>Ga0310343_10000638_pt1 | contig 16982 bp, 14 predicted proteins | sample HC15DNA2025_MG_FD_203519 | JGI IMG/M metagenome (GOLD analysis project Ga0310343, IMG submission 203519) | Marine microbial communities from station ALOHA, North Pacific Subtropical Gyre - HC15-DNA-20-25_MG | ecosystem: Environmental > Aquatic > Marine > Oceanic | place: Pacific Ocean: North... | reverse complement strand
GCCTGGTGGGAGGATATCGTCCATCGCCGCGACGATATCGAGGGTCTCGACTCTTCGATTATTATGTCCCCAAAAATCTGGGAAGCTTCCGGTCACGTAGGCGGTTTTTCAGACCCGATGGTCGATTGCAAAGCGTCGAAAATGCGCTATCGAGCTGACCAGTTATTCTATGCCCCCGTCGTTGTCGACGACAACACCATCGGCTATGTTTCCGCACTAGAGGACCATGCAATGGAAGCGGACGCCAAAGCTAATGCCGAGAGGCTGAAACGAAAGAAGGGGGTTCAAGGGGACCTCGCTCCATTGGCTCTCAAAGAGTACACAGAGGCGGATCCCTCGGAGTATGGACTCATTCCTTCACCGGCTACGGGAGAACCCGGCTCGCTCACCCCACCGAGGGATTTTAACCTCATGTTCGAAACCAAGGTGGGCGCCCTCAGTGATTCGACCGCTATCGCCTACCTGCGCCCGGAAACTGCCCAAGGCATTTTCGCAAACTACAAAAACGTAGTCGATACGGGACGAGTTAAAATCCCCTTCGGCATCGCCCAAATCGGTAAAGCCTTTCGCAACGAAATCACTCCTCGGAATTTTATTTTCCGCTCACGGGAATTCGAGCAAATGGAGATGGAGTATTTCATTTCTCCCGATGCGGACTGGAACGCTATGCATCGCGAATGGATAGATTGGTGTAAGAACTGGCTCATCTCGATCGGCCTACCCGAGAGTATGCTCGGGGAGGATGTCCATCCACAAGACAAACTGTCACACTATTCGCGGGGGACGACCGACATCACCTTCCAGTTCCCCTTCGGCGAACAAGAGTTATGGGGAATCGCATGCCGGGGCGATTTCGACCTGTCCCAGCACCAGAAAAACTCTGGGAAATCAATGGAGATTTTTGACGAGTCTTCAAAATCCAAGTACATTCCGCATGTAATCGAGCCCGCCTTAGGGGTCGATCGCCTTTTGCTTGCGGTGCTAACCGCTGCCTTCACCGAAGATGAAGTCGGTGGGGAGAAGCGCTCGCTAATGAAGTTTCACCCGAGAATCGCGCCTTACAAAGTAGCGGTGCTCCCTTTGCTGAAGAATAAACCCGAAATCGTCGAGCGAGCTCAGGAGATTTACAGGAAAATCCAGCGTAAGCATACAGCTTTCTGGGACGCTTCTGGGGCCATTGGAAGACGTTATCGCCGTATGGACGAAATCGGTACACCTTGGTGCATTACCATCGATTTTGAAACCATCGAACAAGATGGAACAGTAACGCTTCGGGACCGAAATACGACCGAGCAGCGGCGATTGTCCGAAGAAGACCTTCTTGCGTTCCTCGATGATCAGCTTTTCTAGGGAACGGATCTCCGTGCTGCTTTGCGTTGGAAATATCTCTTAACTAGAAATTTCGATCGGGAGCAGTAAACGGTATCCAGTCATCTTTAAGCCGCATATGCAATAGACGAGTGGTTCTGACTACTTAGCATGGAAAAGCCATTGGACTATTGGATCGAGACTATTCAGAGCGATCTTGGCCGAAAGCTTTCCAAGAACAAAAATAGTTTTCTCGAATCACTCACAGAACTCTTGGGTCGGCCTGAATGGAAAGAAGGGCTGACCGGCAGCGAGTTCAGGCTGCTTGATCAAACCATACTCTCTATCGATCGAGCGCACCAGATGGCCAAATCAATACTATCAATGCCTATCGACTGATCGCCCCGGACTCCATCGAAGACAAGATTCAAAGCCCGCAACTGAAAAAAAGAGGCCCTTGCCAAGGAAGTCGTTCAAGAGGAATTGCTAAATCAGATTCTCGATCTGGATCGCTTGAAATCCATCCTGAACGCCTAAGCATGCCACCGCGTCAACGGTGCTTCGGATTTAGCTTGGCCACAACAACGTTGTCGAAATTGAAGTACTTTCTTGCCGCTTCCTGAATATGGTAGGGATCGAACACTTTAACTTGATTAGGAAAGTCCAAAATCTCGCTATACTCCCTGCCCTCGCGGGCAACGGAGACCATGTTTCGCAGCCAAAAGCCATTTTCCTTCAATCCAGACTCGTATCCACGTAGATGAATCTCCTGCACTTTCTCAAGATTCTTCACACGCACGCCGCGCTCTTGCAGATCGAGGATTTGTGCCATTCCCTCTCCAATCAAAAGATCGGCATTCGCCGGATCGCAAGAAAAGGCGAATCCCGAGGAAAATCTTTCCTTTGGCTCCCGGGTTAGCGACGCGTATACGCCCACTCCATAAGTTCCGCCATTCTCTTCCCTCAAAGACTCCCTCATGCGGATATTCAACAGATCCCTAACGACACTGAGTAAATACCGATTCTCCGGCGACCATTCCGCCTCGCCCGTAAACAAGACTCTGACGCTCGTTTTCTCCTCCAGTCCAAAACTGATTTCGACGTTTCGTTTCCCGGGGAGAGGATCATCGCCTAGGTACCGTCCTTTCTCTATCCTTTCTACAGAAGGAAGAGAGGCCAGATAGACTTTAGCCAAATTCTTCATCTCTCCAAGGTCTATAGCTCCAATAAATACAAACGTAAAATCGCTGAAGTCCTTGAAACGATTTTTGAATATCTGCAAAGCGAGATCTGGGTCGATCTCGTTGAGGAGCACTAGACTCAATGGCCTATGTCGCGGATGGGCACCATGAAGCTCTTTCTCGATAGCGTCCTGAAAAACCGATTGAGGCGATTTTTCCCGATTGGCGATCATCGCCTTTAATCGCGATTCCAACGAGGAATAGGCGGCCCGGTCTAGTCTGGGTTGAGTCGCCTGCAAATAGAGAAGTTTGAAAAACGTTTCCAAGTCTCTAGGGGAGGACGAGCCGCTGAAACCTTCGTATTGATCTGATATATACGGAGACACTTCAATCGACTTTCCGGCCAAACGTTTCTCCAGTTGAACGGAATTGAATGGACCGGCACCACTTTCTCCCAGAATCATAGTAGACATTAGAGCCGACAAATATTCGTCGTCCATCATCAGGCTGTGCCCTCCAGGACTAAAAGCACTCATGAGTACTTCATCATTCTGAAAATCCGTGTTCTTTAAGACAACCTGAATTCCGTTCGACAATTCCCAAGTGTGCGTATCCACGACTTCATCATAAGACTCCGAAATTACTTCCCCAGATTCAGGGATGGCCGCTAATAGCGGAGCGTCCAGAAACTCATCCTTGTAGGGGTCGAGTTCGATTCCATTAGCCCGTTTGATAGCCACCGCTAAATTGCTTTCGGACGGCAACTCCAATCCTTCCTTTTCCGGGCCACTAAAGAGAGCCACGCGACTACTCTCTTGAGCGAATCCTTGCCCTACGGCGTTAACTTCCTGCAAAGAAATGTCGCCAACAAAGGACTGAGTCATTTCCAATTCAATCTCTATCCCTGGAATCGGCTCATCCACCGTGAAAGCTCGAGTGTACTCGGCCGCGTAGGTATCGGAATTCGTTTTATCTCGTTCATCAAAAGCCCCTTCAAGCGATCGTAGCACATCCGCTTTGACTCGATCCAATTCGCTTTCTGTAAAACCGTCGCGAACCGCTCTGTTGGTTTCGCTAAACAATGCATCCAAGCCGGTTTGAAATTGGTCGCCTATGAAAATTACCGACTGCTGCAAGGCCTCCTTTTCCCGAGCGATCCGGGTGATGCCTGCACTCGCTTGAACAAACGGCGGACTCGACTCGCGAGCCCTTTCGTCCAACCGCCGATTAAGCATCCCAAAATAGAGACGCTCTACGATCATGCGCCTATAATCGCCCGCATTAACATCCGGGGCAATAGGCCGCTTCGTCAACAATCTGAAAGAGGCGATCGTCAACTCCGGATCGGTATCTATCGAATACAAGGTCTCTTCATGATCCGGCACAAGAGTAAGGGTTCTCTCCACAGCTTCCTCCAGATTCTCGAGGTCACCGAAAATATCCACGATCCTTCGCTCGATCTCATCGCGATCAATGTCGCCAACGACAATGACCCCCATGAGGTTCGGCCGATACCACTGCTTGTAAAACTCCTCAAAACGCTCTCTTGGCGCATTGCGAACGACGATCATACTGCCAATTGGCTTACGGTCCGCATAATCGGACTTATAGTAGATAAACGGAAGCTGCTTTTCATTCAGACGCTCGCCGACTCCTTGCCGCTGTCGCCATTCTTCTAGGATCACACCCCTCTCTTTCTCAATCTCCAGGGGATCTAAAGTGATGGCCGTCGCCCAATCCTCCAGGATCTTAAACCCGGTATCCAGAAAGGAAGGATCATCCGTCGGTAGCTGAAGCATGTAAACGGTTTCATTGTGCGAGGTGTAGGCATTGACGTGTGAACCGAATCGCATTCCCGCCCGCTCCATAAAATCGACAATCTCGCTCTTTGCGAAACGGCGCGTCCCATTGAAGGCCATGTGCTCCAGAAAGTGGGCCAGTCCTCGTTGGCTATCATTTTCCTGAAGAGATCCTGCGTTGACTACCAATCGCAAAAAAACACGGCCTTCTGGTTTCTTATTCTCCCTGATATAGTACTTGAGCCCATTATCAAGCTGGCCAGCGATCACGTTCTGATCGACAGGGAGAGCTTCATCCAAACTCCACTTACGTTCTTGCCCGACCGCTGTGAGCAACGAGCCAGAGCAATATAGAAAAACGGCGTACTTTAAGAATCTAAAGATTGTCATTCGTAGGTTTGCTTTATTTCGGACCAAAAAAAGACGATAGGGCGTCGTCGATACGAGAATGCTCTCGAGCTATTTTAAAGCAAGCCTCTCCTCTCGTTCCCTATCATCGTCCTTATTAGACTCGCGAAAGGAAGATAGGTTCTGAGGAAAACGCAGATTCCCGGTCAATCCTTTAGAGCCAGCTCAGGGACTTCCTTACCGAAAGGCACGCTCAGGATCTCTGGCCCTTCGCCTGTTACAATAATGGTGTGCTCAAAATGGGCCGACACGCTCCCATCCGCGCTCAAAGCGGTCCAACCATCGTCTAGCATCTTAACCGCGTGCCTCCCCATATTTACCATAGGCTCGATGCAAAGAACCACGCCTTCTCTCAACTTAGGTCCATCCCCCGGTCTTCCGAAATTCGGTATCTGCGGTTCTTCGTGTAAACTCTTGCCAACGCCGTGACCTACAAAATCGCGAATAACGGAGAACCCCGCATCTTCCACCATTCGCTGAATAGCGTTGGATATCTTTCCGACCCGATTTCCCCGTCGCGCTGCTTTTATCCCCGCGTACATCGACTCTTCCGTCACATCAAGCAACCTCTGAACATCCGGCTCGACGCTACCTACTGGGACTGTACGACAATTGTCACCTATGTATCCATTGTAACGGGTACATACATCTATGCTAATCACATCGCCTACTTTTAGCACACGGTCTATGCTACCAATCCCGTGAACGACTTCGTCATTCACTGAAAGACATGTGTAGGCAGGATAGATACGCGATCCAATTTGATACTTGTAGCAAGCACTTTCCCCACCAAGTTCATCGATAAAGCACCGACCGGACTGGTCCAGGTCGTAGGTATTCATTCCAGGAGATACCAATTCGCACATGCGATCGAGAACGGTAGCCGCCACTTGAGCTGCTTCCCTGATCGATTTCATCTGCTGTTCGTTTCTGACAATCATCGAAACCTAAGCAATCCCTATCCCAAAACCTAACTACCCCAGGACGCGAGAGAAATCTTATTCATCATCAAGCAATTCGTCTTGTAGCGACTCCTCAATTGCCTCTTGGGGCAGAGATTTCTGAGCCTTGGCTCCAAGTTTCTTGATTTCCTCAACGCTCCTAACCAAATTGCCCCTTCCGAACCTCAGTTTATTCAAAGCTCCTTCGTAGGCTTCCTGACTTTTTCCCAGCCGCTTGCCGATCTCCTCCATATCTCCATAAAAACCGACAAACTTATCGTAGAGTCGTCCACTGAGCCTGGCAATTTCCAGTACGTTGCGGTTTTGTTTCTCCTGCCTCCAAATATTTGCAACCGTTCTCAAAGTCGCCAGCAATGTTGAAGGCGTCACGATCACTACACCTTTACTGAAAGCGAAATCGAAAAGCCCGTCATCTGCTTGCATGGCCATGGTGAATGCCGGCTCGACAGGAACGAACATCAGCACGAAATCCGGCGAGTTGATGCCGTAAAGAGCGTCGTAGCTCTTGCCGCTCAAGTCGCTAACGTGAGATCGCATGCTCGTAACATGCTCTCTGATCCTAGCTTCGGCGATTTCGCTGTCGGGCTCGTTGACGCAAGCCTCGTACGCAATCAAGCTGACTTTCGAATCCACAACTAGATGCTTATTCTCTGGGAGTCTCACGATCACGTCTGGGTGAAAACGCCGTCCTTCCTCGTCCTTCAAACTCGACTGGGTTTCGTACTCCTGCCCCAGAGTTAACCCAGACTTTTCTAATACCCGTTCGAGAATCATTTCCCCCCAGTTACCTTGGGTCTTCGACTGCCCTTTAAGGGCCGTCGTCAGGTTCTGGGCTTCTTCCGACATTCGTTGATTAAGCGCTCTTAAGTTGTTCAATTGCTCTCCCAGAGCAGCCCGATCCTTGAGCCCTTCGCGATGGGCCTTCTCCACCCTTTCTCCGAATTCCTTCATTCGCTCTCCTAGCGGATTCAGAAGCTTATCTAAATTCTCCTGGTTCTGAATTGCGAATTTCTTGCTTTTCGTCTCAAGAATTCGGTTCGCGAGATTCTCGAACTCAAGGGTCATCTTCTTCTGAATACGCTCTATTTCCTGTTTCTGTTCCTTAAGTCGCAACTCCTGGGCGATCGCGCGTTCCGCTGATGCCGCCAACTTAGATCGCAAACCAGTGTTTTCTTCCCTCAAGCTCTCTGCTAATTCACGAGCCGAACTCAATTCCTTATCCAAGCTTTCCACTCGCTCCTTCAGTCGAGCAGACGCTTCCGCTTCGGCAAGCCGCTGCTGTTCTTTTTCCGCTTTCTTTTCATCAGAGACCTCCGTTCTGAATGCCAACCTGTATTTCTGGATCAGCCAAGCAGCGACGAAACCCAAGGGCAATACGGCTAGCCAACCTAAGGCTACGAGGGTATCAGTCATGAAGTTCCACCTGTATTTTTCTGGCCGCAGGAAATCCCAAACTACACCGATTTCCATCAAAAAACCGCAGAGAAAGGATGCCTGCGTGCCTATCGCTTTCTACGACTTCGACTTCATTTCCAGGCGTCAACCTATTGGATACGAGATACTGGAGAAAATCTTCCGCTTGATCCTCTATCCGGCTTATTGTCGCCGATTTCCCCTTTTCGCATTCATCCAATGCAACCAGGTTCCTTTCGGCGATGACGCCTGATGACGATGGAATGGAATCTCCATGGGGGTCCACCTTCGGATACCCTAGCAATGCATCTAACTTGGCGAGAACCCGGTCCGATATCGCATGCTCAAGCCTCTCCGCTTCATCATGAATCTCGTGCCATTCCATCCCCAGGGTCTTTACTAAAAAAAGCTCGACCAACCGATGCCGACGCAGAACGTGCAATGCCAAGCGCTTACCAGAATCAGATAGGGATACACCGACACGAGGCGTGTACTCGACATGCTTGTCCCTGGTCAGTGACTTTACCATCGAGGTGGCCGTTCCAGGCGTTACTTTTAGGGCAGCAGCGAGATCGCCCATGCTCACCATACCACCATCCCCCTGCTCGAACTGCAGGGCGTATATCTGCTTAATATAATTTTCGACGGTGCTGGTGGCCATGACTTCTGGAAGCAGACCTATTCGTGGCCTAATTACCCACTGAAGAAAAGCCTTTAAGGCGGATTCTCCGTGCTTGGCGGAGTACCCTCACCATTTTCTTATTCCACGGAGTTGCTGGCGAAAAGCCCAATCGCTAAGATTCTGTCTTCTTCAGCTTAACGAGTGTAGCTCCCCAGCTCCCTGATGACTCGTCTCCCAAGCGGAAGCTTTCAACTCGAGCCGATTTTTTTAGCAATGCGTGCACGGTTTCTCTTAGCGTCCCTGTACCCTTCCCGTGAATGACACGAACGCTGGTTATCCCTTTTTCTAGACAAGCTTCGAAATAATCAGCCACCAAGCCCTTCACTTCCGACGGACGAAACGTGTGCAAATCGAGTTCGCCATTGATAGGTATTTCGACTGGATCGATCTCTTCCAATTCCGTTTTCCTCTTTGGCAGTGTTAAATCCTCTGTTTAATGGAAAAAATGGGCAAGCAGACGTGCGAAAACCGATACAGAGTCCTAGCTTAGTAACTGCTACAAAGCAATTCATGAATGTCCAAAACATTCAATCAAATTTACGTTATCAGTGTTTTATATACGTAAAGCACTGATAAAGAATTAATAAATGGATAAAACCTACTTTTCATTCTACCTTATTCTTCTCCCAAATATCTTGAAATTGCCCGTTTTAGTGGCAGCTTAGTGGCAGCGATGCCAAGACGACCTAATCTAAAACCCAAAAGAAACAAGCAAGGAGAGTGGTTCATTGATCTGCCTCCACGTTACTCCTCCACAGGCAAGCGTCAACGTCGTTACTTCCCATCAGAGGCAAGGGCCCAAATCGAATCTAGGGGAATAGAGATTCACGTCAAAAAGCACGGAGTCGATAGCACTCGCTTTGCAGCAAGCGAGAGTTCCGATGCCAAGGCGGCGATCAAAATGCTCAAGAGTCTCAATCTAAAGGGAGATTATGAACTGACGCTCAAGGCTGCGGTTAAGCATTATTCAGAACACCTCATAGGTTTGGAGAAAGCCCGAACCGTCAGTGAAGCGTTAAGGGCTTCTGTGGATTACAGAACGAGGCGAACGGGGAAAAGCTGGTCCCACGGACACAAGCGGGAGCTGAACTCAATTATGTACGGACCTCTGCCGAAACCCAGAGCCAAGGAGGATGAGAGAATAAAAGAAAGAGGATTTCTTGTTCATTTTGGGGATAGGAACGTCGACAGTATTACCGAAGAGGAGATTTCAAATTTCTTGGAAAAGCATCACAGAGCCAGCGAATATCAGTACAATCAAGCACTTAGACATATCTCACCAATCTTTAGCCACGCACATAAGAGAGGTTGGATAACGCTCAATCCCACGGCCTTTATTCCTAAAAAAAATATACGGGCAGAAACCGAAGTCCTCACGATAAAGGAGTTCAGGCGAGCAGCCGAGTTGATCCAAACTGATGAATACAGGAATATGGCTGCTGGCATATCAATTCTCATGTTTGCTGGGATCAGACCTACTGAACTAATGGGCAATGAAGACAAGCCGCCGTTGTTATGGGACAGCGTCATCCTAAATCCGCAGGGAGTTCACACCAAACCCTACATAGATATCCCAGAGGCAAACGCAAAAGGAGTTGATGGGAGACAAGTCCAAATGGAACCCAATCTTGTGAAATGGCTGGAAGGAGTTCCGAACGAAAAAAGGAAGGGGGCTATTTTTCCCAAAGCAAAATACCACTATAAATACAGTAAGTTTAGGGAAGCCTTAGGCGTAACTGGGAAGAAAGATATCTTCAGGCACAGTTTTGGGACTTACTATTTTCATCATTTTGAGAGTTTGGAAAAAACGATGAGCCAAATGGGACACACCTCTAGAAGCACCTTTGAAAAACACTACAAGCGATACAATCCAGAAGAGGATTCCGCCTTCCTGTACTGGCAAATCGTCCCAGAAGGAGCCACTGTTCCTGAGGTTGGGCATTTTGCAGTATTATGAGCGAGCGTGAAATAGATAATTGCTCTCGGCTTATTTTGAGTGCGACCGATGTTCGTCCTGTGGAAGCTGATAATACCCATGGTCGACGAGGATTCTCTTGATGAGAGCAAACTTTGGGAAGAGCTATTAGGGCGGCAATTTTTTCTGTGGTTATTGAAACATTATAATTGTGATGCACACCACCGCCCTTGTCCATCTTCAGCAAGAGCAGCGGTTACAGAAACACTCCTATTAAAGTGCTGACAAAAAGCTTTTAGTGGCAATTATACGGCAGTCTGTATTTATTGCATAGCTTATGTATGACCCTAAAAACATTTTATAATCTTGTTTATCAGCAGTTTAAATAAATTGAAGGATAATTTTTACAATGTCTACTAGACAGTAATGATCCCGATTTTAGCTGCTACGGTACCCTTTCTAGGTTATACTACGCATCGGGTCGCGATTTACAAAATATCGTCGACGCATCCAGAGGACCTATATCGAAAAACCATCGAGGGAGAGACCGTCGTTACGGTGACGGTCGACATACTTGGCAACGCAACCGATCCACAAGTTGAGTCCGCTTCTCAGTTAAAATTAGGAAAGGCGGCGATGAAGGCCGTATCCAAATGGATCTTCGAACTAACTGTAAAGGACGGCCCATCTTCAAGGCCCACTTTTTGAAACGAGACTTATTCCATGGCTCGAACCAGCAATCGGCGACGCTAAATAGCGATTCATCCACTAAATCCATTCCCTTCCTAGTCTAGTCTGCAACTTTTCGTCTCAGAAGGCGGGCCAATTCGATACGATTGATTTTCGCATTGTGCCTAACATCCACTGGAAATGTTTTTCTAAATACGAATTCACGAATGTCGCCAGTCATTCCAGTACTAGCCGCCGCCTTTTTCAGACCTTCGATAAATTGATTTCGTTCCAATCGGGTCTTGGGGAAGGTGCCTTGTCTAGGTTGAATTGCCATGCAAGGAACACGCTCTCCATCCTTTTCCAAACTAACCAGGGCGGAGCGGTACACATCGGGCAAAGCGTTAAAAACGCCCTCGCAGCAATCGGTTAGGTAGGTCTTCTTCCCGATTTGAATCCGTTCCGCCAATCTGCCGCAAAACCAAAGTCGCCCCTTTTCGTCCAGATATCCCAAATCCCCCATTCGATGCCAAATGCAGTCCTCCGTCCTGATCTTAGATCTATTAGTGGCCTCAGGAAGATTATCGTACTCTCTCGTCACACTCGGTCCACTAACGATGATTTCCCCAACCTCACCCGGCGGCAATGCGTCTTCCAGCGCTTCCTTCCCTAGCCAATCGTCGCTAATCTTCCCAATGCGAACTTCCACCCCTGGCAAGGGCTTACCCACACAGGTCCCTCGGCCGCGCTCGGTCAATTCTGCTGTTTCCTCGAGTGCCTGCTCTCCGACAATTGAGGAAACTGGGAGAATCTCGGTAGCCCCATAAGGCGAATGCACAACTCCTTGAGGCAGAATTTCCTTGAAATCCCGGAAAAGGTGGGGGGGCACAGAGGAGCCCGCCATGAGGATACGCCTTAAAGACGGTAGCGTTATTCCATTCGCCTGACAATACCCGCCGATCTTCTTCCAGAGAACTGGCGAACCAAACGAATTTGTCACATCGCATTGTCGGATGGCCTGGATGATTTTGGCCGGATCTACCGTGGCCGGTTTGCTTGGGTTGATCTCAGGGATCACGGTGGTCATACCCAAAGCCGGATTGAATAGGGCGAATATAGGGAGCATAGGCAAGTCCACTTCGCCCTCCTCAATCCCGTACTGCCGACCTATCGCTATCACTTGGGCCTCGAACATCCCATGTTCGTAGCAGACTCCTTTTGCTGGTCCCGTCGAACCAGAAGTGAAAAGGATAGCCGCCAAGTCATTCGACTTAGTGAACTCACCTCGAAAAGCTCCCGATTCCTTAGCAATTGGGGCTCGAGACAAGCCACCGCCGAGCTTGATCTTTATCGTAACTGTTCGGAATGCCGCGGGGAATATCCTCGATACCCATATCGCTAAAGAAATGCCTACTAGCGCCGTGGGCCGTGATCGCCTGACACACGAAAGAAAGGATCTCAACCCCATGCCCGGATCGATCACGATGGGTACCGCCCCTAATTTGAATAGGGCAAAGCAAATCGCTATCAAAGGCAGGCCCGGGCGGGCCATGAGTAACACACGGGTTCCGCGCTCTACTCCAGCCTCCCTTAGATACCTACCCCAATTATCCTGCTCGCGACGCAGTTCTGCAAAACTGAGCGATAAATAATTAATTTCTCCGCTTCGTTTCCGCCCGCTTGGAGCCAGCAAAGCCAGTCTGTCACCTCGCCGTTCCGACATTTGATCCAGAAATCGAGAGACATTGGCGACCGGAGCCATTGAAGAATCCAATTCAGCCATAACAGCTGCGTACGTGGGTTAGTTCTTACAAGTCTCTAAAAGCATTTCCCAATCGGAAGTCGCTATCAAGGCAATAATAGATCAGTCGAACTCTGAATCTACTGTTTGCAGAATCGGCTCCAGAAGCTCTTTTTGCCAGCCCAGCAGCCCATCTTTGGCTTCGGAGTCGCGAGCCAATGAAGCAACATGGCTACGGGTCGCTATCAGCGTCGGATCGATTCCTAGCTCATCCGCGACCACGTTGCGGTGCTTCTTTATCTTCTCCTGGCGGTCAAGTTCCAATTGATTGAGTGGTTTCCTTGAATCGCTCCGCGCTGGTTTAGCAGGCAATGAATCCACGTCCCTCGTCATGCCTCGCTTCAAGGCGTCAACCAATCCTTGCCGCTTGCGCCGCTGGATCCCCATTGGCAGGGACTCGAACACGAATTGCCAATTCCCTTCGGAAACGGACTCAGCAAGTTTAATCATGTAGTCATTGCCCAGTACTTTAAAAGGAGGTCGATCCAAACTTTCCGCCAATTCTTCTCGCCAATGCCACAATTCGAAAAGCGCTACCTTCCCCCTCGGGTCGAGCTTATCGGACCGGGCGATTCTCCATCTGTGCTCATCCCCATCTGGAAAACCACTCAAGGCGGTTTCAATCTGGTATTCACATCTCTGATGCAGCCACAACTCTCTACCCAACTCCCTTACTTGCTCCATCAGAAGATCCCGCAATTGATGGAGGTAGCGTACATCATTAGCAGCATAGCGGAGCATCTTATCAGTAAGTGGCCGTTGCGACCAATCGCTCTTTTGACTATCTTTTGGAAGTTTTACGTTAAAATACTTCTCCAGTAAAGCCGCCAATCCAAAGCGCTTGATTCCCAAAAGCTGGGAGGCGAGCATCGAATCGAAAATTCTGGTAGCCCGAAAATCGAAAAACTCCCGGAATAGGCGAAGATCGAAATCGCTGCCGTGCATTATGAGATGCAATCGCTTGAGAATCTCCCAAAATCGAGAATAATCAACGTCGACCAGCATATCTAGTAGGTAGGTACGGTCTTCGAACCGCATCTGCAACAAGCATAGCTTCGTTTCATAGTGATAAAGATTATCCGCCTCACTATCCAAAGCTATTTCGCGCTGGGCTTCCAGCGAATCGCAGAGGGCATTCAGCCCTTCTTGAGTGTCAACGTATTCGAATAATTCGTCTTCCATGAGAGGAACCTGCTGCCTCTAAGATCCACTCCACCCTTTCAAGAATGCGTTGACAAGCAAGGGTAAATCTTCGCTGTATCCCCCTTCCAATGTCGCCGCGACCGGAGTTCTAGTCTTTCTAATCCACGCTCCCAATGTCTTGAAATCTTCGATACCCAATCGCATCTGCGTTAAAGGATCCTTCGAATACGCGTCGAATCCAGCCGATACTAGAATCAGTTCTGGCTCGAATTCCAAAACGGTTTCCCAAGATTTCGATAGAATCTTCATGTGTTCGACTGCTTCCGTTTCAGGAGCTACCGGGAAATTAAAAGCGTTTTCGCGAGCAACGATTCCTGTTCCTGGATAGCACGGATGTTGATGAGCCGAAACGTAGCGAATACGATCCATTCCAATAACAATAGCTTCAGTGCCGTTTCCGTGGTGAGCATCGAAATCCCAAATGGCTACTCTATCTACTCCTGAATCTAGAGCAACCATAGCCGCTACCGCTACATGATTCAAATAGCAAAAACCCATAGCTCGATTCCATTCCGCATGATGGCCAGGCGGGCGCATCAATGAGAAAGCAGCTTCTCCATTCAAGGATTCCTTCAGGCCCCCAATACTAGCACCAGATGCCATTCGGGCGATTTCGAAGATCCCTTCATAGTATGCGGTATCGCCATCGAAATCTTTAGGCACTTGCAGCCTTTGCAAATGGGGCTTGCCATGAGCTCGCAAAATATCGTCTACGGAAACCGGCTCGACCCGTGGCCAATCCCAATCAGGGTAGCTAGCCTTTAGATGTTCAACTGTCGCCTGGACACGTTGGGGACACTCAGGATGTCCTAACGAATGATAATCGAGGCAACTCGGATCGTAGAAAAGTTTCATTATTACCAAGCCCAATATCTATTGGCGGCCGAACGAAGCGATCCCATTTTAGAGGCAGGGGCAATGCCAATCTATCAGAACCTCGAACCCAACTCAACTGCTACCAATAACTACTAAAACCGATTTGCACATAGCTATCCCGGCTCAACGATAAAAACAGATCCATCGTATCGATGTTGGCGAGTTTCCGATCCTCGAGCTTTTGGTGTCCCCATGCGGTGCGCGAATCCAAATCTTACGAGCATGCTTTCCGAATCGAGGTCATGGACCCCCAAAAAAAACAAGGCCGTATCCGCGCTATCGCTCCACGTTATACGCGTACCTACGCAAATGTCTCGATTGAGTAGCGTTAAAACCCTTCCTCCCTGAAAGTCAAAGTGGCCTTCCGCTAGCAAACCCCCAACGATCGCCGAACCTCCAATTGTTTGAAGCAGGTATTCAAAACCGCCCCCAGTAACGCTAAGCTCTTCACCTGTAGTGTCTCAATAAATACATTCGAGCTTGAACAGCTATTTTCTCTTATAGAGCGAGGACCACTGAATGGCTCAATAAACATCACGGCCGTAACGCTTTTCCTTCTGCATTTGCTTGATGTAAGCAGTCGCCTCACTTTCCTCCATGCCTCCTTGTTCGGCGGCTATGTCAATGAGGGCTTGGTGCACATCCTTGGCCATCCGACTAGCGTCTCCACAAACATAGAAGTAAGCCCCATCGGCTATCCAGCTCCACAATTCAGCAGCGTTTTCACGCATGCGATCTTGGACATAGATCTTGTTGGCTTGATCTCTAGAGAAGGCCAGATCCACACGATACAAGTGGCCTTGCTGCAAACAGGAATCCCACTCAGATTGATAAAGATAATCCGTGGCCTCATGCTGGTCTCCAAAAAAGAGCCAGTTTTTTCCACTCGCCCCGGATGCCACACGCTCCTCTACGAACGCCCGGAAGGGAGCAATTCCCGTGCCCGGGCCTACCATGATAATGGGTACGGATCCGTCCTCAGGAAGCTTGAATTTCTTGTTGTGATGAAGGTAGACGCCAGCCGTATCGCCCTCGGCCCACATATCAGTAATAAATGTCGAGCACACCCCTTTTTTCTGTCTTCCAAAAGCCTCATATCTTACGGCGCCAACAGTCAAATGGACCTCGTCCGGGTGAGCCACCAGGCTGGAGGCGATCGAATACAGCCTCCCTGCCAACGGCCGGAGAAAACTAAAGTAGTCCTCAGCAGCCAAACTTTCGGCAGGAAACTCCTTGACGACGTCGACCCAATCGCGACCCCAGGAATATTCGTTAACCCATTCCCGATCGCCGCACTTATCTAGCAAATCATCATTTCCGCAAAGCTTCGCGTACTTGGTAAGCACTACCTTGGTAACAACACGCAAATCGAACTTGTCTCTCAACGCTTCCCGCAGGGTCATAGAGATCTCGTCGATCATCACAGATTGAGAACCCTCCAATACAGTGGCCTCCAAGAAGTCCTCAATCAAATCAGGAGCATTTTCTGGAACTACCGCAAGGGCGTCGCCCGCCTCGTAAGACAATCCCGAACCCTCGAGTGAGATCTCCGCGTGGAACGTCTCCTTGGCGGAGCCCTCGCCATTGAGATTGAACTTCTTTAACAGTTTGGCCGGAAACGGATTGCTCTTGCCGTAAATTGGCTCCGAATCGGATTGCGTCAGCGCATCGGTATCGCTCATGTAATAACAGATTTAATGGTTTTCGTGCGACTCCCAGTTGCGGGATTATCGCAGGCAATATCCAAAGCCCTGCTGCTAATGCAAGAACGGAAAAACCTGAGGTGGATCAGGAATTCCCGACGCGGTTGAATTCTTTTAGGAATCCCTCGGCATCGCGGTACCCGATAAACCTCGATACCTCCTCACCATCCGCATTGGTAAATATGATCGTAGGGAGGGATCGAATACCGTATTTCGATGCGAGATCGCCATACTGATCAACATCGATCTTAACGGCTACGGCCTTCTCTTTGACCAAATCGATCACCTCGTCGTCACTCCAAGTTGTCCGGTCCAGCATCTTACAGGGGCCGCACCATTCCGCCTTGAAATCGATCATGATTAACTTGTTGCTAGCCTTTGCCGCGTTTCTCGCATCATCAAAATCACCTTTTATGAACAGGCCGTCTCCATAAGCGCTGGTGACCAGCACTCCCACGGCAAACAGTGCTAAAATCAGACATTTCATACCTCTATTTGAATTTCTGTTCTGTTAGACGAACGAGTCCCCTCATTTATTTATAAAAAATCGGCGGATCCCTCCATGCACTCATCTCGCCTAAGAAAACAACTGTATCAAGGCTAGAATTCTCTAATTTTTTGCCTCTCCAACTTTCTCAGTCTTTTGGGTTTCGGACGTTCTCCCCATCGCTCCCTAAGCGAACTATATGTCCTCCTTCTTTCTAATTCTCGGCTGGAGTCAAAGGTTACACCGTCCGACATAGAAATGGCATTCGACCTGGAAAAACAGACCGACGAAAATCGTAAAGCTCTTCGAAAACGGGCAGTCAATCGAATGATAAGCCAAGAATCGGGGATCCATGCCGAATTGATTTACATCGATATTATCAACGCATTCGAGAGAATCGCCAACCATTCGCGAAATATCATGCAAACGCTTCCACGCGAATAATAGTCGGAAATAATATCTGAAGACTTCCGTCGCTAAAGCAAAGGCAGCGCCTCCTCGGCAGGCCAGGTGTCTCCTAAATTCTCAACTAAAGTGCGATAAGAATCGATCAGTTGCCTCGGAGTACCAAAGCC
>Ga0310343_10000636_pt1 | contig 17000 bp, 18 predicted proteins | sample HC15DNA2025_MG_FD_203519 | JGI IMG/M metagenome (GOLD analysis project Ga0310343, IMG submission 203519) | Marine microbial communities from station ALOHA, North Pacific Subtropical Gyre - HC15-DNA-20-25_MG | ecosystem: Environmental > Aquatic > Marine > Oceanic | place: Pacific Ocean: North... | reverse complement strand
ACAAAAGGTTATTCTGAAAATCTTGATGAATTAATTAATAACGCAATATTTGAAGGTGAATCAAAAGATATGGTTATTGTTAAGAACATTGAGTTTTATAGTCTTTGTGAACATCATATGATTCCTTTTTATGGGAAAGCCCATATTGGTTATATTCCAGATGGAAAAATTATTGGACTTTCTAAACTTGCTAGAATTACAGATCTTTTTTCTCAAAGACTTCAAGTACAGGAGAGATTAACTAATCAGATTGCACAGTGTCTTCAAGAAGTACTAAACCCACGTGGCGTTGCAGTAGTGCTAGAAGGTAAACATTTTTGTATGCTAAGTAGGGGCGTTCAAAAACAAAATAGCATTGCAACAAGTAGCTCTATGTTAGGAATCTTTAGAGAAAAAGAATCAACAAGAAACGAATTTCTTAAATTAATTGAAATGAATAACATCTAGGATTCGCTTGAAAAAATATCAATTAATAATTGTTGGTGGTGGACCAGGTGGTTATACAGCAGCTTTTAGAGCTGCAGAACTTGGAATGAGCGTTGCAATTGTTGATGATAATGACCTTGGTGGTGTATGTTTAAACTGGGGTTGTATACCAACAAAATCATTATTAAAAAATGCTGAAGTATTTGAACTAATCAGTAATGCAAGTTCGTATGGTTTTGAAGTTGGTAAACCTAAAATTCATTTTGAAAAAATCATTGATAAAACTATTCAAGCAAGAAAAAGATTATCTAAAGGACTCCATTTTCAAGTTAGAAAGTTAGGAGTAGATTTTTTTCCGGGTTTTGCAACTTTCATCGATCAAAGCACAATTGAAGTTGATGGAAATACCCTTCATGGAGAGACATTTATCGTTGCAACAGGGTCTAAGGCGAAACATTTACCATCTTTAGATCATTCCAGTAAACATGTGATGACAGCAAAAGACATTTTTAACCTAAAAAAATTACCAAAGAGCATGACTATCATTGGCGCTGGTGCTATTGGAGTTGAGTTTACTTATTTTTTTAATGCCTTAGGCTCAAAAATTACACTCTTAGAAGCACAAGAAAATATTTTACCTAATGAAGATATTGAAATTTCTCAATGGATGCATAAAGTTTTAAAAAGAAAAAAAGTAGATATTCAAACTAATACCATAGTAACAGACATTAATGATGAAAATGTATTAGTGTCTATTGGAGTTGAGGGGAATTCCAATGGATTTGGATTAAATAAAATTGGAGTTGAAATTGACAAAAACCAGCATATCAAGGTTGATCAAAATGGTAAAACAAATATTGATAACATTTATGCAGTTGGCGATGTTATAGGCCCTCCTTGGCTAGCTCATGTTTCTAGTACTGAAGGTCTTTATGTTACTGAACATATTGCACAACTTAATCCAAAGCAAATTGATTATGAATGTGTCCCTGCATGTACCTACTCAAAACCAGAAATTGGATCTATTGGTTTAAATCAGAAGACTTTAGATGAACGTGGTATAGATTATAAAATTGCAAAATCATTTTTTAATGCTAATGGTAAAGCTGTAGCTAGCAGTTCAACAGAAGGATTTATTAAAATATTACTTTCAAATGATAATCACATTTTAGGAGCTCATATTATTGGCTCTAATGCCACGGAAATGATTTCTGAATTTAGTTTAGCAATGAGAAATAATTTATCAGTAGAAAATATTTTAGATACAATTCATCCTCACCCAACTTTTTCCGAAGCTATTTTTGAAACATTGATGCAGTTAAAATAAATGCTCATTCAAATTCAAGATTTAAAAAGAAAAAATTATTTAGATACACTTCAAATTCAAGAAGGTTTACGTAACCAAGTATTAGAAAATGATGAAGACAATCATTTAGTTCTTGTAGAGCATGATCATGTGTACACGCTCGGTAAAAATGCAAATTCTAGTAATGTTTTAAATAGAACTTGTGAAATCATTCAAACGCAACGAGGCGGAGATGTGACTTATCATGGCCCTGGACAACTAGTTGCATATCCAATAATAAATCTCAAAAAAAATAAAATTGGAGTAAAAACTTATGTTGAGATGATTGAAAAATTAATATCAAACATTTTATTAGATTATGGACTCAAACCACATGTTCCAATGAAGGAGACTGGTGTATGGATTGAAGATAGAAAAATAGCTAGTATAGGTATAAATGTATCTCGTGGAGTCACAATGCATGGTTTAGCAATCAATGTAAATACTAACCTTAGCTTTTTTGATAACATAATTTCTTGTGGTATTGAAGGGGTTAAAATGACTTCTTTAGATAAAGAACTTGGAAAAAAAATTCGAATGAGCGATATTAAAAAGAGTTTAATCACTCACTTTAACCAAATTTTTTAAAGATAATGATTCATACAAAATTGCATAAACCAAAAATAAAGATCTCAACAGATAAGAATTATAAAACTGTTAAAAAAATGGTTCAAGAAAGCTATTTAAATACAGTTTGTGCAGAAGCTAGGTGTCCCAATATTTATGAATGTTGGAATAGGAAAACTGCTACCTTAATGATTTTGGGTGATACCTGTACAAGAGCTTGTGGATTTTGTTCAGTTAAAACAGGCAAACCTACATGGAATGATCCTTTAGAACCGCTAAGAGTTGCACAGGCAGTAAAAAAAATGGGCTTAAGACATGTGGTAATTACCTCAGTCGACAGAGATGATCTAAAAAGAGACTATGGAGCATCAATTTGGGCTGATACAATTATACAAACCAAGAAAGTGAATCCCAAATGTACTATTGAAGTACTTACCCCAGACTTTAAAGGGTATGAACCAGCTTTAAAAATTGTCTTTGATGCAAAGCCAGATATTTTTAGCCATAATGTGGAATGTGTTGAACGTATAAGTAAAGCAGTAAGAGCTCAAGCAAATTGGAAAAGATCTTTAGAAGTTCTTAAAAAATCAATTCAATATGGATTAAGAACAAAAACTGGAATTATGGTTGGTTTTGGTGAAGAAGCTAAAGAAGTAAAGGAGACTATGAGGCAAGTTGTAGATTTAGGAGTACAGATTTTTACAATTGGTCAATATCTTCAACCAACTAAAAATCACGTAAAAGTACAAGAATATGTATCTAAAGAACAGTTTGAAACATATAAAGAATATGGCTATTCCATTGGATTTAAGGTGGTGGAATCAGGTCCTTTAGTTCGTAGTTCATATCATGCAGATGAACAAGCAAGAATGGTGTTTAATAATGTTTAATAGGATTTTATCTTTAGTTACCATATTATTTTTCTGTGGATTTATTTCATATATTGCTATAAATGGTACCAATGAAATTTATGGTAAAAATCAAGTACAAAATATTTCTTATAAGCTTCCAGATTCATGGGCAGCAAATATTTCTGACAAACAATTTAGACTCTTAGAACTATCCTTAATAGATGGTGGAGATTTTAGTGTAGTTTTATTTGCAAATATTCAAGGTACTGCTGATCAAAATATTGATAGATGGATTAAACAATTTCAAACTGAGAATTCAAATATTGAAACAATAAAGGATACTTTGAGTTCAAAATATATTAGCACAGTTGAGCTTTATGGAATTTATGAAGTTCCAAATATGGTTAACAGAAATGCTCCAAAAGAATTAAGAACGGATTACGGACTTTTAGGTGGAGTAATTGAGTTTGGAAATAGTATTTATTTCGTCAAAGCAGTTGGAAAGAATGATTTAATTAAAGCAAATAAGTCCAATTTTAATGAATTTATTTATTCAATCTCATTAAAATAGCATACTTTAATGCCATTATGGCATAGATTTAGCATTATTTTTACAAAAAAATAGATAAAATATGAAAGGCATAGTTTTTGCAACTATAGTATCATGAATATAGAAATAAATAAACAATATCCAGTAATGCCGTTAAAAAATACGGTGTTATTCCCTCAACAAGTTATACCAATTTATGTTGGTAGAGAAAAATCGTTAAAGCTTATTGAAGAACTTCCAGATAAAAATAAGTATCTTGTTGTGGTTGCTCAGCAAGATGGATCAATTGAAGATCCTAAGGAAGATGATTTATACTCATATGGAACCTTGGCTTTAGTTCTTAAAACATTTGATATGCCCGATAATAGTAAATCTGCAATTGTTCAAGGAGTCGATAGAGTAAAAATATTAAAATTCAATCAAGGTGAATCATATTTTATGGCAGATGTTGAAAGAATTCAAGAATCAATTCCTACTCCTGATGTTCAAATTGAAGCTCTTGCAAAAAATTTAAAAAATTCATTTACTGAATTAATTAAGATATCTCCTAATTTAAATGAAGAGCACGCTTCAATGCTTTCTAATATTGATCGTCCATCGAGATTAGCTGATAAAGCAACTTCAGTATTGTCTGTGTCTAATTCAGAAAAGCAACAAGTTTTAGAAGAGCTTGATGTGCGAAAAAGAGTTGAAAATGCAATCAATCTATTACAGAAAGAAATTCAAAGAATTAAACTCGGGGAAGAAATTCAATCAGAGGTTCAAGACGAAATTTCTAAAACTCAACGCGAATACTATTTGCGAGAACAAATGAAAACTATTCAAAAAGAGCTAGGCGAAGATAATCAAACTGTAGAGCTTGATGAATTGAAAAAGAAGATTGAAGATGTAAAAATGAGTGACGAGGCTAATAAAGTTGCAAATAAAGAACTAGATCGCCTGGGAAGGATTTCACCTCAATCTCCAGAATACTCTGTAGCAAGAACATACTTAGAATGGTTGACTGAATTGCCTTGGAGCAAGTCTAGTAAAGATAATTTAAATGTAAAAGAAGCTCAAAAAAGATTAGATCAAGATCATTATGGATTACCTAAAGTAAAGGAAAGAGTGTTAGAGTATTTAGCTGTCAGATCCTTAAAGAAAAAAGTAACTAAAGAAGAGACTGTCAGGGGACCAATACTTTGCTTTACAGGCCCTCCTGGTGTTGGAAAAACATCTTTAGGAAAGTCTATTGCAAAGTCAATGGGAAGAGAGTTTGTCAGAATATCCTTAGGTGGTGTTAGAGATGAAGCAGAAATCAGAGGACATAGGAGAACGTATATTGGTGCTCTCCCTGGAAGAATTATTCAATCATTAAAAAAAGCAAAAACCAATAATCCTGTGTTTATGCTTGATGAAATTGATAAGCTTGGTTCAGATTTTAGAGGAGATCCATCATCAGCAATGCTTGAAGTATTAGATCCGGAACAAAATCATGCGTTTAGCGATCATTACCTTGAAGTTGACTTTGATTTAAGTAAAGTAATGTTTATTGCAACAGCAAATTATCCAGATAATATTCCTCCTGCACTTTATGATCGTATGGAAATGATTGATTTCAGAGGATATATCGATGATGAAAAAGTACAGATTGCAAAAAAACATTTAATTCCTAAACAGATTAAAGAAAATGGACTTACTTCAAAACAAGTTAAGTTCAATGATACAGGAATTAAAGAAATTATTTCGTCATACACTAGAGAATCTGGTGTAAGAAGCTTAGAAAGAGAGATTTCTAATGTACTACGTAAAGTCGCAGTAGATGTAGTTAATAAAAAACTTAAGACAGCTAGTATTTCCAAAAAATTTGTAAATGAATATCTTGGAATTCCAAAATTTCAATCAGATTTAGCAGAAAGAACCACAAAACCTGGAGTGGTAACCGGCATGGCATGGACTGCTGCCGGTGGAGATATATTATTTATTGAATCTAGTAAGATGAAAGGTAAAGGTGTTCTAACCTTAACTGGTCAACTTGGAGATGTAATGAAAGAGTCTGCTTCAGCTGCATTTACTTATGTAAAATCACATACTGATATTTTAAATCTTAAAGATGATTTTGCAGATAAAATGGATATTCATGTTCACTGTCCTGCAGGAGCAATTCCTAAAGATGGACCATCGGCAGGGGTTGGAATGTTCACTTCTCTTGTTTCATTATTAACTAATAAGCCAGTCAAAAGTAAAGTCGCAATGACTGGAGAGATTACTTTGAGAGGAAATGTATTAGCTATTGGTGGAGTTAAGGAGAAAGTAACAGCTGCTCATAGAGCAGGAATAAAAACTATTATTTTGCCTCACGCTAATAAAAGAGATCTTGAAGAAATTCCAGAACATATAAAAAAAGATTTATCCTTCCATTTTGCAAAGGAAGTGATGGATGTTATTGATGTAGCAATTCCTAATCTTAAAAAATAGTTTTAATTAAAAGAGTTATTAAAAAAAGGCTACAATAGATGTAGCCTTTTTCATTTTTAGCAGGCTGCTACAAAAGCAATAACGCTCAATACTCCTAATAATACCATTGGAGGTACTGGTATTTCATCGCTGAATCCTCTTACTTTGTTAAGAACAACAAAGCAAATAGTTGTTACAAGCCCTATTCCAATTGCACATAAAACAACGCTTGCAGCTGCTGGTTCTAAGTTACGAGACATGAATGCTATTAAAGCAACTGTTAAGACCATCCCTCCAAGAGCTGATCTAATTGCAGCAGCAGGATTCACTGCTTCTTCATGTAATTCCCCCATTGCATTTTCATTAAATTTTTTAGGAGCAATAAACTTAAATAGTCCTAAAAGAGTTAAAGCAACTGCAATGATCGTAAAAGCTAAACTTGTTTCCATTTTAATCCCCTTTTTTTTGTTTTTAAAACTTTAATAATATAAACAAATTTTTTTGGAATTTCTTGTATTGTAGTTTAACTTTTCGCTCGGGCGATTAGCTCAGCTGGTCAGAGCGCCTGCTTTACACGCAGGATGTCGCAGGTTCGAATCCTGCATCGCCCACATTGTCTATAAAGTCATATTACGACGACAAACAAGAGGGCTACTTAACGTAGCCTTTCTTGTATCAAACATACCTTAAAAAAGAAATTAGACGACAAACAAACAAACCATGAAGTTTAAATCAGTCCTTTTTTATTATTTTTCTATCTATATTGTACAATATATAATATTTTACTTGACAAATATTGTATATTAGTTCTATATTGCACAATATAGAATAATATGAAAGATATAATTATAACAAAACATTACTTAGAACGTTTCTTCGAAAGAATTCTTTCGAAAGAATGCACATATAATATTAAAGATGTAATTAATAAAATGGAGTCAATGATGAGCGACTATGAATATTTGGCGTTTCAATCTTTTAAAAGTTCTCCGACAACAGTTAAGTTACCGTTTGGTCGTGAATTTCACGCTGTTGTTAAAAATAATGTTTTAATTACATGTTATAAAGTTGATAAATAGGAGGAATTATGGCTGAGATAAAACTAAATAAAGATTTACAGAACTATGTTGATCGTCTTGATAAGGAAAATCTTAATAAAATTAGAAGTGCTTTTGATGAATTAGTAGAATTTTTTATTGATAATCGATTTGTTTCAAGCAATCTTTTAACAGTTGAAAAGGGTTCTGAGAAAAAATATCCTCAAAACAAATTTTTTAATCAAATTGTTGCAACCTCAGATGAGAAGGAAGAAAGTGAATGGGAAGATTTAAATAATAATATAGATAGTAAGTTTTTTGATTATCACTTACCTATAGATGGTAATATAGTTCCAATTAATAAAGGATTATTTGTTCCTAAAGAATATCAAAATGATGTTAAAAACAACAAATGGATAGTTCCACAAGATTTACAAAATGCTAATAGGCTTAAAAAACTGCAGGATCTTAATTATTATGATAAAGAAGGCAAAAGAACAAAAAAAGAATTACCTACAGATGTTCGTTCAAAAGAATTTATTAAACATTTTAATCTGATTTTGGGCTATAAGAATGAATGGAAAGATGAAGATAACATAGATTATATGCCAAGCGATATTGAAAATCTTCAATTAGAAGAACTTTTACCAAAAGCTTTGTTAAACAAAACGCTTTTATGGAAAAGTGATATTAAATCTCCTGCACCTCAATTTCGTTTAGTAGGAGAAGGAGGACCTTTTGATGACTTAGATGATGGTCAAGATTCAAGAGATTTTAAAATAAGCAAGATCAAGTATCCTGTTCTTCATCCTAGAGTAAAGAAGTATTTAAGTTTGGTAAAAAAATATTTATCTACTATTTTAAAAACAAATCAAATACCATATTCTGCTATAGAAATTATACCAAGAAGTAGTAGAACTATCTCAGTTTTTATCATTTCAGATTATGCTAAAGAATATTATCAGGTACAATTTGATAATAAGGCTTCAGACGATTCTATATTTTTAGCATTAGCTCTTACATTTGAGATTATTAAGCAAATAAGTGATTTAGCTACAAATGATTCGTCTAAGTCATTAGATGTTGAGTACATGGTTATTAAAAAAGATAAATCCTTGAGATTTCAATCTATCATGTCAAAGAGATTAAAGAGAATCAAAAAAGATATTCTTTCTCTAAATCAACTTCATAATAAAAAAAATTATATTTTTGAAGAAAATGATTTTAGTAATGCATTATTTGATATAAATCAAGCACTAGGAGATTTTGAGTCAAAGTACAAAGATTATTTTTCTATAAATAAAAAAACAAAAGATAATCAAGAGATTACAGAGGTTTTTGCAAGCCTAAATAAAGATCAAAAGCAACAGTTAATCACTTTAATTAAAGAGGAAAAAAATGAATTATTTTAACAAAGATATCAACTTTAATCCTATTAAGGATTCATTTAAAAAAATACCAAATAGTCCAGGCATATACATGCTTTGTCTTAAAAATGGTGCTTCTCTGCCATCCACTGATATTAATCCCATCTACAACCAATTTCATGGGCTTGATATTTTATATAATGGTATTACTGAAAAAAGCTTACAAACAAGAGACTATAAAAATCATTTTGTGGGAAATAATGCAGGGAGATCTACTTTGAGAAAATCAATTGGATCAATATTTGGATATCCAAAAGTCCCAAGAGATATTAATAATCCAAATAACGGGAAAACAAAGTTTAACGATCAAGATGAAATAAAATTATCAAAATGGATGAATGAATCTCTCATTCTATTTTTTAATGGAGATGTGGCTGAATATAATTTAGATCAGCTTGAGTATGACTTAATTGATTATTACAGGCCTGTATTGAATATTCTAAAAAACTATGATGAAAATAATAAGTTGTTTAGAAAAGAATTAAAAAGGTTGAGAAAATAAAGTAGTACTTAAACACTCCCAAATCTGAAAGTAATTGCTTAATATGGGCTAACTATGAGGCAACTATTAAAGAATAAGGGTGATTATCCGTATAATTATTAAATTCTCTTGATGAAACATCTACTAATTATTTGTCTTTTATTTCAAACAATCATTTTTTCTCAAAATATTACAATGATTGATCCTTCAAATAATATTGGAATTGATAAATGGGGAATAGTAAATGATGGTGTCATGGGAGGTATCTCACAGTCCAATATTTATCTTAATGAAGTAAATAATATTATTTTTTCTGGTAATGTTTCCTTGGAAAATAATGGTGGATTTGCATCCATTAGAAGAGGGTTTGATGGAACACAGCTTGAAGAATCTTCTGCATTCCTGCTTAGAGTAAAAGGTGATGGCAATATCTATAAATTTCGCTTAACAATGAAGGGTAGCTATGCCAACTATTCTGCTGATTTTAAAACTACGAAAGATCAATGGATGAATATTGAAATCCCTGTTGAAAATTTCAAACCTTATTACTTTGGTAGAAGTATTAGAGCACCAAAATTAAAAGTTCACAAAGTAAATTCTATGGGAATTCTTATTTCTGATAAACAGGAAGGAGATTTTTTATTAGAGATTGAATATATAAAAGCTTTCTAATTAAATTTTTTAATGGGGAAACTTATTTACAGATTTATAATTCTTATTTTTATTTCTTTAATCTTATCTTGTTCTGGCGGTAGCTCTACTCAGTCAGTTGAAGATATTGGAGACAATACTTCAGGTGAAAATTCAGGAGGAAATGGTGGTGGAGTTATCCCTGAGCCTGTTGCAAGCTTTACTGTTTCATCATACGGAGGAGAAGCTCCAGTTGATATTACATTCACAAGTACATCTACCGGAGAAATTAATTCTTGGTTATGGAACGTAGATGATGATGCAGATTATGAAAGCAATTATTATTCATTTACTCATACTTATGAAAATTCTGGAACATATGATGTATCTTTAATAGTAACTGGTCCTGGCGGTCAAAGCACTTATACTCAGAATGACGCAATAACTATTTCTGAGCCAGAAACTACTGTAGAAACTGGATTATTTAGTCAATCGATGACCTATGACAATGTTAATAGAGAATATTTAATATATATTCCTTCATCATATGATCCAAATTCTGCAACTCCAATTCTGTTCGCATTCCACGGATTTGGTGGATATAATCAATATTTTATTAATACAGCAGATTTTAGATCTTTAGCTGATCAGTTTAATTTCATTGCAGTTTATCCTCAAGGCCTTATTTGTGGTGGTGGAACTACATGGAATACTAATCCTCCAGGAGGGGATAATAAATGCAGTCAAGATGATATAGGGTTTTTTGCGGCATTACTTAATGAGATATCAGGCAATTATAATATAGACGCATCAAAAGTTTTTTTAACTGGGTACTCAAATGGAGCTGACTTCTCATATTCTATGGCGTGCTATCAAAGTTCATTAGTTACAGCTATTGCTCCAGTTTCAGGTTTAATGCCTATGGTAGATGCATCATCAGAATGCCAACCAAGTCATGCAACTTCAGTAATGATATTTAATGGAACTATTGATTATTCGAGGCCTTACAATGGTATTGATGGATATATGATGAGCGTGGATCAAACAGTCGCTTATTGGTCTCAGTATAATAATACAGATTCTTCTCCTCAAACTAATATTGTTGGAGATATTGAAAACTATACCTACTTAAATGGAGATAATAACACGATTGTTGATCTATTTAAAATTGTAAATGGTGATCATTATTGGTTTAATTTATCTTACAATGGAAATTCTATGGAAGAATTAATGTGGAATTTCTTTTCGAGCAATTAAAATAAAGAATATTTTTTTTGGTATTCAAAAATTTCCTTTAATTCACCCTCATCAACCATATAATGCTTCGTAGTTTTGCTTGTATATAGTTTTCCTATTTCTGCATTAAATATGATTTCATTCTTAATAATATTTTTACCACCTTTTAAAATGAGTTTGGGATTAAGATATTCAAATTGACAAACATTGATTATCTTAATCCCGTTTTTTTTACACATTTCAACTCGATGATGACCATCAATAATCATTTTTTGATCTGAAACTGCCACAGCTGGAATAAAGGATTTATTTATGTACATATCATCCCAATAGTTAACTATATGGCTTTGTATTTGCTCATGAGGTAAAAGGAGTTCTATTGGAACGTTTTTAATATATTTAAATTCCTTTTTCATTTATCCAACTGATGGCAGTCCTGAAAGAGCCATTGCTATTTCAGATTCAGAATATTTATCATCAAAGAGTTTATTGTCAAAATAATCAATGTAAGCTTGCATGTCGAAATGACCATGTCCACAAAGATTAAATAGTATGGTTTTATTTTCACCGCCTTCTTTACACCTAAGGGCAGCTTCAATAGCACCTTTAACAGCATGATTTGCCTCAGGCGCTGGTATAATACCTTCTGCTTTAGCAAAAGTTATTCCAGCTTTAAAAACATCTAATTGACTATAAGCTTCTGGAGAAATATGCCCCAAATTTGTAAGATGGCTAATTATTGGTGCCATACCATGGTATCTTAATCCTCCAGCATGAAAACCGGGTGGTACGAATTCAGAACCCAAAGTATGCATTTTGGTTAGAGGTGTCATTTTACCCGTATCACCAAAATCATATGCATACTTTCCTTTTGTAAGTGAAGGACAAGCAGAGGGTTCAATTGCTCTTAATTCAATGTCGCTATTATCTCTAAAGGATTTTCCTAGAAATGGTAGAGCAATGCCAGCAAAATTACTTCCTCCACCGGTGCATCCAACTACAATATCAGGGTATTCATCTTCTTTTTCTAATTGAATCATTGCCTCTTGACCAATAATCGATTGGTGTGTCAAAACATGATTTAGTACTGAACCAAGTGCATATTTTGTTGATTCACTTTTTACACACTGCTCAACTGCTTCTGAAATTGCAATTCCTAAACTTCCGGTAGATTCAGGATTTTCAGCCAATATTTTTTGACCAATTTCAGTTTCCATGGATGGACTTGCGATACATCTAGCTCCAAATGTTTCCATTAATGCTCTTCTGTATGGTTTTTGATTAAAGCTGACTTTAACCATATATACATCGAGATCAATTCCAAATTTGTTACAAGCAAATGCAAGGGAGGAGCCCCACTGTCCCGCACCTGTCTCGGTGGTTAATTTCTTAACACCTTCTTGTTTATTATAGAAGGCTTGAGGAATTGCGGTATTCGGTTTGTGACTCCCAGTGGGGCTAACACCTTCATATTTATAGAAAATTTTGGCAGGTGTATCTAATACTTTTTCCAAATTTCTTGCCCTGTACAGTGGACTAGGTCTGTATAGTTTATAAATATTTTGAACTTCCTCTGGAATTTCAATATATCTGTCTTGAGATACTTCTTGACCAATTAATTCCATGGGAAATAGAGGTGATAAATCATCAGGTCCTACAGGATCTTTTCTTCCCGGATGTAATACAGGTGGTAAAGGTTCTTTTAAGTCTGCCGATATATTGTAGAATTTTGTCGGCATTTCTTTTTCACTAAGTTGTGTTTTTATAATCATTTTTTTCTCCACTGGTTTGATTGGTATAGACCAATCATTAATCGATTTAAGTTTTAAAATATGTAGTTATGTTAAGATTGTACGTACGTACAAAAAGATATTATCGGCCGGAAGGCCACCAGCGGAGATTCCAAGAATTTCGTTTTGGATGATTTAACATGGGTAAATATTAAAACCGCAAATAATGCCTTTGCAAGAAAAAAATGATATATTCTAAAAATTCTATGGAAAAAACTGCTATAATTGCTTTAGGGGGAAATGCTCTTTCAAATAAAGGTCAAGCGGGTACTGTCAAAGATCAGTTCAGTAATACACGTAAATCTCTAACTGAAATTATAAAGTTTTTAAAAGAGGATTATAACATCTGTATTACTCATGGAAATGGTCCGCAGGTTGGCGATGAATTGCTAAGAATGGATTTAACACAAAATGAAGTTTCTCCGTTGCCACTAGGAGTTTGTGTAGCTGGTACTCAAGGGACTATCGGTTATATGATTCAACAAACCTTCCAAAATATATTAAACCAAGAAAAAATTGATAAGGAAGTTGTAACATTAGTCACGCAAGTAGTTGTAGACCCAAAACATCCTTCCTTGAAAAGTCCAACAAAATTTGTTGGAAAGCGTTTTTCAAAACAAGAAGCAGAAAAAAGAGCAAAAAATATGGGATGGATTGTGAAAGAACAAGATCCTGGAGAATGGAGAAGGGTAGTACCATCTCCGGATCCAGATTTTGTGATGCATGGTATAAGTATTAGAACACTAGTTCATGCTGGAATTGTTGTGCTTGCTGCCGGAGGTGGAGGCATTCCAGTTTTTGTTGATGAAAATGGAAATTTTAATGGTATTGATGCTGTTATTGATAAAGATTTAACAGCTGCAAAGCTTGGAAGAGTCATTCGAGCTGATGAATATTACATTGTTACAGATATTGATCAAGTATATTTACATTACGGAACTGAAAATCAATCTCCAATCGATCAAATGACAGATATTGAAGCAAAAAAATACCAAGAGGAAGGTCATTTTCAACAAGGAAGTATGATGCCAAAAATACGTTCTGCTATTCACTTTTTAAAACATCATGGTAAAAAAGTAATTATTACCAATATTGATAATTTGCAGGATGCAATTGATGGAAAAGCTGGGACAACTATAGTAAAAGGCTAATGGATTTATTTTCTGCTAACCAATTGATGTGGGCAGCTTTCATTGTTGGAAATAGTGCGCCATTATTATTCATTACATTATATAAAACACAAAAAATATCAAGAGAACTTTTCAATCTATATTTTCTTGGAGTGTTAGTAGGTCTAACCTGGGAAATTCCTTTTGCCCTAGCAGGAAAATCATTTCATTTAATTTTAATTGATTGGCCAGTAGATCTTCCACTTGTTAGAAATATTACTTATTCATTTATTGATGGATTGATATTTCTGGCTGGAGTCTATTTAGCAAAAGCTTTTTTAAAAAATAAACAATTTCTTTACAACTATAATTCAACTGCATTATTTATTATGATTCTTTGGGGAAGTTTTTCTGAATTTTTAGTTGACCTAAATGGAAATGGAAAACTTTGGCTGTTTATTGAAAATTGGTATAACCCAGTATTCATAACAATAAATGATAATGGTTTAACTATTATTCCTCAACTTATTTGGTTTGTAGCTCCAATTCTATATTATTTTACTGTTTTGAAATGTCTATCAAAGAAAATATAAGAAACAAAAAACGATATGAAAGATCACTTCTTTCTGATGCGCATCTAGCTAGATTATCTGATAATTTTTTAACCCAATGGATGAAATTTTCAAAAGAATTATCTTATCAATCAATAGCAATATATTATCCATTTGACAATGAAGCCTCTCCGCTTGAAATATTCAACTATCTTTATTCAAAAAATAAGCAAGTATTACTACCCGTAATTGAAAATAATTCAAAAACATTGTTATTTGCTAAGTATGATATTCAATCTGAGCTTGTAAAAAATAATTTTGGAATTTTTGAACCAAAAGATAAAGAGTTTGTAGACATTGAAGCTATTGATATTGCATTAATACCTTGTGTTGCTTTTAATGACAAATTATTTCGTTTAGGAATGGGCGGTGGTTTTTATGATAGGACATTTTCTAAAAAATCATCAACTATTTTAATTGGTATTGCATATAGTTTCCAATATGAAAATGAGTCATTTCAAGAAAAACATGATGTAAAGATGGACCATGTCATTACCCAAAAAGGTATATTACAATAATTAAATTGGCTTTGAAGCTTTGTAGATATTTACGATACCTAATGATAAATATTTTACTTTAATATTTTCGAAACCAGCTTTCTCTAAAATTAATTGAAACTCTTTTCCATGCGGAAAGTGTTCTGCTGAGGTTGAAAGATATTGGTAAGCTTGTTGATTTTTTGCGATTACTCTTCCCAAAATAGGAACAACAAATTTTGTATATAAAAAATATCCAAATCGAAATAGAAAAAAGGAAGGCACAGCAGTTTCAAGGATGATTAATTTTTTCCCAGGTTTTAGAACACGTTTAATCTCACGTAATCCCTGACTTAAATCTTCAAAATTTCTAACCCCAAAACCCACTGTTGCTACGTCAAAAGTATTATCTTCAAAGCTCATATTTTCTGCATCCTCTAATTGGAATTTTACATTCGTTGTTTCTGATACTTTAGTATTTGCTATGTCTAACATCATTGATGCATTATCTACTCCAATGACTTCCACATTATCATTTGCGAAACACAATGCTATATCTCCAGTTCCTGTTGCAATATCTATTATTTTACTCGGATTATCTTGCATAGAAAGATGATATACTATTTTTCTCCAATTCTTATCCATATTCAATGTCATCATTTTGTTGATTTGATCATATCTTGATGATATATCATTAAACATGTCTTTTATTTGAATTTTTTTGGAAGCTTGTTTTGATTTATCAGGTTTAATCATGTGAAAAGATAAAAAGAAGGGCTGGTAATTCACTAGATCTTTTTAAATGTTTATGATTAAAGTATTTATACCTATTTTTTTGTATGTACAATCTGTCTAATCAATTTTTTTATTCCAAAAAAGAAGACAGATTAAATGTTTTATCACATGGTATCGGATTCATTTTAAGTATCATTGGATTGATATTCTTAATTAATAAAGGATTACAAAATTTTACCCTCACTTATTTTATGAGTTTGCTTATCTATGGATTAAGCTTATCAACCATGTATATTGCATCAACATTATACCATAACTCAAAAACTGCAAACAGTCGATATAATTTGAGAATGTTTGATATGATTTCAATCTATATTTTAATTGCAGGATCATACACTCCCTTTACATTAATATTATTAAAGGATAATCAAGGTTGGTTATTATTTTCTATTATTTGGTTGCTAGCTCTTTTCGGAATAGTTTGGAAAGTATTTACAGTTGGGAAATATAATCTTGTGACAACTAGTCTGTATATATTTATGGGCGGACTTTGGTTATTCTTTTATGAATCATTTGTTGATCAAATTCCATCAGATGCACTGTGGTGGATTATTGCTGGTTGTTTGACATATTTGGCAGGAGTTGTTTTTTATTTGTTAGATAATAAACTAAAATACAATCACTTCATCTGGCATTTATTTGTATTAGCTGCTAGCGGTTGCCATTATATCTCCATTTACTTTTATATTTAACCTTCCTATTTTGACGTAATGAAAAAATATTCTGTTCCAAAAAATTTCCGCTCGTCTGTTGGACATAATAGTCTTGATCACTATCAATCTTTAAGAGAAAATGCAAACCAAGATTCAAATTCCTATTGGGAGTCAGTTGCCAATCGCATTGATTGGTTTGATAAGTGGACCACAGTTAATAATACAGATTATTCTAAAGCGCATATTGAGTGGTTTTCAAATGGAAAGTTAAACGCATCTTATAATTGCATAGATAGACATATTGAAAATGGCTTAGGAGAAAAAACAGCTCTTATTTGGCAATCTAACGATCCTACTATTTCAAAAAATGTTACGTATAATGAATTACTTGAAAAAGTTTCATTATTTGCTAATGGATTAAAACGAGCTGGAATTAAAAAAGGTGATCGTGTATGCATTTATATGCAAATGATTCCTGAAGCTATTGTAGCAATGCTTGCTTGTGCACGAATTGGAGCAGTGCATTCAGTTGTTTTTGGAGCATTTTCAAGCGACGCCTTAAAAAATAGAATTAATGATT
>Ga0310343_10000635_pt1 | contig 17001 bp, 15 predicted proteins | sample HC15DNA2025_MG_FD_203519 | JGI IMG/M metagenome (GOLD analysis project Ga0310343, IMG submission 203519) | Marine microbial communities from station ALOHA, North Pacific Subtropical Gyre - HC15-DNA-20-25_MG | ecosystem: Environmental > Aquatic > Marine > Oceanic | place: Pacific Ocean: North... | reverse complement strand
CGAGTCACAAAGTTGGTGCCATTTGGTAGCTTCATCCAAGTCGGTGACAACATTGAAGGCTTGGTCCATATCTCCGAGATGTCCAACCATCATGTTGACCTTCCAGAGCAGGTTGTCACACCTGGTGAAGAACTCTGGGTGAAGATAATAGAGGTTGATCTAGAGAAACGGCGAATAAGTCTATCTGTTAAGCAAGCAGCGGAAGGAGGTATCGTCGCTGAAGAGTATCAAGAGCACTTTGGTGAGCAGAACTATGACACCGAAGGGAACTACATCGGACCAGCTGTTGAACTTGATCCAGAGGCTGCAGCCGACCTTGAGGAAGCTTGGTCTGCGTATGAGAAGAGTGAACAAGAGCGTTTGGCTGCCGAATCTGAGGCTGACCTAGAAATATAGTGACCGAAATCGCAATCACCGGCGGGATAGGGTCTGGAAAGACTACTGTAGCTAAGCTACTTGTCGACAAGGGAGTTGTCCTTGTTGATGCGGATCAGATTGTAAAAGACTTGCAAAAACCTGGAGGCGAAGTCTTTAACAGAATCGTTGAGATCTACGGTAATGAGATCCTGCTTGATGATGGCGAGCTTGACAGGCAGAAGATAGCTGAAATTGTTTTTAACGATGAGAACGAACTTTCAAAATTAAATGACATTGTACACCCTGCCGTCGGAGAGGAAATGGGGATACGACGTAAAGAAGCAATTAAGCAAGGAAATGTCGTGTTGGTTGATATACCGCTCATGGTGACCCCTGAGGGAGAATTGGGTCGTGATGAATACAAGTTGTTCGATGGAATAGTCGTAGTTGATTGTGAAATAGAAACAGCGGTCAGCCGTCTCGTGCATCAAAGAGGTTTTGATGAAAAGGATGCAAGAGCGCGGATAGCTAAGCAAGCAACTCCAAGCCAACGGCGTGAATTCGCTGATTTCCTAATTGATAATAATGGATCAGAAGAGAACCTCTCGAAACAAATTGAAAAGTGCTGGGAATGGGTGGATTCACTTTCTGGAAAAAAATGAAACGTGTAAACTGCTTTCATGGTTAACAGGTCAGAGGGCGTCCCTTTCGAGGTAGTTTCTGATTTTGAACCAGCTGGAGATCAGCCAAATGCGATTCAAAATCTGGCGGCTGGGATTGAAAAGGGTGAGAAGTTCCAAACGCTATTAGGGGTCACGGGTTCAGGGAAAAGCGCCACTATTGCTTGGACGATTGAGAGGGTTCAGAGGCCAACACTGGTTATGGCGCCAAATAAATCACTCGCTGCCCAATTAGCTAACGAATTACGGGAATTTTTCCCAAATAACCGAGTTGAGTATTTTGTCAGCTACTACGACTACTACCAGCCTGAAGCTTATATACCTTCGAGCGATACCTATATCGAGAAAGATTCGTCGGTGAATGATGAAATAGATAGACTCCGACATGCATCAACAGCTGCTTTGTTAACAAGACGTGACACGATTATCGTTGCTTCCGTTTCGTGCATCTATGGTTTGGGATCTCCAGAAGAATATATGACTCAACTCCTTGTTCTCCATAAGGGTCAAGAATATGACCAACGAGAGATTCTCAAAAGGCTTGTAGCCATTCAGTACGACCGCAATGATATGAACCTTGTGAGGGGAACCTTTCGAGTGCGTGGCGGAGTTATCGAAGTTCACCCTGCGTACGAAGAGAATGTGTTCCAAATTGAGTTTTTCGGAGATGAAATAGAAAGGATCACGGAAATTAACCCAGTTACTGGGGAAGTGATAAATCAGGAATCCGAATTAGTTATTTTTCCAGCAACGCATTACGCAGCAAGTAACGAGCGGCTAAGCAGAGCTATGAAGGGCATTGAAAAAGAACTGCAAACGCAGCTAAAAAAATTCAAGGATAATGATCAACTTCTCGAAGCGCAACGCCTTCGTATGCGCACAGAGCATGACCTAGAAATGATGGATGAGGTCGGATTCTGTACTGGAATCGAAAACTATTCCATGCACATTGACGGCAGGAATTCGGGAGATCCTCCGTATACGCTTTTGGATTACTTTCCTGATGACTTCCTTTGTGTGATAGATGAATCACATGTTGCAGTGCCTCAGCTGCATGGACAATTTGCTGGAGACCGGCGAAGAAAAGAAACTCTAATTGAGCACGGATTCCGTCTTCCATCGGCTGCTGATAATCGACCTTTGATGTTTGAAGAAATAACAAAACGCTTAAATCAAGTTGTGTTCTTGTCAGCCACACCGGGTCAATACGAAATAGCTGAATCCTCACAAATCGTGGAGCAGATTATCAGACCGACGGGGTTGATTGACCCTGAGGTAATCGTCAAACCAACTACTGGTCAAATCGATGATTTGATTGAATTGATAAAGCTTCGTATCGAGAAAGATGAGCGTGTGCTTGTTACTACTTTGACAAAGAAAATGTCTGAGGATTTAAGTGATTATCTTCTTGAGATTGGGATAAGGGTTCGGTATCTTCATAGTGATATTGACACGATTGAACGTATCGAAATTCTACGCGACTTACGACTCGGTGAATTTGATGTTCTCGTCGGTATAAATTTGCTTAGGGAGGGGTTGGATCTTCCAGAGGTCTCACTCGTGGCCATCCTTGACGCCGATAAAGAGGGATTTCTAAGGAGCGAAACCTCACTTATACAAACAATAGGTCGAGCTGCACGAAATGTTGGCGGGCAAGTTGTTATGTATGCCGACCAAGTTACGAATTCGATGCAGCGTGCGATTTCAGAAACCAATCGTAGACGACAAATGCAGATGCGTTACAACGAGGAAAATGGTATTGACCCAAAGACTATTCGCAAGGCTGTAACAGATATTTTGTCTATGATCAGACCAGCCAACTCTGAAGCTTCATTACCAAAAAGTGAACAAAGAAATTTACAAAGCCAGTCAAAGCATATACGTGACAGTTTTGAGCATTTAGCTGAAGGGCAATTAGAACGACTGGTAATGACCCTAGAAGAAGAAATGAATGAAGCTGCTGGCGATTTGCGGTTTGAGTATGCTGCCAGGCTTCGAGACGAAATTCGAGAGATAAAGCGCGATCTCAAAGATATGAAATGATACGTGGGCTTATCTTTTGCATGGTTTAGGGAATAAAATCAAGAAGCAGAAGGAAAGACATGGGTATCAAAGAACGAGTAACCGCACGTGTTGTGGATCTCTTTTCGCATAGCGAAAGACCGCTACAAAACACTGAAAAGTATGAAGGAGATCCTGGTCTCTTTGGTCCAGGTTCAATAAGTTGGGAAGTTCTGGGAGATGTTTCAAGTTTTGTCGGCGGTATCAGGGCTCTGTTGATTCAAGCTGCGCACCCAGAGGTCGCTGCAGGAGTTGCGGATCATTCAAGCTACAGAGAGGACCCACTGGGGCGTCTGAGCAGGACGGCTTATTATGTCACGTCGATGACATATGGTGCGATGCCCGAAACAGAGGAAGCTATCTCTATGGTTAACTTTGCTCACCAACGGGTATCGGGAATTTCGGAGCGAGGAAGAGCGTATAGCGCTTCAAGCCCAGAATATAGCGCCTGGGTTCATAACACACTAACAAATTCATTTTTGGAAGCCTTTCAAGTTTTCAAAAGACCGGTTACCGAAATAGAAGCAGATCAGTTTGTATCAGAACAGGCACTCATAGGCGAGAGAATGGGGGCAGATCCATTACCAAAGACTGCTCAAGAGCTTAAAGAATGGGTAAATTCCCATCCTGATTTGGCTGACTCAAAGGCATTGCGTGAAGCAATAGAATTCCTTAAAAATCCTCCGCTTTCAAAAACGGAGTCAATCGGGTACCGCATACTCCAGCGTGCTGCAGCAACAACTATCGAGCCGGAATTACGAATGCTACTCGGACTGAAATCATCGAAATTCAACTTACTGATCGGTAAAATGTTAATTCGCGGGCTCAGATGGGCTCTGAAGTATAGCCCCTCATGGAAAGCCGCCTTAATTAGAAGCAAAGCTGATTTTGACTCCAAATTATTCAGAAGTGACGTATAACTCACTGTGATTGCAGAGTAACTAATCAGTAGACGAGGCTAAGTTTAGAAGGAGATCTATTACTAACTTTGGTTTGCTGAGAAAAGGAGAATGGCCACATTTCCATTCAATAATTCTGTCAGCTTTCTTGGCCATTACGTATTGAAGTTCAGGCGGGATAGCCTCATCTTCTCGACAAACAATGTATGTTGAATGCTTCTCGCGCCATGCTTCACCTATTCCCTGAGACCCTGACACAATAGGGAAAGGGCGCAAAAGCTCTATTGAGGCTTTTGCAAGTTTCGGGTCGACGTCTCCATAAAAAGCTGGAATTGCACTACTTTCCTTTACTTCAGACATAAGGTTTTCATCCACATCAATCTGAATCTTTGAACCATCAAGCTGCATTGACTCTCCTGGCTCTAGAAGAATCGCACTTAGGTAAATTAATTGATCAACATTGTCTTTTGCTTCAGCCGCACTGGAAATCACAATGCCGCCATAACTATGTCCGAGAAGTATGACCTGATTATCAATATCCTCTAAGACGTTCGAAACGGATGCTATGTCGTCGTTAACACCTGTAAAGGGCAAATTTAAAGAACGGGCATCAACCCCTTTATTTTTTAGTTCCTTCTCAACTAAATTCCAACACCAAGCCCCATGCCAAGCGCCATGAACTAGCAGAATAGACTTCATCACTTCACATTAGTCCAGAGAAATGCGCCAGAATAATGTACTTGCCAAATTGGTTGATTAAATTAAGAACGTGGCTGAAAATCTTGTCGTAAAAGGAGCTAGGGAGCATAATCTCAAAGCAGTAGATATAGAACTTCCCCGTGACAAACTTATTGTATTTACAGGAATTTCTGGTTCAGGTAAATCATCTCTTGCTTTTGATACGATTTATGCAGAGGGGCAGCGACGCTATGTGGAGTCGTTGTCTGCGTATGCGCGTCAGTTTTTAGGGCAAATGGATAAGCCCGATGTGGACTTCATCGAAGGGTTGTCTCCTGCTATCTCAATAGACCAAAAGAGTGCAAGCAGGAATCCTCGCTCAACGGTGGGGACGATAACAGAGGTTTATGACTACTTAAGACTTCTTTTCGCAAGGGTAGGTGTACCTCATGACCCAGAAACAGGAGAAAAGCTCGTTCGGCAAACACCGCAACAGATCGTTGACAGGGTAATGAAAATTAACGACGAGGAACGTTTCCAAATACTAGCGCCCGTTGTTAGAGGGCGAAAGGGCACTTACGATACGCTTGTTACGGATCTAGCGGGTCAGGGATTCACTCGAGCGATCATCGACGGTGAAATGGTCAACTTAAATGACGTAGCCGGTACGAATGAAGATGGGACCCCCGTGCTTCAACTTGAACGTTATGAAATGCATGATATTTCCGTGATCGTTGATCGCCTTGTGATGCGTGATGGCATCAATAGAAGGCTGACAGATTCAATAGAAACAGCATTGAAGCTTGCGGATGGCGTAATGCAAGTCGAAATTCTTAAAGAAAAGGGGCAACCGGAACTTCTTACCTTTTCAATCCATTTCAGTCGGCCCAGCGATGGAAAATCATTTGAGGAACTGGAGCCTCGCAATTTCAGTTTTAACTCCCCATACGGTGCTTGTGTTTCGTGTGATGGGTTGGGAACGCGCTTTGAGGTGGATTCGCAATTAGTTGTCCCTAACGTTGATTTGGCATTATCAGAGGGAGCCATCGCACCCTGGTCCACCGGTAGAAGCAAATATTTTCAACTGCTCCTTACCTCAGTCGCAGAGCAAAATAAAATCCCAATGGATACCCCGTGGAGAAAACTGCCTGCCAAATCGAAGAAGATAATCCTTCAAGGTGTCGGAAAGAAAAGAATCACCGTTACGTATACGAACCGCTTCGGGAGAACAAGAAACTTTCAAGCGACTTTTGAAGGAGTGATACCCAACCTCCGCCGCCGCCATCGAGAAGCAGATACCGAAAAACAAAGGGAGCAAATTGAGGGTTACATGCGGCAAATACCATGCCCTGATTGCAATGGTGATCGACTGAAGCCATTGTCACTTGCAGTAACTATCGACCAGTTAAGCATAGCTGACCTTTGCAATATGAGCATAAAGGAAGCAGCGACCAGAATCAGCAAAATTAAGTTGAACAAACGAGACAAATTGATAGCCGAACCTATTCTGAAAGAAATAAATTCACGCATGGGTTTCCTACTTGACGTGGGGCTGGAATACCTTTCTTTGCATAGGGCTGCGAGTACTTTGTCAGGAGGAGAAGCACAACGGATACGTTTAGCATCACAAATAGGTTCAGGCCTCGTAGGAGTACTTTATGTCTTGGATGAACCATCAATTGGGCTGCACCAACGAGACAATAAAAGATTGATTGAAACTCTTGAAAGGCTTAGAGATATTGGCAATAGCGTCCTAGTTGTTGAGCACGATGAAGAAACAATTTGTGTCGCTGACCACATTGTCGATATAGGGCCCGGCGCAGGCGAACATGGGGGAGTGATTGTCCACTCCGGCTCGGTTTCGCAATTGAGGAAAAATAAAGAATCCATAACCGGCCAATACATCTCCGGAAAGCGGTTAATCTCTACTCCACAAGAACGAAGAACTCCCAGCGGAGATTGGGTCACCATCAAGGGAGCAAGAGAACATAATTTGAAAAATATCGACGTTGAAATCCCACTAGGCTGCTTTGTCTCTGTCACAGGAGTATCCGGCTCTGGTAAATCTACGTTAGTGAATGACATTCTCTACAAGGCACTCATGCAACAGATATATAAATCAAAGGTAGCGCCAGGGCTACACACTGGTATTGAGGGATTAGCGTCACTTGACAAAGTAATAAATATTGACCAGCAACCCATAGGAAGAACACCTAGGTCAAACCCTGCAACCTACACCGGCGTATTCGATAACGTCCGAAAGCTCTTTGCCCAAACTACAGAATCAAAAGTAAGGGGTTATCTGCCAGGAAGATTCTCATTTAACGTGAAAGGAGGAAGGTGCGAAGCATGTTCCGGAGATGGCACAATTAAAATTGAGATGCATTTCCTGCCAGATGTCTATGTTCCTTGCGAAGTTTGCAATGGGGCGAGATACAACAGAGACACTCTGGATGTCCACTTTAAAGGTAAGAACATCGCCGATATCTTGAATATGCCCTGTGAGGAAGCCTTAGGTTTCTTTGAGAATCAACCAGCCATCGTTCGCCATATGCAAACCTTAGTTGACGTCGGCTTGGGGTATGTCCGCTTAGGACAACCGGCCCCTACTCTTTCAGGTGGTGAAGCTCAACGCGTGAAACTCGCAAGCGAACTCGCCAAACGATCGACCGGGCATACAATGTACATTCTTGATGAACCAACAACTGGTTTGCATTTTGAAGATGTAAATAAGTTATTGACTGTTCTCAGTCGGCTCGTCGACCAAGGGAACACAATTGTGGTTATCGAACATAATCTTGACGTCATCAAATCGTCTGACTGGGTAATCGACCTAGGGCCTAACGGAGGAGATGGGGGAGGAACAGTTATCGCTGAGGGAACTCCAGAAAAGGTAGCAAAAACACAAGCAAGCTTCACAGGAGAATTCCTAAGACCTATTCTTAATAAAGCAGGAACTCTCTAATCAGTTGAAAAACAGCAAAGATCACCTAGGAAAAGGATGATAACCAAACCAGATTCGCAGCTAATTCCAAATACTCCAGGTTCTTATCAGTTCAAAGATGAATTCGGCAGAGTGATTTATGTAGGAAAAGCTAAAGTATTGAGATCCAGAGTAAATTCGTACTTTCAACCGATCGATAAACTCCACACGAGAACGCAACAAATGATTCAAGAGGCAGAAAGCGTTGAATGGATCCAAGTTCAAAATGAAGTTGAAGCGTTAATCCTTGAACACAGTTTGATACAAGAGCACCAGCCCCGGTTTAACGTTCGACTCCGCGACGATAAGAGCTACCCATTCTTAGCAGTCACCACTGCTGACGAATGGCCACGGGCAATGCTAACACGAGGAAAACTAAAAAAAGGTAACAGATATTTCGGCCCCTATGTAGAAGTCAAGGCGATTAGGGACACCCTGGATCTTCTGCAGAGAACTTTCCCCTTACGAACATGCACGGAGAACAAATACCGTCGGCACGAAAAATTACAGAAACCATGCCTTGAGTTCCATATAAAGAAATGTTGTGGTCCATGCGTTGACAAAGTCACTCCAGAGGAATACCAGCAATTAGTGAGGGACTTATTGCGTTTCCTTGAAGGGCATACGGATGATGTAGTGGAAGATTTACTTTCGCACATGAAGATTGCCTCCAAAGAACAGGATTATGAGAGAGCAGCACGCTATAGGGACAGACTGTTTAATGTCCAAAAGGCTGCAGAAAAGCAAGTAATGGTAGGAACAAGATCAGAAGATTTTGATGTTGTCACCTACGTTGACGATGAATTTGAAGCTGCTGCACACGCCTTTTTTGTGCGTAACGGACGTGTACTAGGTCAACGGTCATTTATTTTGGATAAAGCTGAAAATTTACCTACCGGAGTTCTCCAATCGCGAATATTGGAGAAACTTTACATAGAAGCAAATCCGTTGGGTAACCCTAAGGCAATATTTGTCGAAACTGAACCTCACAATAAAGAGTTCTATGAAGCATGGCTTAGCGGGCAGCGTGGTTCAAAGGTTCAAATTCGTGTTCCACAAAAGGGAACCAAAAAGACCTTAATGGAAACCGTGCGCCTGAATGCCGAAGACGCGTTTAAACGTCACCGTTTAAAACGATTAGGCGACCACAACAGCAGATCAAAGGCGCTAAATGATCTACAGAAGTTCCTCAATCTTCCAAACTCTCCTCTGCGGATCGAATGCTACGACATGAGCCACCTGCAGGGCAGTAATTACGTAGGCTCAATGGTCGTCATGGAAGATGCAATTTTGAAAAAGAAAGACTACAGGAAATTCAAGATTAAAAGCATTGATGGAAATGATGACTATGCTGCGATGGCTGAAGTAGTTCGAAGAAGGTTAATGAATCTACTCAAAGAAGAAAATGGTCAAAACAACGATGCATCAAGTTTCTCTTACCCTCCTCAACTTCTTCTCGTTGATGGAGGTAAAGGGCAACTATCAGCCACTGTTGCAGTGCTAAAGGAGCTTAATCTCTTTGAACGGATACCAGTAGCCTCACTTGCAAAACGAAACGAAGAAATATTTCTTCCAGGTAAATCAGAACCTGTAATCCTTCCACGTAATTCAGAATCTTTATACTTGTTGCAAAGAATTCGTGATGAAAGTCATAGGTTCGCAATTACTTACCATCGTCAGCTTAGAAAAAAAGACATGAAAAATTCGGTCCTTGACGGAGTCCCCGGCCTCGGTCCCTCCAGAAGAGGACGATTAATAAAGGAATTCGGAAGCATCAACAAAATTCGGCAAGCGACGCTCGAAGACCTACTGAAATTGACGTGGCTTCCAGAGGAAGTCGCTAAATCTGTTTATCAAAAATGTTCAAACCCCAATAGAGCCACGTGAATAATTCTCCGAAGAATGCCAAAAGCATTTGGGATAAGCTCAGCGAATGGTGGATTAAGGGCATTGAGGGTGACGAATCATCAGAATATGTCCAAATTATTGTTCCACTCCTAGAGGGAATTCTCACCCAGAAAAAAACTATCCTTGACGTCGGTACCGGGACCGGTCGAATGGCTCAAGAGGCGAGAAGAGTCACTGAGCATGCAACAATAGTTGGAGGCGATATCTCTATAAGGCAATTACGCCATGCCAAAGAAGTAACTCGTGGCATTCAATTTGTGCAGCACAGCATTGAACAAATGCCCTTCAAAGATGAACAATTTGATGCAGTAATATGCTCAATGGTTCTTGAACACGTAGAAAGTCTTCTAGAAGCAGTATCTGAAATTGCAAGAATTTTGGAAAGGAACGGAACGCTTCTAATAATTATGAATCATCCAGTATTTCAATCCCCTAATAGCAGATCAATCACCTCACACAGTCACGACAATGAAGCCATTTTGGGGATAGGTGATTACCTTACCGAAACAAGCGAAATAGAAAAAATATCACCTGAACTGGAGGTACTATATACACACCGGACCCTCAGCACTTACTTCAATGCGCTTTCCGAAGAAAATTTCATGATTGAGAATGTTATAGAGAAGTCCCTCTCCTCAGGGCTTCCAGGAATTCCTGAACTCCTAATGATCTTATGCAGAAAAGTACAGTAAATGTAAGAAAACTGCATTGTGGATAGAGCTAGAATTAGATATGGCAGAATTTCTTATCATTGGAGGCTATTCAGGGGCCGGTCGATCTGAAGCTGCTAAATGCCTTGAAGACTTGGGGTGGTTCGTCATTGATAATCTACCAACCGAATTAGTTTCCAAGGTTGCTGAACTAGCTTTAGTAAAAGGTTCCGCCACCAGCAATATCGCATTGGTCGTAGGTGCAGGGTCACCCGAAGAGACGATAAAGGAAATTAGCCATCTAGGAGACAGCGAAACGCTTAACGTGAGAACCCTTTTCTTGACTGCGAGTATTGAAACGTTAATTAAGCGATACGAAGAGACTCGGCGTAGGCACCCCTTCAAGGAAGGAGACGGACTGGCCGAAAAAATAAAGTCCGAAATTGATGAGTTAAAAGAACTTCGAGGTTTCGCTGATATTGAGTTAGACACTACCGACCTGAATGTGCATGATCTTTCATCACGTCTCGCTGAACTGTTCACTATCGAATCAACAGCCTCGACACTGCAGACAAGAATTGTTTCATTCGGCTTTAAACACGGAGTTCCCAAAGACGTTGATTTATTGCTAGATTGCCGGTTCTTGCCCAATCCCCATTGGGAAGAAAACCTTCGAGAGATGACCGGAGAGGATGGTCAGGTAAGAGAATTCTTATTACAAAAAGAAATTTCCACCCAGTTCCTGACTCATTTGGAATCAATGCTACGACTCATAATGCCTGCATATCAAGATGAAGGGAAAAGCTACCTCAGTCTCGCAATAGGCTGTACAGGCGGCAAACACAGGTCAGTTGTAATCGCCAATGAACTCAAAGGGGTTCTCAGTTCTCTGGGCTTCGGAGCATCAGTTAGTCACCGGGACATAGAAAAATAAAAAGCCACACCGGTCACTGTCTTTCTGCTCAAGAATCGCTAGCATCACGCTTAGACGATATAGCCCCAATAGGAGGGAAACATGGCCATTCGAGTAGGTATTAATGGGTTCGGAAGGATAGGGCGAAACTTCTTTCGAGCAGCCAAGCTCTCAGGTGCAAAAATAGAATTCGTAGCCGTGAACGACCTCGGCTCTTTAGAAACGCTTGCGCATCTTCTAAAAAATGATTCTGTCCACGGTAAGTTCGGAGGATCAGTCAAAGCAGTACGGGGGGGAATCAGCGTTGACGGACAGAAACTTGCTGTCCTCTCTGAACGCAACCCCGGTGATCTTCCATGGGGAGACCTTGGGGTTGATGTAGTAATAGAGTCAACAGGAATCTTTGCCGACAAAGAAAAAGCCCAACCGCATATAGAAGCCGGAGCAAAAAAAGTCATCATTTCGGCACCTGCATCATGTGACGCGACATTTGTTGTCGGAGTAAATGATGATGATTACGATCCAAAGAAGCATCATATAATTTCAAATGCATCATGCACCACTAACTGCTTCGTCCCTATGATCAAAGTCCTTGATGACGCATTTGGCGTCCAAGAGGGTCTGATGACGACAACACATGCGTACACCGGCGATCAGGCAATAGTAGATGGGCCCCATAGCGACTTGAGGAGAGCTCGCGCAGCTGCGGTAAATATTATCCCCACGAGCACTGGCGCAGCTAGGGCAACAGGATTAGTACTCAAAAAAATGCAAGGAAAATTAGACGGAATAGCTATGCGTGTGCCGATACCAGATGGATCAGTTACAGACTTCACAGGAATAATGAAAAAGACACCATCTGTAGAAGCAGTAAATGCGGCGTTCAAAGAGGCTGCGCGACGGGGCCCTCTTAAAAATGTTTTGGAGTATAGCGAAGAGCCTTTAGTAAGCGCAGACATTGTTGGATCTCCTGCCAGTTGTACATTTGATGCCGGGCTAACAATGACTCAAGGAAAGCTTGTAAAAATCTGTGGATGGTATGACAACGAATGGGGATACTCGAATCGTTTGATAGACCTGACGCAAATTGTTGGCACGAGAAGAACAAAGAAAGCCCGCCGCTAGACAATCGTGAGTGAGTTACCAAAACTAGAGGACTTGGGAGATATCTCAGGGAAACGAGTTCTAGTTCGAACCGATTTCAATGTGCCACTTGATAATGGCATCATCAGAGATGATCTCAGGATACGAGAAGCCATTCCAACTCTAAAATATCTTGTCGACAACGGCGCCGAAGTGACTGCATGCACACACCTTGGACGACCAAAAGGAAAATTTGAGGAAAAGTACTCCCTTGAACCCATCAGGGTAAGGCTAAATGAAATCTTACCCGGAATTAAATTGCTCGATAACTTGCGATTTCATTCAGGCGAAGAAGCAAATGATCCTCAATTCATAGAACAACTAGTTGCTGGGCAAGATATCTATGTTAATGATGCATTCGGTGCGTCACATCGAAGTCATGCATCAATTACAGGACCACCTCAACTACTCCCGAGTGCCGCTGGCCGGCTACTTCAAAATGAAGTAGAAATTTTGCTTAGAGTCCGAAATAAACCAAAGAGACCATTTGTTGCCATACTCGGAGGATCGAAAGTCAGTGACAAGCTCGGCGTTATCGACGCGCTAGTACAGGTTGTAGACAAACTATTAATTGGAGGAGGAATGTGTTTTACGTTCCTAAAAGCGCAAGGCCAACAGGTCGGCTCCTCCTTACTTGAAGAAGGGCAAGTAGATTACTGTAAAGAACTCCTGGCATCTGGGGCTCCCATCATATTGCCACACGATTTCACTGCTATGGACAGTGATGGAAAAATTGGCGATCCAGCAGTTGGGGGTACTGTTCGGCAGATGGGAAATAATATCCCGGACGGATGGAGCGGATTGGATATCGGCCCTGGATCAGCAGCTCTATTTGGCGAGATAATTCAAGAGTCCAAAACTGTTCTTTGGAATGGACCTATGGGAGTATTTGAAGACACTAGGTTTAGCGCTGGCACAAAACATGTGGCTCAATCTATGGCAGAAAACAAAGCTAGTTTTACTGTAATAGGTGGCGGCGATAGTGCTGCAGCAGCAAAAGAATTTAAATTCGATACCGAAATTGACCATGTTTCAACAGGAGGGGGTGCCAGTCTAGAACTGATAGAGAAAGGTACTCTTCCTGGCATAGACGCCCTACTGATGAATCATTAATTGTAAAGGAAAGATATGGCAGATAGAAAACCTTTGATAAGCGGAAATTGGAAAATGCATCATAACCATTTTGAGGCCATACAGATGGTCCAAAGTCTTTCATACCAATTGAACGCTGACGACTATTCTTATTGTGACATATCCGTGCATCCGCCATTCACTGATCTACGCTCAATACAGACCGTCCTGGAATCCGACAACATACCGATCCTATTAGGCGCTCAGCATTGCCACGAACAAGAAAAGGGTGCTTATACAGGTGAGGTCTCAACTGGAATGCTAGAGAAGCTTAATGTCAAACTTGTAATTGTTGGGCACTCAGAACGACGCGAAATTTTCAACGAAACAAACTCACAGATCAATGCAAAAGCGAAAGCAATCTTTAAGCACCATATGACACCAATTCTGTGTGTCGGCGAAACTTTGGATGAGAGAGATGCTGGGATTGCCAAAGATAAGGTGAAAATTCAGTTAGATGAAGGACTCCAAGGTATCGGCAAAGATCGTGTAGGAAGCATGGTAATTGCTTATGAACCGATATGGGCTATTGGTACAGGAGCAACCGCCACGCCCGAGGACGCACAAGAGATGTGCGCTCACGTTCGAGACTGCATTCGCCAAATTAGCGGGAAAGCAACAGCAGAAATGGTGCGGGTCCAGTATGGGGGCTCAGTCAAGCCGGTTAATATCGCAGAGTTAATGTCACAGGACGATATTGATGGGGCTCTGGTCGGGGGAGCAGCGCTAGAAGCTGAGAGTTTTGCTCGAATTGCGCAATACAGACTCCAATAAGATCTGGCATTTATATTCTTTGTATCTTAGAAAACACTATTCGTAGACTCATCTTGATAACATCACGATATGACCGCTTTACTAGTCGTAATTGATGTTCTCGTTGCCCTCGCTTTAATTGGTTTGGTTCTGCTTCATAGCGGTCGCGGTGGAGGACTCTCAGATATGTTCGGTGGTGGGTTAGGTTCCCAAGCAGCGGGGTCAACTGTGATCGAAAGAAACCTTGACCGAATTACAATTATTCTCGCTTTAGTCTTTACTTTCGTTACCTTGGCGCTTGCGCTAATGATGGACGAGTAGGAGCTACCAAAAACTATTCTCAAGTCTAGATTTGGTTCATGCACGGTACAATAATTGTTCAACCATGTCGGAGTGGCGGAATCGGCAGACGCGCTAGCTTGAGGGGCTAGTGCCCGTTACGGGCGTGGGGGTTCAAGTCCCCCCTCCGACACGAAGGTTTCAGGAACATTAAATAAAACGTCTGGTTTGTCTCTGTTGCGAAATCCGTCTAGTTTCTCGTTCAAGGAAATGAAGTTTCGGATTATGGAGGGATTTATGCAAAGTAAAATTAGAGCGCACGATGGAATTGTGGGAGCCACATATATGTTGAGTGTGATTCTCGCCGCAGCAACGTCAATTCAGTGGCTGTGGGTTGCCGGTGTTGTAGCAGGGCTTCAGATAATTAGCCCGGTAACGAAATTTTGTCCAGTCTATTTTGTGCTGAACAAGATGATGCCAGGCACAGCGCCAATTCAAAACGGTCAACAGAATTAATAGCTAACGAGATGTTTGCAGACCCTGACATCATGGGTCGAATGGCTGAAATGGGATTCCAGTTAATCCAAAGACAACTTTTCCGTAATTTAGCTGATTAAGTAATCAATGTAGGTAAGTCCATTTTGGATAAGAGTTAGCTTTGGGTCGCGCAGTAATTGCATTCGGCTAAGCTGGTCAGGCTAAAGTAGGAAAATGGTTGGATACAGGATAGAAAAAGACACCTTAGGCGAAATAGAAGTACCTAAAGACAAGTATTGGGGTGCTCAAACACAACGCAGCATACAGAATTTTGATATTGGGGGCCAGACAATGCCTGTTGCAATCATTGAGGCTTTTGCATATCTGAAAAAAGCCTCTGCAATAGTCAATGCAGAATTGACTGATTTCTCCGAAGATAAAGCGAACGCAATAAGTCAAGCTTGCGATGAAATCATAGCCGGCGACCTGGAAGATGAATTCCCGCTTGTGGTTTGGCAGACGGGTTCAGGAACACAGAGCAACATGAACTTGAACGAAGTTATAGCTAATCGCGCTACTGAAATACTTGGAGGAGATTTTAGGGAAGAGAAGCTTGTAAGCGCTAATGATGATGTAAATAAAAGTCAAAGCTCCAATGACACCTTCCCGACCGCCATGCACATGGCAACTTACAAGACAATCATTGAGAAAACACTGCCAAACGTTAAGCAATTACACGATACTCTCAGGCAAAAGTCATCTGAGTTCATGTCTGTTACGAAAACTGGCCGAACACATCTAATGGACGCTACCCCTTTAACGCTGGGTCAGGAGTTCAGTGGGTATGCAATGCAACTACAGAGAGGAATGGAAGCAGTCTCAGATAGTTTACATCGAATCAGGGAATTAGCTCTTGGGGGAACTGCTGTCGGTACGGGATTAAATACTCCCAGAGGCTACGCTGTCGCTGTCGCTGAGAAGATATCTGAACTCACCGGAAACCCATTTGTAAGTGCTGAAAATAAATTTGAAGCACTCAGCGCACATGATGCCATGGTTGAAATAAGTGGAAGCCTCAAGCGTTTAGCGGTTAGTCTTATGCATATAGCAAACAATATCCGGCTTCTTGCAAGTGGTCCACGGTGCGGGATCGGCGAAATTACTCTGCCCGCAAACGAACCAGGTAGTTCAATTATGCCTGGTAAGGTCAATCCAACCCAGTGCGAGGCGTTAACAATGGTTTGTGCTCAGGTAATCGGGAACGATGCTGCTGTTACGGTTTCGGGAACTCATGGGCAATTTCAATTAAATGTTTTTAAACCAGTGATGGCATACAACGTGCTGACCAGTGCTGATCTTCTCGCTGATGCCGCAAAGAGTTTCACCGACAATTGTGCTGTAGGCATAGAGCCAAATTTTGAGAGAATAAGTGGCCTCCTTTCTCAAAGTCTGATGCTCGTGACAGCACTCAATACACATATCGGGTATTACAAAGCAGCTGAGATAGCTCAAGAAGCTCATAAAAATGGGACGACTCTTCGCGAAGAGACACTTAGATTAAAGTATCTAACAGAGGAAGAATTCGATGAAATTGTTCGGCCGGAAAAAATGGTCGGAGAAATAGAGGCATAATGAGCAAAAAATCAATAATAGTCGGAATCGCTTTAGCCGTTTTGGGAGTGGTGGTAACCATCGTCTCAGACTCCAGTAGCGCTACTTCACTAATACCTGCCTTTATCGGCGTCGTATTTATGGGACTCGGTGTTGGAGGAAACTTAAAGCCAGACCTTAACCATCATTTCATGCATGGGGCAGCAGCCTTATCCTTAATTGCAATCTTGGGAAGTCTAGGTTCCTTAATTGGGAGAGGGAGCACTGGGTGGGCTTTATTCTCGCAACTCATGACAACAATAATCTGTCTCCTTTTTTTGGTTACAGCAATACAATCTTTTAAAGCTGCCAGGATTGCAAGAGAAGAAAATCAATAAGAAGCCGGGAATATGGGTGAAGAAATTCTCTGGCCTCCTAAAGAGGAATCCGACGAGCCTAAACTTGAGAAAAGCACTTTAGTAAAGCAAAAATTGCCTCA
>Ga0310343_10000630_pt1 | contig 17050 bp, 10 predicted proteins | sample HC15DNA2025_MG_FD_203519 | JGI IMG/M metagenome (GOLD analysis project Ga0310343, IMG submission 203519) | Marine microbial communities from station ALOHA, North Pacific Subtropical Gyre - HC15-DNA-20-25_MG | ecosystem: Environmental > Aquatic > Marine > Oceanic | place: Pacific Ocean: North... | reverse complement strand
TAAGAGAATAAAACCTTGGATGTGGAAAAGAAATATAAAAGCAATCCTTAAAAACAATTAAAACATGAAAAAAATATTTACAAAATTTTTGATTTTATCCATATTTAGCGTGTCTGTTTTAGAAATAGATAAAACTAAAGCATTTGTTCCGGATTATTATCTACCTTCTCAAAATAATTTAAAAAAAGAGAGTATTAATATTGGACAACATGCTTATCAACTTTTATATTATGGCCAAATTAAAGAAAGCCTTAATCTTGCAAAATTAGCAATAAAGATTAATAAGCGAGACGCAAGATTATGGTTAATTTTATCGGAAACTCAAATAGCTAACAACCAATATGAAAACGCATTAATTTCATTAAATGAAGCTCAAAAAATAAATCCCAAAAGAAGTGGAATATATTTTTCTAAAGGAAGTATATATCTTCAACAGTCAAAATTTAAAAAAGCAAAACTTGCTTTAAAAACAGGTTTAAAAATTGAAAAAGATAACCATAACGCAATGTTTCAATTAGGAAATATATTTTTAATAGAAAAAGACTATTCAACAGCAATAAAACAATTTGAAGATGCAACAAAAATCAAACCGGATTTTTGGCAAGCAATCAATAATAAAGGTTTAGCATATTTTGAAAAAGACAAAATAAACTTATCAAAAACATATTTTAAAAAAGCAATTGCCATACAAGAGAATGCCGAACCCTTACTGGCACTTGCAGCATGTCTAAGAATTGAAGATAGAGAATCAGCAATATCTTTAGCAAAAAAAGCTTTAATTCAAAATCCAAAGTATGTAACTTACAAGTACAGAAAAGAGCAATTATGGGGAGAAAAACTACAATATTCGACGGAAAAACTTTTTGAAATTAATGAACTTCAAGAAGAAGTATTATTTGCAAAATCAAAAATAGATAAAAGTTCGTAAATTGAAACACTGGTAAATGTTAATTTACCTATTAGTCTTAATTTATAAAAAGAAAGCATCTTTTGATTTGCAATTCAATGGATAAAGAAAAATTCACGTCTATATCACTGCGAGAAGAAATGCAAAGATCATATCTTGAGTATGCAATGAGTGTGATAGTTGGACGAGCATTACCAGATGCTAGAGATGGACTGAAACCCGTACAAAGAAGAATACTTTTTGCAATGTATGAATTAGGTCTTACGCCAGATAGACCTTTTAGAAAATGTGCTAGGGTCGTTGGAGATGTTCTGGGCAAATATCACCCTCATGGTGATCAAGCTGTATATGATGCTTTAGTAAGATTAGTTCAAAGTTTTTCGACAAAATATCCTACTCTTGATGGTCATGGCAATTTTGGATCAGTTGATAATGATCCTCCTGCTGCTATGAGGTACACAGAAACACGTCTAGCGCCTATAGCTAATGAAGGTTTTCTTGAAGAGATTGGATCAGAAACGGTAAGTTTCTCTAACAACTTTGATGGATCACAGCAAGAACCTGATGTCTTACCAGCACAACTTCCTTTTTTATTTTTAAACGGCTCCTCTGGGATAGCCGTTGGAATGGCAACAAATATTCCACCACATAATTTGGGTGAAATAGTAGATGGTTTGGTTGCCTTAGTAAAAAATAAAGAAATTAGTAATAGCAAACTATCCAAAATCATACTTGGTCCAGACTTCCCTACTGGAGGCGAATTACTTTATAATGATTCAGTTAAAGAAGTTTATGAAACCGGAAAAGGCTCTCTAACCATAAGAGGAGTTATTAGACCTGAAGAAATTAATGTTGGAAAAGGAAAACATAGAAAAAATGCTTTAGTAATCTCTGAACTTCCGTATCAAATTAGTAAAGCAGGATGGATAGAAAAATTAGCTGATCTAGTTAATACAGGAAAAATAAGTGGCATTTCAGATATAAGAGATGAAAGCGATAGAGATGGGATGAGAATCGTAATCGAATTAAAAAAAGATTCAAATCCAGAAATAGTTATTTCTAATTTATTCAAAAAGACTGCCTTACAATCAAACTTTGGCGCGATATTTTTAGCATTAATAAAAGGTAAGCCCGTTCAATTAACTTTAAGAAGTTACCTCGAAAACTTTATAGAGTTTAGGGAAAATACAATCAGAAAAAGAACTAAATTTTTTCTGAAAAATACATTAGAAAAACTTGAAATATTAGAAGGTTTCTCAATAGCAACAAAAAATATAAAAAAAATTATTGAAATTATTCAAAATTCTGAAAATACAGCTGAAGCAAAATCGTTATTAATAAAAAATATACACCTTACTAACAGGCAAGCAATCAGCACACTTGATATGCCACTTAAAAAATTAACAACATTGGAAAGAGAACAAATTGATATTGGTATTAAAAAATTAAAAATAAAGAAAGAATCTTTAACTAATCTTCTAAATCAAAGAGAATTATTACTTCAATTACTTGTTGAAGAATTACTAATATTAAAGAAAAAATATAATATAAAGAGAAAAACAAAAATCCTTAAAAATATAAATCATAACGACGAAATAGAAACTATAAATAATCAAATACTGAATGAACTGATAAACAAAAAAGCAAAAATCTGCATAGATAATAGACTCTACTTAAAAAAATTAATGTTAAATAACTATAAAAGACTTTTTGAAAGTGAAAATAAACTCATAAATAATAAGAATCTTCAAAAATTCATTTGCAATATTGGAAAGAATATAAAAATATTTGGACTTACTATCACAGGCAAAGTTTTTCAAATTAATTGGGAATCAAGTATTAATTATGAACATAAAATAGACCATAAGGTGTTTGGGAATACAGATCCAAATGAGATTATTAATTTCCATAATATTAATAAAGAATATAAAAATTATTTATGTACTTTAAGTTCTGAAGGAAAATTTAAAAAAGTTTTAATTGATGATGAAATGTTTAATAGTAATAGATCTTTTTCAATAACAAAATTAAAGAATAACGTAAAAATAATTGATTCATTTATCTCTAATGGAGAAGATACCTTAATAGTGTTAACTTCAATAGGGAGAATTTTTAAATTTAATTTATCTAATAAATATCTACCTGAAACTTCTAAGCAATCTCAAGGTTTATTGTTAATCAAACTTCTTCCGACGGAAAAAATCATTTCATGCTGTAACAAAAAAGAAAATGAAAATATTTATTTGATATCTAAAAAAGGCAAATTTTTTAAAATCAAAAATGATGATATATATGATGCAAACGAATCTAAGTTAGGTTATATCAACGAAAAGACTGAAATCAAAAATGATAATTTTATTAAAATACTACCAAGTAATCAATACTTAGAAATTGAGACCAATAAAAATAAATCAGCAAGAATAGACTTGAATAAATTATGTAATCAATCCAATAAAACAAGGTTTGAAATTGATTTCTTAAATTTAGAGAAAGATGAAAACATTATAAATTGCTTTCGCTTTGATAAGTTTTTAAATTAAGACTTATATTCATTTTCAACCCAATTTAAATACTCTTGGTTTACTGTACCCGTAACATAAAAACCTGTAAAACAACTCATTTCAAGATCATCAAGTAACGAATCACATATTATCGAATTGCGTAAGTTTTCAATGCTTTGATAAACAAGATTATCAATTTCAAGTTTTTCTGCTATTTCCTTAATTGTTCTATCATGAGCTATCAGTTCATCTCTATTAGGCATATTAATGCCATAAACGTGAGGATAACGAACTGGAGGTGCCGCGGAAGTAAAAAATACTTTATTTGCCCCTGCATCTTTAGCCATTTGAACAATTTCTTTAGAGGTAGTTCCTCGAACAATAGAATCATCAACTATTAAAACATTTTTATTTTTAAATTCTGTACTCATAGCATTTAATTTTTGTCTTACTGATTTCTTACGTTTTTGCTGACCGGGCATTATAAAAGTTCTTCCAACATATCTATTTTTAAAAAAACCCTCGCGATATTCGATCCCTAATTGCCTTGCTACTTGCATAGCAGCAGGGCGGGAAGAATCAGGTATAGGCATGACAACATCTACTTCTCCTGACTTAATTGATTTTTTAATTGTTTCTGCTAGATAATCTCCCATTTTCAATCGAGCTTTATAAACGGAAATTCCATTCATTACAGAATCAGGTCTTGCTAAATAAACATATTCAAAAGCGCAAGGAACCAACCTTGGATTTTCTGAACATTGCTTTGAAAAGAATTCACCATTATTACTAATAAAAATTGCCTCTCCAGGTTCTACGTCTCTTACCACTTGATAATCATTATTCTCCAAAACAAGAGACTCACTTGCCACCATCCACTCATCTTTATGATTATTGTTGGAAATTCTTCTGCCTATTACTAAAGGTCTGATGCCAAAAGGATCTCTAAAGGCTAGCAAACCATGACCAGAAATTAATGCTATTGAAGCATATGAACCTTGGATTCTTTTATGCAAAGTTTTAACTGCATTAAATATTAAATCTGGGTGTAACTCCTGATTATGTATTTGATCTTGTAACTCAGTAGCAAAAACATTTAATAACATTTCTGTATCGCTAGAAGAATTAGTATGTCGCTTGTCTACATTAAATAATTGTTTTTCTAAATCTCTAGTATTAGTAAGATTCCCATTATGTATTAGTACTATTCCATAAGGTGCATTAACATAAAAAGGTTGTGCTTCTTCTACGCTTTCAGCAGAGCCTTTTGTTGCATATCTAACATGGCCTAAACCGATTTTTCCTATTAAATTTCGCATATCTCTAGTCCGATAAGCAGTATTTACCATACCTTTAGATTTATGAATATGAAAAACAGAATTTTCCATTGTTGCTATTCCCGTCGAATCTTGTCCTCTATGTTGAAGTAACAAAAGGCTATCGTAAATTTGTTGATTTACATCTTTAGAAGAAACAATCCCTACTATTCCGCACATAATTTAGTTTTTTAATAATTGAAATAGTTGAATATTAATATTCATATCTAAAAATGATTAGAAATACTTTGGTTAAATTTGTCAACTAAGTCATCAACTTTAATGTTGCAAACTTTGTTATTTTGTATATTAATTTTTAAATAGTCTTCAGTTACATATCCTATTTTTTCTACATAAAAATTATGCGGAAAATTATTTTGAAAACTTTCTAAATAACTCAACCATTTTAATTCCTCTTTTTTATTTATTGAAAAAATAATCCTTGAACCTCCTTCAGAAAACAATATATTATCTAAGCGATTACAGTCATAATTTAACTCTATAGTTGCACCTTTTGAGGCCAAAATACAACACTCTGATAGAGCGACAGCTAACCCACCATCACTAATATCGTGAGAAGAAACGATAAAATTTTCAAGAATTGCATTTCTCAAAAAATTCTGGCAATATTTTTCAGCTTGTAAGTCAATCTTTGGAGGTCTACCTGTAATTTCTCCATGAAAATATTCCAAATAAGAACTAGCAGCCAAAGTCGATTCAGAAGCACGTGAACCAAGCAACCAAATTTGATCATTAATATCAATCCATCCGCTTTTTACAGCCTTATTTACATTATCTATTTTTCCTACCATACCAATAACGGGAGTTGGATTAATAGGGGTTATTTTATTATTGTGATTTTTAGATTCATTGTATAATGAAACATTTCCTCCCGTTACAGGGGTTTCTAAGGCAATGCAAGCCTCAGAAATTCCATCACATGAAGAAGAAAGCTGCCAAAATCCTATCTCAGTTTCAGGTGATGGAAAATTTAAATTATTCGTAATTGCTAGCGGCTCAGCACCTACGCAACTTACATTTCTTGCAGATTCAGCAACGGCAGCAATACTTCCTCTAAACGGATCAAGAGAAACCCACCTACTATTACAGTCAACAGAAGCTGCGACACCTCCAAAATTCTTATTTTTACTCTTTTCATTTTGAGGTCTTAACCTTACCAAAGCAGCATCTGATTCACCAGGTTTAAAAACCGTGTTTGATTGAACTTGAAAATCATATTGTTTAAATATCCATTTTTTGGATGCTATTGATGGATTAGAAAGAAGTTTTAATATAATTTGAGAAAGTGAAAAATTATTATCTTCTTTCTGAGAAAAAATATTATTATCAATAATTTTTGGCAAATTATTCTCTGTCCATTTCCATTTATTTAACAAATAATTAGGGGGTTGATTCATCACATGATGAAAATTTATTGGAGTATCGTCAGATAAAGCTGAAGTAGGAATTTGAGCGACAATTTTGTTTTTATGAGAAATGATAACCTCTTTCTTTTTTATAACTTTACCCACTACTTTTGCAAATAAACCCCATTTTTCAAATTGATTGACTAGGTTATCTAATTTTTCCTCCTTAACTACAAGCAACATCCTTTCTTGAGATTCAGATAATAAATATTGATAAGGTGACATATCATCTTCACGAGAAGGAACCAAATCCAAATTTATCGAAATTCCTAATCCTCCATTTGCAGCCATTTCAGCACTACTACAGGTTAGTCCAGCTGCGCCCATATCTTGAGCAGCAATAACGTCTCCAGTTTTAAAAGCTTCTAAACAAGCTTCAATAAGACTTTTTTCGATAAAGGGATCGCCTACCTGTACAGCAGGTCTATTATCTAATGAACTGGAGGTTAATTCTGAACTAGCAAAACTAGCTCCACCTACACCATCTTTGCCAGTTGTATTTCCAACATACAAAACAGGGGAACCAACTTTTTTTGCTCCAGAACATACAATTTCCTCGGTTTCCAAAAGTCCTAAAGCCATTACATTTACTAAAGGATTTCCAGAATAACTATTATCAAAATCAATTTCTCCACCAACGGTAGGAACTCCAACACAATTACCGTAATGAGATATACCAGCAACTACTCCACGTAATAAGGCCGCATTAGAAGGTTCATCAATATTCCCAAATCTTAACGAATTCAAAACTGCAATTGGTCTGGCACCCATAGTAAAAATATCTCTTAATATTCCGCCAACTCCAGTCGCAGCACCTTGAAAAGGCTCAATTGCAGAAGGATGATTATGACTTTCAATTTTAAAAACAAGTTTTTGATTATTACCAACATCTATTACTCCAGCATTTTCTCCTGGACCAACTAAGACGTTCTTTCCTTGAGTTGGAAATTTTTGCAGCAAAGGTTTTGAATTTCTATAACAACAATGTTCGGACCACATAACCCCGAACATCCCTAATTCTGTTCTATTTGGCTCTCTTCCTAATCTTTCACAAATTTCTTGATAGTCTTCTTTAGTTAAATTTTCAGATTCAAGTATATCTTTTAGATTTTGTGAATTAAGCGTTAGAGGACTTAACATTCTTTAGATCCAAGGGTCATCATCTTTTTTCTCGCTAAAAGATTTTGTTTGATTGTTATCAGTATAAAAACTTTTCCGTTTAAAATCTAAATTTTGGTTTATATCTTCATCTTCTTCAAGCCAATCTTCTAATTTATTTGACGCAATATTTTTCATATCGCTAAATTTATCCATGATTTTTTTTCCTTTATTCAAAAATTCATATTTTATACTCGATTTCATAAGTTCTAAATCATCTAACGAAAAAATAGAAGAAAAAACCAAACCAGGTTGCTGATCAGAAATTTTGTTAATATTTAATTTCCATCTACTAGAGCCAGGAATTTTAGGATTAGACCTAGAAACTAAGTAATACACAATATTTCCAGTTTTTAAATTAAATTGAAAATCAGCTATAAAACCTATCTTAGAACCCTCAGAATTAATCAAATTAGCATCAATTAATGTGGGAAATCTATTTAAAGTTACCAAATCAGAAATAGCAGGATCTCCTTTAACATAAATTTCGTTATCAATAATCTGGCTGATTTGATTTAATCTCCAAACATTTCTTTTTAAATCAAAATTTGAAGGACGTGAGTACCAACCTAAAATTCTATGTACTGGAGGATGCATCCAAGCACTTTCCCCAATGCCATAATTAAAGGCACTATTACCCTTTACATTATGGTTCAATAACTGACTTAATAAAAATTCTTCGGGTAATTTCAAATCAAGAACGAACCTGAACTGGCATGACTAAATAGGTGAAAGAATTAACATTATCTTCAGGAACTAAAATTGCTGGAGTTGTTGCCAAATTGCACTTTAAAACTATATTTTCGCATGAGATCACTTTTAAACCCTCAAGTAGATATCGTACATTAAATGCAATATCAAATTTTTCTCCAGAATTTACAACAGGGATGGATTCATTAGCGCTTCCGATATCTTGTGCATCGGCACTAATACAAGCTAAATCGTCACCTTCAACTTTAATCTTTACTACACTACTTTGCTGGTCGGCTAAAACAGCAATTCTCTCCAAAGCATCAGTTAATTTTATTTTGTTGAAGGTAAAGAGTTTTGAAAATGTATCTGGTATCAATTGAGAATAATTAGGGTATTTTCCTTCAAGTGTTCTTGTTGTAATAATTTGATTAGAAGATATAAAAACTACTTGACCTTTATCATAAAAAAGTTTAATTGAATTTTCATTATTTTTAAGATTTATAAGTTTTTCAATTTCCCTTAATGACCTAGCAGGGATTGTGACAGATAAATTATCTTCTTTAATTGATACAAGATCTTGATCTTCACTACTATCTTCATTTCCTATAAGTACTACGGCTAATCTATGGCCATCAGTGGAGGCTGATTCTAAATACTTTTTCTTAAAAGTAAAATTTACACCTGTAAGTAACTGTTTTGAATCATCATTACTACTTGCAAAAATTGTAAGTTTTAAAGCTTTTAAGAAAGAGCCAGGATCAATATTTAAAGAAGTACCACTTTCAACAAAAGGCAAATTTGGATAGTCATCTGCAGGTATTCCTTTTATCTTAAAAGAACCTGTATCACTCTTTATTAAAATGTTATCTGAATCTTCATTTACTTCCAACGAAACGGGAGTTTCAATAGGTAACTTATTTACTATTTCCGCTAAAAGTTTAGAGGGAATGGTAATAGCGCCACTATTTTTAACAGTAGCATCAAAAGAAGTTTGAATCCCTAAATTTAAATCAAATCCAGTGAGACTGACTTTATTAGTTCCTTGATCAGCAGTTAAAAGTATATTAGCTAAAATTGGATGCGTTGGTCTTGATGCAACTGCTTTACTGACTAGTTGGATAGCACTATTTAATTCATTTTGGCTGCAAACAATATCCATTAGATAATGAAATTTTTTATATATTAAATATACTTTTTTAATAAGTGAAATTCAATAATGTTTTCCTCCCTTCTATATTCTAGTAATTTTATATAAATTAAAAAAAAATATAGTAGTAGTAGTAGTTGAGGAATTTGTGGATTTTTCCTAAAACACTTTACCCAACAAAAAATTATCAAAATCATGCTTGTGGAAATTTTTAATTTAATGTGGAAATAATTATTATCTTTTTAATCTTTTAAAAATTAATTAACATTTTTTTTTTAAATTCAAATTCTTTTCTACAATTTTATTTTAGTTTTAGTCGATTTCCACAGACACTAATTTTTTTGGATTTTTTAATAACCTAAAATATTAGTTATTTCTTTAAAAGAAGGATCTATATTTTTTCTAAAAATCGCATCATTATTCTTAATTGCGCAATCAGGATCTTTTAACCCATTTCCAGTTAAAATACAAACAACTACGGAATTTTTTTGTATTCTATTTCTATTTTTAATTAGTCCTGCAACAGAGGCTGCACTCGCGGGTTCACAGAAGACACCTTCTTTAGCAAGTATTTTATAAGCGCTAATTATTTCTTCATCAGTGACTGATTGAAAGTCTCCTTTGCTTTCTTTTTTGACTTTTTTGGCCTTTTCTCTATTTACGGGATTACCTATCCTAATTGCGGTAGCAATTGTTTCTGGATTTTTAACAATTATATTATTGACCAGAGGGGCAGATCCCTCTGATTGAAAACCCATCATTAGTGGTAATTTTAAATTACTTTTTATTTTTTTATATTCATTAAAACCTAGCCAATAAGCAGTTATATTTCCTGCATTTCCCATTGGGATACAAAGCCAATCAGGAGCTATGCCTAAGTCATCAACAATTTCAAAGGCGGCAGTTTTTTGCCCTTGTATTCTGTATGGATTCACTGAATTTACAAGTTCAATAGGATATTCTGAGGATAGTTCTCTTACGATTTCAAGAGCTTTATCAAAGTTCCCATTTATAGATATTATTTCTGCCCCATACATTAAAGCTTGTGCAAGTTTCCCTTGCGCTACATAACCCTCTGGAATCAAGACATATGATTTTAACCCTCCTCTGGAGGCATATGCAGCAGCAGCAGCGGAGGTATTTCCTGTGCTAGCGCAAATTACTGCTTCGCGTCCTTCTTCTTTTGCTTTGCTTATAGCCATTGTCATCCCCCGATCTTTGAATGATCCTGTAGGGTTCAAACCATCATATTTTAAAAAAACTTTGGTTTCATTTCCTATTAATTTGCTTATGGATTCGCTTAGTATTAATGGGGTATTTCCTTCGTGTAGAGTCACGATAGGAGTTTTTGATGTCACTGGTAGGAAATTTTTATAAGCATTTATTAGACCTGGCCATCTTTTTTTTCTGTAATTTAGATGAAGTTTGTTTTTTATTTTATTAATCAAAAACATAATTTTTTTAATTTGTTTTAATTTTTTGAAGAGGCGAGTTTGTGAAAAAGTCTAGTAATTCTGAGATTGATTCTACTTTATTCATAACTTTGCTTAAAGCATTTACATTTAAGATAACAGTTTGGGTGGGATATCCTTCAAAAAAATTAATAAGGTTTATTTTGCCATTTCCTAAATTTATACCTTGAACAACACTTGATCTAAGAGCTAACATTCCAGTTCTTTCATCTTTTGCATTTGGAGTATGAATGATAGAGGAAAGCCTTGTTAAAAAAACGTTACCAATTTCTGAATAAACTAATTTGCTAGCGATTGTTATTGGAATTTCAAAATTATTATTGAGTATTGATTTAATTTCCTCATCTGGTGTTCCAGTAGCTTTAAAAATTCTTTTTAATTTTTTTGTTGATTTACCTTCTTTAGCAAATGTTTTTAGTGAATCAACAGTAATTGTTCTTGAAAAAACGCTGTAAATTATTTTGATGTTTTCGGCAGATTTTACTTTTGCGACATTAAAAAAAACATAATTGCTTATTATGATTAAAATGAATTTGAAAATTAATTTTTTTGAAAATTGCATATTATATTGTTGCTCCAGCAGCAATTTTAACAAGTCTTACGACCCCTTTTTCTGTTACTTTTCTTGCTATTTTAAATCCCATTTCTTTTGTATAAGGTTCATTAATCAATCTTGGAATTCTTTTAAGGAAAATATCGATAGAGTATCCAGGGACTCTTTGTAAAATCAAAAAGAAATTCTTCAATGGTTCCACCTGTAAGATTAAATCTTTGAAATTATTATTCTCATTATTTGTTTTAATTTTAATTGATTTTGGAAGGTAATTATTAAAGTTTTTTAAAAAATTTAACCCTATTGAATCTATTTGGTTGGTCAAATTTTCAATTATTTCGTTTCTTAGGAAACCTCCTTTTGGAGAAAAAAGAAGATTTATCACTTCATCAAGGAGTTTTTCTAAGTCTAAATTAGTCTGTTTTGCGGCGTTTGAGAGCAAATCTTCTAAACGGTCCCAATTAAATTTTTCTTTATCAAAAAGCATTTCTTTTAAACTCTCTCTAAGCTGCGGATCAGGATCTTCCATTAATCTTCTCGCAAAATACGGGTAAGCAGCCCCTAGTATTTTAAAATTTGGATCTACACTTAATGCTATTCCTTCGAGAGTTAATAATGATCTAATAATTAGTGCATAATATGGTGGCAATTTAAAAGGAAATTTATACATAACTCCAGACATATCATCAGTCACGCTTTTAAAGTCCATTTTTGAAACACCCATTTCAACAGCATTTATAAACACATCTTGAAAAGCGGGAACAATGGGTTCAAGATTTACTTCTTCAGAAAGAAAACCTAATTTAACAAAATCCTGAGATAATTTATCAAAGTTTTTGTTAACCAGATGAACAACTGCTTGAATTAAACCAGATCTGGATTCTTTAGAAACTTCACTCATCATTCCAAAATCTAAATAACATAGCCTGCCGTCTTCCAGTGCTAAAAGATTACCTGGATGTGGATCTGCATGAAAAAAACCATGTTCTAAAAGTTGTTCTAAACTACATTGCACTCCAATGTCTATCATTTCGTCTGGATCGATACCTAATTTTTGTACATCTTCCAAGCTAGTCAGTTTTGTGCCATCAATCCATTCCATAGTTAAAACTCTTCTTGAAGTAAATTTTTTATAGATTTTCGGCACAGCAATTTTTGGATTATGTTGATGCATAGATCTAAATTTTTCTGCATTTTCAGCTTCATTCAAATAATCCATCTCTTCAAAAACTCTTTTTCCTAATTCATCAATTAAAGCTACAAGATCACTTCTTATTAATCCAATGTTATTTTTAAGCCAGTAGGCAATATTTCTTACGATATAGAGGTCTAAAGTTATTTGCTCTCTTAATCCTGGTCTTTGAACTTTCACTGCAACAACTTCTTTATTTTTAAGAGTTGCTTTATGCACTTGACCTAGTGATGCAGCGGAGATAGGTTCTTTTTCAATCGAAATAAAAATATCAGAAATTTTTGATTTTAAATCTTCCTCTATAAGTTCCATTGCTTTATTCCCTTCAAAGCCAGGAAGTTGATCTTGTAATTCAGATAATTCTTCTAGAAGAATCCCAGGAATAATATCTGGTCTTGTTGATAAGGCTTGCCCCGCCTTCACAAATGCCGGTCCAAGTTCTACAAGTAAATTTGTTAATTGTTTAGCCCTGACTCTTTTATGAGTTTCTACTTTTAATCTTCCTGTTATTTTATCCCATCCAATAGAAAAAATATACGCAAATATGGGTATAAGAGTTTGCCAAAGCCTTATAAATAGTCTTTTTGGATTTTTTTTATAAATTTTAGTAATTGTATCCGGATCGTAAGAGAGCAACCCAGACGCTTCTATAAAATCGGTAAAATCTTCATTCATAACTTTATATTTTTAAACCCTTTATTTTTTTAAAAAAAGAGCTAATTTTTTTATATAGAAGATTTATCATGTTAATAAAATTAAAATTAAAGAATATAGCCTTAATTGAAATTATAGAAATTAATTTCGAAAAAGGTTTGAATATTCTAACTGGAGATTCGGGATCAGGAAAATCACTGATTTTAGATTCTCTCAATAGTCTATTTGGCGGAACTAATATACCTTTAAATCATCTAATACGTCCAGGGAAAGATGATTGTTTAATAGAAGCAACTTTCTCCCCCTCACATAACGTAAATGAATGGTTAATTGATAATGGATTTAGCGATAAGTCTAAAGAATTTAAAATAAAAAGAAAATCTTATAAAAAAAATAGCAAAATACTAACTAAATATTTTTTAAATGAAAAATTAATAAATAAAAAGCTTTTAGAGAAACTTGGTTTGATGTTAATAGATTTCGTTGGTCAGTCAGATAGTTTTTTGTTTGAATCAAATGAGTATCGAAGATTAATTATTGATGATTTAGGCTGCAAAAATATAGACGCAATTAATTTAGAAGTTAAAAATACTTGGAAAGAATTTGAGAGATTAAGATTTTTGCTTTTAGAGAAAATGGAATCTATCAGAAAGCAAAAAGAAAATAATTATGCAATAAAAGAAATGTTTAACATTTTGGATAAGGCTAACCTAACATCTTCTGACGAAATCATTGAATTAGAGTCACAAGAAAATTTGCTTTCAAATACTTTTGAAATAAATAATTCAATTCAATCTATACTTATGAACTTAAGTAATTGCACTCATGATGAATCATCAGTAGCAATGCTGCTTAGTCAGTCAATAAAAAATATTAATAGAGTTGTAAAATATGACGCAAAAATTCAAGCATTTAGAGAGAGACTTTTAAATATCCAAATTGATGTTGAGAATTTGATATTTGAAATTAATTCTTATATTCAAGAGTTCGAAAAAAGTGATTTAGAACTTGAGGATGTACAAAAAAGATTATTTTATCTTAGAAATTTAGAGCGAACTTTTTCTTTACCCTTGTCTAAACTAATAAAAAAAAGAGATCAATTAAAAGCTTTTTTTGACGATAATATTTGCGACAAAGAGATTAAAGAATTGGAGTTTCAAATTAATAGTCTTCAAAAATGTCTCGATTCTCTTTTTCAAAGACAATCATCTGAAAGAAAAAAAATTGCCGAAAAATTGCAAAATTCTGTTACTGGGATATTGAAAAATCTTGGGTTACCAAATGCAAAGTTTTTCATTGAATTTGAAAAGTGCAAGGCATCAGAAGAGGGCATTGAAAATATTAATTTTCTATTCTCAGCAAATCCTGATCAGAAGCTTGCATCTCTTTCTAAAGTGATTTCTGGTGGAGAGATGTCTAGATTTTTATTAGCAATTAAATCAAGCATTTCTAAAAAAGCAAATACATTTTTCTTAGACGAAATTGATAACGGTTTAAGCGGCAAATCTTTATTTTCTTTAGTCGAACTCATAAAACAAATATCTAATGAAAAACAGGTTTTGTGTATTACTCATCAACCTTTTTTGGCTTCAGTGGCAAAAGCTCATTTTAAAGTTACAAAAAATGTAATTAATGGAATAACATTTACTTCTGTCTCAAAATTAGATACGAAAGAGGAAAGACAAAGTGAATTAAGAGAATTGATAGGCGTAGGGTTTTATGACTTAAATGACTATTCTTCTTTAATTACTGATAAAACAGCAGCTTAAAATAAAAAAAATTCTACTATAATGGGTTTTTTTAAATCAATTATAAGATTTAAACATGCCCAAAAAAGTTTATAAAAGTTTTGAAGATGATAATGCAATAAAAATTAGAGGAGCTCGTCAACATAATCTAAAAAATATTGATCTTTCTCTCCCTAGGAATAAATTTATAGTATTCACCGGAGTAAGTGGCAGTGGTAAAAGTTCTTTAGCATTTGATACGATTTTTGCTGAAGGACAAAGAAGATATGTAGAGAGTCTTTCAGCATATGCTAGACAATTTTTAGGTCAAGTCGATAAACCAGACGTTGATAACATTGAGGGTTTATCGCCTGCAATATCCATTGACCAAAAATCAACAAGTCATAATCCTCGCTCTACAGTCGGTACAGTTACGGAAATACAAGATTATTTAAGACTATTATTTGGTCGAGCAGGAGAGCCTCATTGTCATCATTGTGGTGTCCCTATTGCACCACAAACAATTGATGAAATGGTTGATCAAATAATTCTTCTGCCAGAAGGAACAAGATACCAATTATTAGCTCCTGTTGTACGAGGGAAAAAAGGTACACATGCGAAATTACTTAGTGGACTGGCTGCAGAGGGCTTTGCTCGAGTCAGAATTAATGGTGAGGTAAGAGAACTTGCTGACAGTATTGAATTAGATAAAAATCAAATGCATAATATAGAAGTTGTTGTGGATAGATTAATTTCTCGGGAGGGTATTCAGGAAAGATTGAATGATTCTTTACAAACTTGTTTAAAAAGAGGAGATGGGCTGGCAATTGTAGAAGTAGTTCCAAAAAAAGGAGAAAGTTTACCTTCTACTTTAGAAAGAGAAAAACTATATTCTGAAAATTATGCTTGCCCAGTACATGGTTCAATTGTAGAAGAACTTTCTCCAAGACTATTTTCTTTTAATAGCCCTTATGGAGCGTGTGAAGATTGTCATGGTTTAGGTTATTTAAAAAAATTTACAGCAGATAGAGTTATTCCTGATACTTCTTTACCTGTTTATGCAGCAATAGCTCCTTGGAGCGAAAAAGATAATACTTATTATTTTTCTTTGTTGTATTCAGTTGGGCAGGCATATGGTTTTGAGTTGAAAACACCATGGAAGGATCTAACTGAATTGCAAAAAAATGTTTTGCTTTTAGGTTCAGAAAAACCTATTTTAATACAAGCTGATAGTCGATTTAAGACTTCAAGTGGTTTTGAAAGGCCTTTTGAAGGGATCTTGCCGATTTTAGAAAGGCAATTAAGCGAAGCTAATGGAGAGTTAGCAAAACAAAAGTTAGAAAAATATCTTGAATTAGTTCCTTGCAAGACATGCTCAGGTAAAAGATTAAGGCCAGAGGCTCTTGCTGTAAAAATCGGACCTTACAGCATTACAGATTTAACTTCTATTAGTGTTTCAGAAACCTTGTCACATGTAGAGAGAATAATGGGTTTAAGTAAAAAGATTGAGAAAAATATCTCTTTATCAGAAAAGCAAAAGCAGATAGGAGAATTAGTTTTAAAAGAGATTCAGTTAAGACTAAAATTTTTAATTAATGTAGGTTTAGATTACTTAACCTTAGATAGGCCCGCAATGACTCTTTCTGGAGGAGAGGCGCAGAGGATTAGATTGGCTACTCAAATTGGTGCAGGTCTTACTGGAGTTTTATACGTTTTAGATGAACCTAGTATTGGTTTGCACCAGCGAGATAATGATAGATTATTGGAAACTTTAAAGAGTTTGCGAGATTTAGGTAATACATTAGTAGTTGTTGAACATGATGAAGATACAATGCGATCTGCAGATTATTTAGTGGATATTGGACCAGGTGCTGGTATTTTTGGTGGAGAAATTATTGCTAAAGGAAGTTTTGATGATGTTTTGAGATCAGAGAAATCATTAACTGGAGCTTATCTCAGTGGTAGGAAGTCTATTCCTACCCCAAAAGAACGTAGATCATCTGTAAAAAAAAGTTTAATTTTAAATAATTGCTCTAAAAATAATTTAAAAAATATCTCAGTAGAATTTCCTTTAGGAAGATTAGTTTCGGTAACTGGTGTGAGTGGAAGTGGGAAGAGCACCTTGATAAATGAATTGCTTCATCCTGCTTTGTGTCATTCTCTAGGTTTAAAAGTTCCTTTTCCTCAAGGTGTAAAAGAGTTAAAAGGTATAAAGGCAATTGATAAAGTTATCGTTATTGATCAATCTCCAATAGGAAGAACTCCAAGATCAAATCCTGCTACATATACTGGTGCTTTTGACC
>Ga0310343_10000629_pt1 | contig 17052 bp, 20 predicted proteins | sample HC15DNA2025_MG_FD_203519 | JGI IMG/M metagenome (GOLD analysis project Ga0310343, IMG submission 203519) | Marine microbial communities from station ALOHA, North Pacific Subtropical Gyre - HC15-DNA-20-25_MG | ecosystem: Environmental > Aquatic > Marine > Oceanic | place: Pacific Ocean: North... | reverse complement strand
GTTAGAACCCCAGCCACCGTTGGGGAGCATGTAAAATTTACCTAACCTTATGAGTTGCGTCAACATAAAAGAAACCGGCCAATTTCTTGACCGGCTCTTAAACTCGCGCTCTCAGTGTTTGATGTAACACTAGCACATATGAACAGCTGCGTCAACTCAAGTCACACAGCAGAGTCAAAGGTCTGCTTTTCCATATGGTCAAGAAGCCCCATCGGCCCTCCTCTACCAGAATCATATTCCTCTTCAGCATCCTTTTTCTTAGATGCTCCAGGAAGAACATTTGAAGAGTTATCTCCAGCAGCCACTCGAAGATCTCTATTTTCTTTTTCTAGATCTCGGATCTTCCTTAAGGACTGAGGAAGGGCCTCAGTTGTAAATGCCATATATGCAAGATCCCCAGAAGTCAAAGCGGTCACATCAACAGTCGAGGTATGGGCTTGGGCACGTCGACCTTCATCCGTCAGACTGCCAGTGTCATCTACAAACCCTGGGATCTTAGAGGCATGAGACACAAAAGCCTGCTTAGAAGACGCCTTGAAATCGGCTATCTGGCTCTCAGTTTGTTCTTGGTGAATCCTTGCGTCTGCCGTTCTTGACTGATTTACAATCTGTTCAGCATTTTCCCTCATCTCACGGTCTTTAATTGCAACGGCTCGCATATCGTCAGCCATGGTTTGGACCAGGAGAGCATTGCGACCACCTATATGTCGCTCCAACTCATCAAGCATTGAGATTCTTTTAGCCGGATCACTTTGCTTAATTACTGACCAAATCTCATCTTTATCAATTCCTTTTGCTTCAGACAAAGCCTCAATAGTCCCGCTAATCTGTTTATGAGGTTGAACGACAGAAGAGTAATACTCGGAGCTTTCCTCTAGGAGCAATTCAGCGTTTCTTGAAGTCACAGACTTCATTCTCTCCTTGATCGCCTCTACTTCATCAGCAGTATCTCTCAGATTTCTATTCTCCTGCTCAAGAGCCTCTAGCTTTTTCTGTATTTCTGGAAGCTGGACTTCTCCCTTTTTATAAGACTTAAGCTCTTCCTTTAGTTTCTTCCAGGCTTCTCCTTGAGACGGATCAAGACCTTTGATTTCCTGATTGGTCGCTTCATCGAATTCAGATTCATCAAACTCGACGGTTTCTGTTACAGGCTCTTCATTTGAAACCTCAGGTTCTTTTCTTATAGTCGGAAGTCCAAAGTCTTCGTCTTCACCAGAAAGAACAGCCCCCTCATCAGCAGGAGATTTTTCTGGTGCCTCACTATCATCTACTACCGGAGTTTCTACATCTTCGGTAGCGGAGGCATCAGGATTATCGTCTAGAAATTTATCTAGACCGGCAACAAGTCCTGCCCCTTCTCCACCAGCTTCCGCTTCATCATCTCTAAGAGGAGATTGTTCTGGGTTAATTGAGCTACTATTCATTTGTCAGTGTGTTTCGTTTGTCGATTTGTCTAGGTTGTATTGGAGAAGCACTTGAAGAAACTGGTTCCGCATACGCCTCTATTTCATCAAAGGCAACACTAACTCCTTCTTTTAGAGCTAGGTCTAATGCGGTTTGCTCAGCCAGTCTTCCACTATCAAGGACGCTAACTCGAATATTGCGAAGAACCTGAAACTTCAAGCGTTCATAAAGTCTAGTTCTAACAAACTGATTTAATTCCTTTCGCTCCTGATCACTTAGCTGAGTCATATTTATTTAGCTGATTCGATAATAGAAGATCTTTTAATCTTAGCCGCTGTCTCAGCATCCTTCATTGCTATCTTCGCCATACCCTCTTTTGTCATAAGAGCAATTTTAGCTTCAGACTGCTGGGCTAGCATTTCTAGTTTAGCTTGAGCTTCTGCCATTTTGGTCTGAAGAGCCAAACTATGCTCTTCTTGTTTCTGTTGGGCATCTTGCTGAGCTTGCGCCATTTGCTGTTCCTGCTCGGACATTTCACCGCCTTCTCCTGGCTCCATTGGAGCTTCCCCTTCTCTTCTTCGTTCAGCATTAATTTCACGCAACCCGTTCTCGATAACTTCTCCAATTTGCTGAATGCGTTGACGCAATTGATTCAACTGAGGAACAAGAGATTCATGAACTGTTGTAGCCTCTACATGAGCAACAGCGTGCTCAAACAAGGTAACATTATTCATTACGAATTCCTTATAGTCCAACTGTCCTTGCTCAACTAATCCAAGAGCTGGCTCAAGACCCTCTTCAAGATGGACTTGGATATGAACCATGTTGTTCTGACCAGGAGTTACTTCAACGTAATCTCCTTCTGCTAGTCTTCCATTTTCCAACCTGGCAATCTCAACAGCCTCATGGCCCCTTCTTTCTCCAGGTTTTCCAAAGTAGTCTACTGACTTATCGTATCCGACCATTTCGGTGCTCCAGTCGAAGGTAAACCTATCCCGACCATCAGGATCCATCTCAGGAAACAACTCTGACATCTGAGAATAAGTAATCATCCTGGTGCCTCTAGATCCTGCTCCCATGACCCTGGTTGCCTTGCATTGACGGAAATCAATCTTATTGAACATATCCCGAGGAACCTGACGATCCTCGCACCTTTTCTTCATATTGCGAACTAGGTCGATTGTCTCCAGATCTGTTTGAGTTTGTGTAAAAGCCCTTCTGGCCAACTCTCTCAGAAACTTTTCCCACGAAGGATAATAAAGATTAATTGCAAAACTAAGCAATTTACCAAGATGGTCTAGCTCTGCTGCTACTTGAAGCTCATTCCTTCTAGCTGCTGGATTCCTCAAAATGCCATGAGAAGAAGCTAGCCCTCCACTATGACGATCCATCACCTCTCTAGTGATTTCCTGACCAACACCAAAAGTCCTATCAAGAGGATTCCCTTGCGGTGCCGCAACTGCCCTTAAAGTTTGAGGAACAATCATCATGGGGCCTGTATCAAGGATTTGCATGTCCTTTTCGGACTCAACACCACCACTAGGTTGGTAAACCTCGGAAGCTCTCATCCTGACTGAATCAAGACCTTTGCACTTAATCACATTGTCTGCCTGACCAGCTTCATAGAGGAAGTATCCAAGGCCCCGAATAGTGTGAATGTGATTCTTGTTGCCAACTCCAAAAGAGAAAATCTGAAAAGCCTGGTTTGCATCTCTATATCGATGACGAGATCTAAAGATCCAAGGCTCGTCTTCATTCTTAAAAAACCTTTCCCCTGCGGATTGCTGCTTCCATTGATCAGCTGCCGCGTAAATAGAATAGGTTCCATCCATTTCCCGAATAAATCCCCAGACTAAATCAATAGCAGGAAGATTTTTTCCTCCTGTAATCCTATTGCCCTTCCACTCCCTATGAGCTTCTTCAAAATTAAAAGGTTCATCTTCATTGATACCCGAAGATGCATTTCTAATTAACTCCTTGATCGCCTTAATGTTCCAGCCCTCAGAAGTAAATCCGTCTTCATCAACTTTCTTTCCGTCTATCTTAGAAAAGAGCTTTGAAGCAGACATTCGTCTTTCGACAGTGGTTGCTTCGATTTGCGAGGCAATAGCAATTGCATCGTCGTCAAAGTTAAATTCCTCCATCCCTCCGACCTGGAAAGCGATATTGTTTGAGTCTTCAAACCAAGGAATTGCCACTCCATGAGTAACAAGGATGTTATCCAGCAAAAGGATAAGAGGTGTTGCAGCATCCCAAGATCTAATCATCTCTGTGAATTCCTCAGACATGATAGATTCCCATTGGCTTCTCTCTTCATCACCAACTGTAGAATCTAATTTGAACTTAAGAAGAGACGGAGGATTGGCATAAATATCCAAATATGACCCTACAGCTTCATTAACGATTGACGAAACAAGACCAAAGTTGACGTTGAATCGATCAGCCTGCCCCCTGCTCTTAAGCTCTTGAGGATCATATGGTGGAACAAAATCAACCAGCTCCTGAACCATAGCTCTCCCCTCCGCACTATCCCTATCATTATGCTTAAATGATTCATGTATAGTTCGCAATGCAGCAGGCGAACTAACCCTTTCTTCCAAGGGCTCCAGGTTTTCATCCAGAGACTGAAGAGTCGCTATGGAATCCTGGACGAGAGAACTATTAGGAGTGGACATGAGCGGATATTACTCTTGAACTTTGCTTAAGTCTAGTTCTCGCAATGCGGCAATAAGCTTAGGAACTCCCGTTCTAGGATGAGGCTTTTTGCCGCTTCTTTTATGAACTTGCTCCAATAGGGTCTCCCGAGAAGAGTTTTCATAAGCATCTGGTTCAATAGGAACAAAAGGCTTAGGTATATGAGAATTGTCTATTTTTTTCGGAGGATCCACAGGTGGAGAAATAATCTCTTCCTCTACATCTGAGGACGAGGAGCCATTAAGGGAAAGGATTTCATCATCTCCCAAAGCACTTCTTTCCACCATTTGTGCTGTAGTCATAGGAGTTTCTACTTCTCCTGACTCAATTTCCGTAAACCCATCATATCTTTTAGTCGGCTCTATTTTTTGCGGAACATAATTAGATACAGGAAGGTCGCCAGGATTATTGTTTTCAGTTACCTCGACCACTTTTGTTGCGCCAGGAGCAAGCCCTTTATCAACTCCACCAGACTGAGCTTCTTCAGAAGCCTCAATTGACGGAACTCTAAATGGATATTCCTCGGCAGACATTTGATTCCAGGAGCAAACATTGAATGTCCAACGACCTCTGCCTCTCCAAGATTCTCCAGACACAGTCCTTAAGCTACTCAACCTGGCAACTTCAGCTCCTATGATAACTGGACCCAAGGGAACACGCCCTCCACCGGAAGTTGTCGCTCTTCCTGAGTTCTCTTGATTGTTTTGATTATGAAGTTTCTCCATTACGGAGATTGGATTATCTCTATTGATTTCAAACCTAGAATCAACAATAAGCCACGGTCCGGGAACGGTTGTATATCTTTGCATGATAAACGTAGCTAGCATTGTTGCTAGCTGAGTATCATTATCTTGATCTTGGCTAACTTGAACCTTTGTAAGTTCTGTTACTTCGTAGCAATGCCTTATCTCATTGCCTATGTTCCTTAGAACATTGTCATCAATATAGTATCCACCTGAAACAAGGAGTTTCCCGGAATTAGATGTCTTTTGCCGCTCTCCTAGCTCTTTAGCAAAAGCAGTCATTTCTTCGAGGTTGTTCTGGGTAACTAGAAGTAGTGTGTTCATTGTTATCGTGATCTCGTCTTTTTGAATGGGAGTCGTTTGGGAGAAGGATTGCCTAAGGTATGATCTCCAGATAATGGATTGTAATTACCTAAAACAAGGTTTCTCCAATTAGTTAACTCTGCCTTTTCAACCTTTTTTACCTCCTCTATGTCCAGCAAATTATTAAGTATTGCCACTTCAATAAGGATGCAAAAAGCGTCAGCTAGGTCAGGACTTTGACCAGTTCTCTTCTTCATGTCATCTTTTTTCTCAATGTAAACCTTACCAGACGACTGTTTGTCTGAGAACTTGCGTTGACACAATTCCATCACAACTTCCCGAGGGATGCCTAATACCTGCCCTTCTCTAACTAAAGGCTTAGGTTGGCACCAAAGTTGAGCAACTCTATTCCCATATTGCTTTTCATCCTCGTCAAAAGCAGTAATTCGCTCAATAGGCTTTCCTCCAAAGTTAATATAGCGGCATCCTGGTTTCCAGGCACTGGTGACCCAATCACCAAAGATTTTGCCTCCTGAAGTAGTGTCTATGCCCGAATATCTAGGGCTTATATCTAATTCTTGGTTAAGTGCTTTAAATTGATTAATTAAAATAAGGTTAGAAGTCATAGCTTCTCCGGTCTCTTCATCGGTTAACCCAGAAATAGTTTCTTCTGTAATACCCTCAGAAAGAACCTTAAACCCTAATATGAGAAGAGTCCTCTTTTGTTTATACATCCCGCACTCTCCCCAGAGATAAATAGCTCTGTCTCCACCAGAAGTATAAGGAATATCCAGTCCTGATATCCTTTTAACATTAGTCGGATTATCCCACTCAAATCCTTCTGGGGCTCCTTTTGCCGCCTGAAGCTCTCCTTCGCTCCAGATAGAATTACTCATTCCATCAGGAGGCCACATCCCTTTAACCTGGCTCCACCACTCTGCGCTTTCTTCTGTGAACTGCCCTTTGATCTGTTCTATGTAGTTCTTATCTGGCATCCAAGGATATTTAGTATCTCCATTTTCCTCTGTCATTCTTGGACTCTTAACCGCATCAAAGCGGATACATACCCCTAAGTTTGTCTCCCACTGCTCATCTAGCACAGTAATGCTCCTATACCCACCAGCTGCTTTAGGGGTGCAGAACTCCCCAAATGGGTCCATCTTCAAACGAGGGTTGCCTAAGGCTATGCATTTGAAGTCTGGGTTGGCGTTAAGGTTTCCCACAGCCGCCACATAGACACTTCGGCCAAGGTCGGGCATCTCATCGGCAATCAGACGCAATCTACCGCGACCTTCTGCTGGAGCCTTCAGACCCTTTAGTTTCTTAGAAGCAGCCTGGTCCGCACTGGTATCAGCGGCAACGATACATACCCCTAGAGCGGCTGAGAATTGACCGTTAATGTCTATACCTTTGATTTGAGCGTTATTCCCACTTGCGAGCATCTTTCCAGGAAGTGACTTCCCTTCATGTTTCCATCTAGCCTCTAGGGAGTTCCATAGCTCGGTTACACTCTTCCAGACCCGCTTCTTTGCCCCATCAATAGTCGTAGAGGTAATTAGACAAAGCGTTTCAGTAGGCGCTGCCAGCCACTCTACTAGCGAAAAGACAGCAGCAGCATCAGACTTTCCAGAGGACGCGCAACCTGCCAACCCTACATATCTATGCTCCACCATTGCTTTGAGCATCTTCTCAGTCCAGGCATTCCAGATAACGCGCCTGGTTGACCCCTTGCAATTCCACAGTATGTCAACGCAATGACGGAATGCCTCCCACAAGTCTTCTAAGTCAGGACCACCTTGATCGACAGGTCTCTTGTCATGGGCGTATCGCCACAACCAGATCTCCAGTTCGCTTATTCCAGCAGGGAACTTAAATCCCCATTTGACAAAGGTCCGAGCCACTTATGAACCCTTCAGGGTCTGTCTAAATGAGAACTTCAATTGCTTGGTAAACAAAGCTTCAGTAGCACTGAACGAGGTTTGATAAACCCTTAGGTCTCCATAAAGAAGCACGTTGTTTCTTCTACGGCTAGTAGACAATATCAAATCAGAGTCTGCGGTATCCCAACGTAGCCGAACATTCGTCCTGTAAAGAATATTGGTAGAATCGGTGCTAGGCGCAACAAGATCTATTTGAGCACCTCCCCCAGGACTGTAGTCGCTATCAACACTGGTAAGATAGTCTATTTGCCCACCCCCAAGCTTTTCATAGAGAGTAAAATCAGCCGTATATCCAGAGCTAAAGTCCGTAAAGCTTCCATCCCAGGCGGGAACCGACACATTGATAGTCTGGTTCTGGCCTTGAACAAGCTCATACAGAGTCGCAGATGGATCAGGCAATACGATCATAAGCAGTGTATAACATTTAAAGTGGCCTCAGTCTAGGTCGGGTCTATCCCGGTAAGTTATTTGGGAGCTATATATTTCTCCATCCATTCCTTGAACTCTGAGAGCCCTTCCAATTTGTTCTTCTCTTCAGAGGTCAGCTCTCCTCCGTCATCTGGGACGATTAGAAAACTACCTCCTGTTGTCTTTCTACTTTCTATAAAAGTGTAGAGATGCTGGGTAACAGCGTCTTTTTTCCCACCCCAAAGCGCCTTACTGCGCTTTTCGGCCCCCTTCTTCGTTCTAAACTTTAAGTATTTAGCCATTACAGTCCGTAGTAGGTTTGCAGATCGCTCCAAACAGTTCCGGCAGTTGCACTTGATGCAGCAAAAGCTGCGGTGTTCTCCCAGCAGACTACCTCATAAATTTGCCCGTCCCACTGGTCAGTTGTGAAGTAAGGGTAGTTGCAATATCCAATATGGAAGTGGCCATAACCAAACGAATTTACGTTGTGTGAAGAACTCGCTGGCGACCTATCGGATCCATTCACCTTCATTTGAATCTCATTGCCTGACTCGGCAGGCATATAAGAAGCGATGTTTACATCAATGCTACTGGTGCTAGCAGAAACCGAGCTATCCAAAGTATCATAATCTGAAGTGCCGGTGCCACCCCCTACATCAAAGCGGTATGTGTCTCCTTCAACATACAGAGAGCGGCCATACGCAGGGTAATAATATAAAGCAGAAATTATCTCATGCCTGTCGTTATCAGTGTCGATATACTTAGACGCTGTCACCCATGTATTTGAATCTCCAACATTTGTTCCGTCTCCTCCTTCGGCTGGAACATGGGTTGTTTGCAGGTATTCGGTTGCGCTAAAGTCTAACGCAGTAAAGTCTGCCAACAGAGGAGGCTGTAAACTCGCAGATGTTTGGTAAGCACTTTGTGCCGATCCGACCTGGTCATACCACGTGGTCACATAAACAGTAGCTCCACCAGCAAACGCGGTCAAAGTCATTGTTCCGCTGTATGAGCCTGAAGCAACCGATATAGCAGAAGATGCGCTGACCTTATTATCATCGTCAAAAGAGACATCTACTTCGACCGCAGACCCTCCGGTCCCTTTTCGGACCCTGACTGCATAGCTTGAGTAATCTGCCCGTAGTTTTCTTAGGCTATAGGCAAGGGTAGCTACTGGCATCTCGTCCCTGTCCAGCAGCATAGGCGTTGCAGCAACCTCATAATCTATATTGAGCGAGCTAAGAGGACGCGATAAACTTTTAACCAAAGGTCGGCCAAGTTTGCGTGACTGAGCGGAACTAGACATTATTATCAGGAATGAGCCATAAGAGACCAGACAGATGCGTCACTACCGGATGTAGTAGTTATGAACTGAACCCTACCACTAGTTGGAGGAGTTGCCACAAAGGAAGAATCGGTTCCATTTGCATACGCTACCCAGGCAGACCCATCATAATACTTCCAGGTGAAGTAAATTGATCCACTCGCATTTGCGATATTTGCAGTAAAGGTATAGTTCCGATCTGGATCCAAAAAGAATTCTCGGGTATATACACCAGTTCCTGAGCCTTGCCTATTAAGGCTGGTTGGCAGACCAGGGCCGCGAAGAGCATACCAGTATTCAAGAGCATCGGGAGTCCCAGAACTTGAAGCATAGTGAACTCTCAACTTCCCAAGTGAGGTTGGAGTAACCTCTATAGATGGAGAGTAGTTCTCCGTAGCGGTCTCTCCATCTACCGCTGTGTTATAAGTATCAGGTGAGCCAGGAAGAGTGTAGGAGATATCAGCATAAGCTGATCCATTCCACCTCTGCCATTTCCCATCAACTACGGCATTATTCGATTTCAGATAAAGATCATAAAAAAATGATCCGGTTCCTGCATCTGTGTAAAGAACCGGGTTAAGAACAGTGATTTCAGTATGGGCGGCAACCGTATCGCCTCCGTTAACAAGAGAAATGCTCATAGCTTTGTTTTACCACCTAAAATTGTTTGCGTCAACGCAAGGGTCAGGGATTAAGAATCAGACTCTTCGATCTTTCGCATAATATGTTCCACAACAGTTTCACCTGAAGATTCGTTGCTGCTATTTCTAGTTACGGTCATTCTGTAATTTATCACAGCTCCTTCAGGCGCATTAGGATCTTGCAGTCTCCCTTGTATCTCACCAACTTGTTCTTCTCCTTTGTTAGTAGGCATATCTTAAGCTATTTGGCTTTTCTGACATTTGGAATGATTTTATACAGAGGAGTCTCTGATGTAGGTCTATTTGACCTTTTGGTCCCGTCATAGGTCTTCCCAAGGGTAAGCTCTAGCCAAGTCCCTCCTATCGGCTTTGGTGGTCTACCGTTAAGGCTATGCCAGGTCGAGTTAGCTGGATCATACTCTTGTTTGTAGGTAGGAGAGCAAATATGGACCTGTTCATCCTGATACACCCGACCAGTATGTGTATTGATCCTGTCCCTACAGAGAGTAACTGACCATTCCTCATGGACGTGTCCCCCTATTACCACAGAGGCATCTGGAACATAGGTCGCACGCCTGTTAGTTTGTATAACTCCCTTAGTTACAGGCCCTCCCCCACCGTGTCCATGATGATAGAAGATAGGGATGCTCATCTTGGCGGTTTTAGTCAGATGGAATACCATAAGGATCCATCCACCAATACCACCTGTATGGACGGGCGACCCAGCAATCCTTAGTCTCTCAGCAGTTCTCTCGATTAAATCTGTTTCGATATTCTTAAGCACTCCTAGCTCATGGTTACCTCGACCCATGAATGCGATATTGGGGGCGGCAAATTCAGCAAACTCGGCATATCCAGACACCAACCTATCCACATAGTCAGGGTGATCGTGTTCTGGTCTTATCCCACGGCGAGCCCTACGCGGGTCGTAGCGCCCTTGCATGGCACAGAAGGTGTCCCCACCCTTGATGATCGGTGCGCCCTCGTCTACGGCCTCCTGCATGTGCCTACGGATCATATCCTGGTCACTATGCGGGTTATCCCAGTGCTCATCAAATTGAAGCAAGGCCCGGACGGTCTGTCCGGTCTTCATTGGCTTAGGCCAGGTAATCACCGGGACTTTCCCACGGCGACTCAGTTCAAATATTGGTTTATCAGGCATTTCGAGATTTTCGTTCAGTATTCTTAAGAAATCGCTCCCATGCCGGAAAGAAAATGCAATCCATACACCTAACAATCGCCTCTTCCTCAAATCGCTCCAAATGATCCAACCCCGCCATCGCAAGACTAGCATGAAGCATTTCATGCCTCACTGTCTCCTTTGCCACCTTTTGACTGAGGGTCTTCTCAATAACTATCACCTTCCGCTCATCCGAGTAATACCCGTAGTAACCCTTAGGCAAATTGTCCTCATCACTCAGATCCTCCTGGAGAATGCGAATAGGCACCCCTGCAATAGTCACGCTTCTAGGAATTTTCATCTGACAGGAAATTAACAGGCTGCTGCCCTCCCCTAGCACTAAGTCATGAAACCACCACACACGGGAAGGACAGCCTGCCTGTCAATAACAGTGAATAACCTTGAAGATTCAAAGTCAAGTTAGGACTCCCCCCTGCCCTCCCCCAAATAAAACCATCAAAAATTTTTTTGGATATATACCAATGTTCTTGTGAACAGTAGATGGGGTCACCAAGAGACAATAATTACGACCGTCGAACTTGTCATGCCCCAGTCATGCCCCAGGCTCCCCCCCCCTTAATACTTATTTTTTTAGGGGTAAAAATTTTCAGAAAAAGGGGCCTCTTTCATATATATACATAGTGGTATGTATGGGGGTATGGGGGGACCACCCGCCGCCCCCTTACTACTATGTATGTATGTAATGATATTGTTATCATTACTCTCCCTACGTGGTGGGACATACCACGCAACCCAATAGATACCCATGAACATACTGATACAAACAACTACTGGTTCTAATCCTGACTTCGAACTTATCACGCTCAGGGAGTTCGACCTTGTGCGTGCGTGCTTGGTCAACCGGGCTAGTCCTTCACATACCGTGGAGAACATAGCCGAGGTAATCAAGCATGTCCGTGAGGAAGAGGTTGATAGGATGAAGGCAGAGCTTGCTGCCGCGTTCAAGCTGGAGATTTCAGACGATGAAGCCAAAAGCTTTTACGATGCAACAGAGGGTCCGTCTGCACCTATTGATTGTCAAGATGAGGATATCGATCCCGTGACTGGAGAGCGATACCTCGATTAGAACATGTGCCGAAACGCCGTGATGGCGTCTGACCGGGGCTGACTTTCCCGGCGCTGAATGAGGCAGGTCACGTGACAACCCTCACTACCCATAGATACCCATGAGAAGCAGACGTAATAGATATAGAAGACGGAGGACTGATCCCCACCTGTGCATACATGCATTCGTCCTTGGATGCTATGCCTGGTTGATCATCCAGTTCCTCCTCTGGTTCTTCATGGCGGTTAGTCACTAGCTGCCATTGAGGTTCACATCAAGGCATAGGTCCGACCCCTGTGCTTTTTCTCTCTATCCATCTCGCGGCTTACGGAGCTTCGAGGTGGGCAGATAGATGCCCTGCAACTCTTATGGAAGACAACAGCGAAGAAACACCAAAGCCATCGAGGGTGGAGTTCCGCCCCTATCGGCCCAAACTCGTAGATAAGGATCCCCTTCCTGACTTCGATGAAGACGCCGATGTTCACTCCCAACTCCTGCTATTGCAGGGCTGGAAGAAGAGGAACCCTGATAAATGCAAACCTGGCACTGAGAGTGGAGCTATCCTCGAAGCCCTTGAGGAAACCATGATTACCCTTATGTGTTTCCAGGATCCCCCAGATGGCTTCAGACACGTATGCGATAACTAGTCGCAACATCAAGGCATTGGGTCCAATCCCCTCTGCCTTTTCTCTCCCTAACTGGGCGTATGTGGTCTTGTCCTGTTTACCCAGGATCGGACCACATGTGTTCAGTTCGGGCTCATCCGTCGGATGGGTCGCTGGACACTGTCTAACCTAAATCAATAGAAACTACCGAGATGAGTAATACATCCAAAGTGATTGGTTCGCTGCAGAATTACATTCTGCCAGCGGAAGAGTGGTGCAAGGACCTTGAGGGCCTTGTGGTATCTACATCCAAGAGAGAAGGCTGGGGAAGCAATTCCAAAGTCACTCCCGTTGGAACACATTCTTTCAACGAGAATGTGGATAGTGCCACGGCCATTGAGAAGATCGATGAGATCCTCTCACCTAGGGGAACTTACATCAGTTCCTGCCACATGAAACCTACTATCGGTGCAGACGGCCTTGTGGTCGAAGGCACTGGTATGAAGGTCAGTGGTAGAGTCGTGTTCACTCCTGACAACCGCGTCAAGGAGCATATCAGCGCCATGCGCTTGTATGCCCGTGCCATCGGTGAGATTCAGGGAAAGAACGTGATAACCTTCGCGTCAGTCCAGCAGGCTAGTGATTTCCTCACTATCCAGAAGGACGCCAAGCTCGAATCGTTCCAAGACAGCATAGCCATGTCTGAGAGGTTGTCCTTTCAGTGGGCTGAGCTCAAGGAAGACGTTTCGGGTGATCGCCCTAACTTGATTGCAGCAAGGCGCAGAGCTAAGCAGTAGTTAAGTCTGTTATTGACGCAAGGTTAGACCATGAGGTGACCAGGTGGTCGGGGCTAGTCCCCGGCTGCCTGCGTCATTCTCTAGCTTGGCAAAGTCGAAACATTTCGATGTCGAGTGGGCGCTTACCGGCCTGCTCCTGACGATTGGACAGGTAGCCAAGCCTGACAACCATCAGTTCTTTAACCTAACCATACTATACAAATGGCAACAAGCAACGAGGCTACACATAGTCAACCTAGCGGAGCTAGCTCTAGTGAAATCGCCATCCCTGGCGACAGGTGCAATCCTAGCGATAATGCTGGTGAGCAACTGCTCGATGAAGCTATCGCTATCAACCACGGGGGATCCTGCTTCAAGCAGAGCGACTACTCGGAGGGAACATGGGATGCTATCGAGCATCACGCTCTACCCTTCGACGACGTATGCACTGTCTTCCCCAAGGGGACCAAGCTCTCTATCGTTCGAGCCCATGTCGACACCTTGAGTCTCCATCGCGATACCAAGGCCGAGATACTCGCAAGAGCAGCTGGCGAGATGTTCTCCGAGGTGACCTTTGCTATCGCTTGCGACGGCGAGGTAACCTTCGAGGATGACCTGCGATCCGAGGAATGGGAAGAACACTGTCAGGGCGACGTTAAAGTCTTCTACCCTGGCACCACCCATTCCGAGGTCTCTAACTATCTCGACGGTCTAGGCATCAAAGGCAACCACAAGGCCGAGATCCTAGAGCAAATCTTCTGCTAGGAGACTATCATGCCACATACAAAACGAATACCCGAAGGGGCAACCATCATCCGCGATCAGAATGGGGGAGAGGCAAAGCTCAAGCGATACGAACGTATCGACGGCAAGCCGATCACCTCTCTCGTCACAGAAGCGGATGACGCTCTGCAGCCAATCCTCCTATTCCCGAGGAAAAAGCTCAAGAGCGGACAGGTTGTTCCAGCTCAGGAGTGGCTCTGCAAGGGACGAGACGAGAATGAGACGCCAATGGAGCGTTTTAAGCTCTTCTACTCTCTGAAAGAGTGATCAAATAGAGAGATCTTACATTTGTGTTGAACACAAGTGCTAGTTAGAGATCTCTATTTTTGTAGAGTCAGGTGCCAGGGAGAAGGGACTAAGGGTAAAATTAGACATCAATAGGGTCGTCGAAGTTTGAAGCACTTCTGAGGAAACCTACATTGATGGCTAAGCTTGGTCCCGACTCTCTGTCATCTGCTTCTCTTCTATCCTGACCAGTTACCTTTCGGCCTACGTCGACGATGGTCTTAAGATCCTTAGCTTCGGTTATCATATCCTGACGGACTTCTTCAGGAACCGAATCTAGGGCATCTTCAACCATAGAGAAAACCTTCTCGTCTATGCGTTGCTGACGTTCTACCCAGATATCTTCCATTACTTCCTCTACTTCGCGCACTTCGCCATGCTTTTCCAGCGATTCCCGCTGCCGCTCAGCAAGTTCACGTTGCATCTTCCTCTCCCTACGAGGGGTCAACCAGTTATCCTGCTGCGATCTCTGGGCAATAGTATCGGGATCTAAACCATTGAAGTGTCGAGCTATTGCCGCAAATGGCACCCCACGCTCAGCCAATACCTTAATGGAAGGCCAATCATAGCCAACTACTGCTGGAGGCTTAACCCCCATACTAACTCCACTTGGCAGTGTAACTACCTGTAACTCTTTCCCCGAAGCCATGAGCATAAGTTACCGACTCATGGCGGTTGCGTCAACGCAAGTGTGATGCCAGGTAACACAACCCAATAAAAATATGGTCGTTACCATTACATGCCCAAAATGCGGTTCACCAGAAATCAGTAAAGAGACCAATTTGCTGCTCATTCGAGGGCTAAAAGTCCTAGAAGGAGGCAAATGGTGGTCACACTGTCTAGTGTGTAGCGGAGCCTACTTACCCGATAAGAAAACTCCAAACCCTGACTATAACCCCAAAGCAGTAGGTTTCTGGTTCCCAAACTCCTAGACCACATCGGAGCGGAGGGGGAGCTATTCCCCTCCTCTCTCATGTGCCCTAGTAGGGCCATAAACACCATGCATAGAATACAACACATCCTAACAGACGCGAACCATACAATAGTATATGGCTTCGATGACATCCCTGGATATCAGGGGCACTTCATCACAATTCACCATTTCGGTGGATATGAAGATGAATTCGGCCCCGATGCAGGAGATTTGCGTAGCCATTACTACGATACTAGAGAAGCGATGACCCAAAAAGATCACTCGATGCTCGAATATCTACCTGGCAAGCGTCCTCACGAATCCATATCGGGATTCAAACGATTCCATCTCACCAAAGAGAAGTATCTTCGTCTTCTTAAAAGACTTGGAGTCAAGTCTGTCCGCTGGGACACATGATCCATACTCAGCGGGGTCTAGCAAACCCCGTTGCAATGGGATATCTGCCCTACACTTTCGATAGGCCTACGCCCTAGTGGCAATCATGTAGGCATAAACCGAGCGCACTCCCTTCTGTCGTGAAGGGCTCGCTGCGCTCACCCCGGTGCATTTACCGTGATTATATTACCGTGAAGAAAACAACACCAATAATAGACACCATCCCCGACACAAGAAGGGATGATCCTATCGCTAATCATCCAGGAAGTCCTCGATGGATCTTCTTCGATGATATTCCTCCCTCAAAGGAGGAGCGAAAGGCACGGGCTGAACTGATAAAAGCACTTGAACATGAGTGCTCTACCAGAGATCCCGACTGGGTCGATCCTGAGATCGACAGATACCATGCGCGCATGGAACTTCGACGTTTGCAGATTTGGCACGCGAACAACTATAAGCGCATTGCCCCGGACACCCGGAATCGATTGCTATTCAAGCTTGCACGCTTGGAGATGCGTCCAGATTCCTATGCTAGTCAATTGCAGAAGAAGCTCTCTGAGTCTCTACCTGTAATTACCAGCATGCTAATTGTGTCGAAGCTTCGGCTGTTTCCAGTGATTCAAAACGCTCTTACTCGACCTACCGTTGATAAAGAGACTGTTACCAAAAGGATCACTAGGACAAGGATTGAACCTAAACTCAGTTATATCGGACCATTCTGTAAAACGAGGAAGTTCGAAGGAATTGAACACAAGTTCACATCCAAACAGATCGATGTTGTAGATGACAGCAATCAAGCTGCTCAACTCAATACATGGTCTCTCATCCATAAGGCTATGGATTTCCCAACAGTCACATTGAATCTCGATATGCAAGAGGTGACCAGAACTCTGTTCTGCAATCCAGACGGCACTCGATTTCTCAATAAGACTGACAGGGAGAAGTCTCCCTACGCTGCTAGAGAGGCATTCGCAAATAGGCACAAACTGGATCCCCAGCGTGTAACCTATTCACGGGTCCATTACACCGAAATGGATGAATCGCACTTGCGTCAACTCAAGTTGGAACCCGATTCCAATGGCCATCACCTATGGGTGGTTAGTGGACGCAAGCTTAGCGATGAAGTCTTATCCAAGTATTATGACATGAATCCTTACTATATCCAACGTGTCCAAGTTGACACGGATAAGTGGGGAAATGCCAAAAGAACTTGGATAAAGGAATACAAGTGGGCTGGAAGCGTTCTAGTGCCTCGCCACATGGCGATAAAGTGGAACGATCCTAACCGCGATGATCCAGACTATGTTCCCGAAGATGTCAGGAGACTGACAGTTCGAGACTTTGAGAGAGCATTGCTTGCAGGCGCTACATTCCACGATGGGTATGTCGATCTTCAAGCTAGATCTATCACCGAGGAAGATCCTATTCAGGATACCCGAGATAGACCTGTATTCGAAACGCCCACCAGGGCTATCGAAGCTATGTCAGACCATGAACAAATCCTCCTCTACTGGTTGAGAGATATGGAAATGGAAGACTTAGCAGAGCTATTAAAGATCGACTTCACCGATCTACCGCAAGGATGTGATGA
>Ga0310343_10000628_pt1 | contig 17057 bp, 16 predicted proteins | sample HC15DNA2025_MG_FD_203519 | JGI IMG/M metagenome (GOLD analysis project Ga0310343, IMG submission 203519) | Marine microbial communities from station ALOHA, North Pacific Subtropical Gyre - HC15-DNA-20-25_MG | ecosystem: Environmental > Aquatic > Marine > Oceanic | place: Pacific Ocean: North... | reverse complement strand
ACTGGGTAGGAGCAGATCTAATATAACCAGGTCCGGTTTTTCATCTTAGCAAAGCCTCAGGCCTTCCCTTCTGTCCACAGCCTCTCCGACGACGGTGATGCCGGGTATGCTTGAGGCGAGGCTAGTGACAAAATCTCTCGGCATGATCTTATCTTCAATGACAACAATACGGTTTTCGCTTTTATACATGTTTTAAGCGGGGCATTTTTTCAAAAAGCTGTTTACGAGCACTTAGGTTGAGACTTCTAAACCGTCCGTTCAAACGCTCGAGAGCAGATTTTCGAGATGCCGCTATCGAGATTAATGTTCCAGGCGAACAAAATTGGAACAAGGTCAATTTTGTCGGTAAGGATACCTATAAACTGGTTTATTTTGACCTCTGGGCACTGGATACACGGGTTTTGTTCCAAGTTTGTCATGAATTGGAAACTACCAATAATTAGCAGCGAATTTACCAAAAGACCCTTCCTAAAGCATTAAATCGCAAGTTTTTGCGATTCTCGAGGTGTTTAGGTTTGCTTCGTTTCTATAACGGAGTATCGAATACGGTTTATGGCTAATGGTTCATCAAATAAAAAGCCCAATGCGGCATTCATGAAACCCGTTACCCCAGACGCGGCTCTTGCTGCGGTTGTGGGAGCGGATCCACTACCTCGCACTGAAGTGACGAAGAAACTCTGGGATTATATCAAATCTAACAATTTGCAGAATCCTTCAAACAAGCGAGAGATCATCGCGGATGACAATTTGAGAGCTGTCTTCGATGGTAAAGACAAGGTTACGATGTTTGAAATGACGAAGCTGGTTTCAAATCACGTAAGCTAGCTAGAATCATCCCCTTTTTTATTTTGAGAGCCTCAAACCCTAGTCGGTTTGGGGCTTTCGCTTATCTAGCGGAAGGTACTCTAAACGGCCCTTCTCCAGAGAGCGTGCTCCCAATCTATTGAGCCTGGTTGGTGTCCCCGGGAGTTCGACATCGATTTGAATGGGCAAATGGTCTGAGGCGAAGCTTTTTATGACCTCAGCCCGAGAAACGGTAAACGGCTTGGGGACAAGGACGAAATCTAATCCTCTTGAGGGTAGATAGGCTGGGAACGTCCGCTTGTTTTGCGGGTGGCAGGTATAGGGGGTGTGGTGGGCTACCTTTATAAGGAATTGGCGGACAGCGTCGCCGAAACGGCGAGAGCAAGTATTGAAGTCGCCGCAAATGATGGGGGGTGTATCTTGAGCATGCGACTCCGAAAATCGCTTAATTCGTTCGAGGATGGTTTCGATCTGGGCGATTCGGGCTCTTCTCGAGCCGAAGTCTAGGTGTAGGTTGATTATGTCGATGCTCCTGAAGCCAACTATGAACCGGGCGTCCATGAATCCCTTTTCCCCTAGGTTGCGATTACCAAAAGGAGTAACAATGCATTCGGATATTGGATACTTTGAGAGAAACGCGTTGCCGTAGCACAAGGGTTTGCGACCGAACCGGGTGTTGTGTATCCCATGTTCTGCGTGAGGGTAACCGCTTTCCTCCTGGATGTGCTTCAGCAGGTCTATGTGGCGATTCCAGTGGGAAGATTGATCGATTTCCTGAAAGGCTACAATGTCTGGCGAGTGTAGTTTGATTAGTTGAGAAATCCTCTCTAGATTTTTTTTGATGCCGTTCGTACTATGAAAACCCTGGTAGATGGACAGGCCCCGTGCATGTGCGATATTAAAACTCATGATACTGAGCTTCTGAGCGGTTTCGTGGACTGTTGGCATATTTTGGAATAACAGAGGCTTAAAATTCTGTAGAAAGGTTAAAATCGGCAATTACACCCTGAGCTGAACCTATTGTACACTGGGCAAATTTAGTTTGGATCGAATTCGCTGGTCAGATCGCGGCTAACCTCCAGCTCCAAACACCCTCAATTGCGAATGAGAGCCAAGCGAACGAAGATTGGCTGCCATCTCTCGGTCCATTAACGGCGCCTGGGTTAAGTTCGTATCCAAAGTCGGTTTTGCGTTTAACGGGATAGTGCAAATGTCCGAACAAGACAACATCGACTGAAGAGTCCGAAGTTTGAGGCGGTCGATGTTGTAATCGGAAGCGTATCCCGAACCTTTCTAGAACGAGGGAATGTGGAGATTGTTCATATGGATCGCAATTGCCTTGTACGGAGAGAAACTCGGGGCCTAGGGACCGAAGGCGTTGCAATGATTCCAAATCGCAGATATCCCCGAGGTGCCAGATTTCGTCTGCGGACTCGATAGCAGAAATCAATTTTTCGGGTACTTTGTCATGCGTATCCGAAATAACCGCAATGTTTAATGTCGAGTCCATTCGCAATCGGCTATTCGAATTCGATCCCGTAGCGCTCGAGCGAAGCTCCATTCAGTTCCCTCAACTCCGAGTAGGCATCCAGAAGATCGATTTTCGCTTGAAGCTCGTCCACTCGGGATTCATCCATTCTTTGCTGAGCCTCTAGTACTTGTCGGCCGGTGCTCAAGCCAGCATCGAACTTGGCCTTTTCCATTTCGAATTCCTCGATGCTAAGTTTGGTAGCGAGTTCTCTGATACCGATTCCCTCGATTGCGGTGATCACGTTTCTAACGGCGATTCTCGTGTCGCGAATCAATCGCTGCTTTTCTCTCACGGCTCTAGCATCTTCGGTATCCAGTTGGATTTGGGCCTTTATGAAGTTGGCCCGCTTTTCATTGAGCCCCCATGGGACGTCAAGCGAAAGCGACCACTGCCAGTTGTAGCTATCGGCTTCGGTAACATCGTCAAAGGCGGATTCGAGCGAACCTTCGAGACCGGTTAGTGAATAGTCGCCATTGAGATTAAGGGATGGCAGGCGATTGCGCTTGGCCCTTCTCAACTCGATTTCCCGTTGGTACCGCTGATTGAGAAGCGTTAAGTAGCGGGGTGCATTTTCGATAACACGATTGAATGTCGTTTCGACATTCGGCTCGATAGGATCTTCTACGTCTGGCGCCTCGACTATCAACGGGCGCTCTCGCAGGGACTCGTCCCCAATCACGGTGATCAAGCGGTCTTTAGCATCTTCTAGCTCTTTTTCGGCCCGCAAGAGGCGGTCGGTCGCGTTGGCTACACCAACTTCCGCCTGAAGAACGTCGAGGCTCGTGGCTATGCCTGTATCCATTTTTGTTCTATTCTCTGAAAATAGGGCGTTAGCTAGATCTAAAGCCGCCTGGCGAACATTCAACTGCTCTTGAGCGAAGGCCAGAAAATGATAGGAGGATTCCACGGTGTTCACGACTTGGAGAACGGTGGCCTGAAAATCGAGATTGGCTTGATCGAGGGAAAGACGGGCTAAACGGCGACGGGCTTTGGCGACATCGGCACCATAGCCGCTGAGAAGAGGCTGTCGCAAACTAAGCGTTGTGCTGGCGACATAGCGGGGATTGATAGTGCTATTTGTTGAATTGGAGAAATTGCGATTCAGGCGAGTACTCAACGATATATTGCCGCCCGTATTCAAATCTTGAGATACGATTGCTCGGCTAACCTGATTGTTTGATTGAGGTTGAGCGGCTCCATCTAGGAGATCCCCTGACCGGACTTGGGTATTGAAACTATCTGAGGTAGTGATGCCGAAGCTCGGTTGGAATTCAGAGTCTGCGATCTTCACGTCTTGTTCAGCCCGCTTAGTCGTATTATCACTGATACGAACGTCGAAATTGCTTTCTAAAGCCATTTGAATGGCTTTCTCAACAGTCAGGATTTCTTGTGCCTGTAGTCCCAAACTAGTCAGACACAGAACCAGAATGAAGAAGGATCGAACGTAAGATTGGCTTGATCGAAGCGCTGGAGGAGGCGATTTTGTCATGTGGGAACTTTCCTTTCTTCACGAGTCGATGTTTTGGACCGCAATTTCCAAGCGAAGATCGCGCAAAAAACGATTAGAACGAGAATAACTAAGTAGCCGTCGGCGACGCGTGTCGTACCGGTAAAGGCATTCGCTGAGGAAGAGGTTTCGAATCCTCCTCCTACTGCTTTGATTGTAAAGACCCATCCGGAATGAAGAGCCGCGTTTGCCCAGAGATTGGAAGTCAGAAGAAATACTTGGTGCAGAAGAATGCCCACAAGAAAAATAGAAGTGAGGTAAGTGAAGTCGAATTCAGTAACTAATGCTGCCATCATCGCCCAAGCCGTGTAGAAGCCCTCGTAGAGACCGATTTCTTGAGGCGAGGTATTCGTGAAGACCTCCGCTGAAGCTTTGAAGTGGAGGATGGCGAAAAATAAGGAGGATAGCAGGATAGCTGGTAAAGGCTTCAACACGGTGTAGAACATCCTGAATACAAGCCCGCGAAATACTATTTCTTCTAAGAGGCCGACCAAAATGCCTGCTAGCATGGCATTCCCCAGATTCGAGAGAAACCCGCCGGCTGATACATCGGACTTAAGCTGGATAGCTCCAAATGCTGCTGAGCTCGCGTAAATGATGGCGATCATGCCGAACCCGTAGGTAAACCAAGTGGTTGCAGTCTTCAAGAAGGGCCGAGAGAAACCCGCCGACTGAAACGATGTAATGCGGCACTTCCAAAAGAGGAATGGCAAGATTAGAAGAACGCAGAGCCAGCGACTTCTGTCGAAGAACTTTGTATACGGTTTGCTTGCCAAATAACTGCTTCCTTCGGGATCCGCGAAATGCGTGATTTTCCAGGCTGCTAGGCTAAGGAAAACCGCGACGAATAGGGAACCGAAGTAGAGTAGACCCAGTAGCCAAATGCCCTTGGACGAATAGGATTGGTTGGTAAGACCGTATAGGAGATGCCGTTGTTCGCGTATCACTGAAAACCCTGATGCCAAAGTGAGCCCTGATTGGCCAGCTTCATTCGCCGACCGTTGGCACGGACCGAATTACTGTTTTTCGTATTCTTCCTTAACCAAGCGTTTGTAGATTCGAAATATGGCTGATTTTTCCTTGGCCGTACTGGGCTTTCGAGCGATACGAGAGGGTGGGGCAGTCAACGCTTGCAAAGGTTTTATAGCCTGCCCGCATTTCGGGCATTGATCTGGCAATTCGGAATTTCCATCCAAGTTCAATTCGGGGCGGCCGCCAAACCTGCCCGCACTAGTTCGTCGTTCGCTAGTTTGCTGATGTATTGAGAGACGGCGTATCGCTCGTAATTTCCGGAGAGCACTGCCATGCGCGATTCGAATTCCTCGTTATCCGTGTCGATTTCTGGAATCTCTTTTCCCAATACCTGAATAATGTATCCTTTGTCTTCACGTATAGTCACATTGGATACATTTCCAATTTCTAGATTTATAATCGAGAATATGAGACCGGAGTCCAATCCTTCGACCGTATCTCCGCGCTTGAATTTAGAAAACTCGGAAATCGTCATCCCTTTCGATTCCGCTTTCGTTTTAAATGCTTCGGCATCGAGTTCATTGAGCTCAGAGGCTAGCGTGTTGGCGTGTTCTGTCCTCAATCGTCGTCCTTCCTCTTCCCTATAATCCTCTTTGATACGAGCTTCCACGGTCTTGAATGAGGGAACGAATTCCGGGGTCTCGCTTTCTAGCAACAGAATGTAGGTAGAGTCTCCTTCGATAATGGGCTGAGAGTACATGTAGCTTTCATTTAACTGAAAGGAGGTGGCGATTAGGTTTTGGCTCCAAGCCAGTCCTAGTGGCCGTTCATTTCGGGCGAAAGGCGTGGTATGTTTGGTTTGGATACCCTTTTGCTCGGTGAGGCTTTCTATGCGCTCGAGAGAAAGCCCTTGGGAGGCTTCCGTCGCGTTATCGAGTTCAACGATAGCGAGTCCTACGGATTCAGCATTCTTGCGGCTAACTTGGCGAGCTTGCTCTAGCTTGTAGTCAAATTCAGCTTGATCATGGGCTTCCTCGAATGACAGCTGGACGATTTTGGGTTCGCTAGTTTCTTCTTCGCTTGCCTGGTTCTTTTCGGATTTTTCCGCTTCAATTGTTTTTGTATATCGGGATTGATTTAGATTGAAGTAGCTTTCGAGATCGGATTCTTCGACATCTATCTCTTCCATGTAGTCGAGAGCTTTAAATTCGAGGTAAGAGATTACTCTTCGGGCTGGAGCGGTATAGCGAAAACTATTTTGAGCGAAGAATTCTTCTAGCTTTTCGGTCGATTCATCGATTACTGGTTCGAATTCGTTTAGGTCGAGCTCGCCAACGGCGACCGACCACAGGGTTTGGTCCAGTTTGAGTTCCTCGAGCACTTCGGATTCCATAACGAAACCGGGACCTGAAAGCACTTCGAAGACCCGATTAATGCGAAAGTCGTCCTCCATGATTTGGGATAATTGGCCTTCGCTGATTTGACCTGATGCTCGAATTTCGTCGCGGAATCGCGAGTAGGCATCTCGACTAAACGCTTGGTCGCCCCCCATGAAAATTCCCAGTTCCTGGATGTGGCTGGTGAGCTGTTCCGTATTGGGTCCGGGCAGGTTGTGTATATTGGCCAAATGTAGGGCTGCTGCTCGATTAAAAGCATACTGGTTCAACTGATCTTGGCTCATAGGCGCTCCGCTAAGCAGGGAGCTGTAGTAGGCTTCGTTGAAAAACTCTTGCCGTTGTGACTCGGTCGTTAGCTCGACATCGAAGAATCTCAAATTCGGGATATTCTGGCGGCCATCGCCGATACCGGGTGCTGCTCCAATAGTAAAAACGAAGGCGACAATAACGACCCCGAGAAGGATGATGAACAGAAAGCGGAAGTGCTTTTGCAGATTGGTTTGAAGCCAGGAAATCATGGGTTGTTCGGCAAATTTGGAACGGCTAAGTTAGGATCGACTGCCAGCCTGTCAATTGGCAAAACGAGGCTTTCCGGGCCCTGGCCAAGAGAACAGCGATTTATTGCAGTTGATTACGATTAGCCGTGGCCCGCGGATAGCTCGTTCGGATTAGTGTTCAGATCGTCAGACCGATTGGATTTATCCTTAAGATCGATTATGTCCTCCATAGTTAGATCGCTGATTGCGGATCTTTGAGCGTGTTCCAGCAAATCATGAAATCGTCTTACCACTGGAGCGTCTTCACTGGCGAGCTCCTCGAGACTCGCCAATTGCGAGACAATGTAGCTGATTCCCTTGTAGATATTGATAACCATCAGTTCCAGATCGGTTTTATCCAAAGCGATTCCCGAGACGAGAATCATGATTGCCGTCACGGGAATGAGGTCGATCAGCGAGCTGAAAATCAAGGCTGCTGACCAATTGATAAGCCGGTTTTCTTTGATTCCCATCCAAGTGATGGAGACTACTCGTATTGAGGGGTATCGGGCTCGCTCGCTTCGATGGCCGTCTTCCGCATCCGATTTCTAACACGGTCCTTGTGGTCAACGTGTCGGGCTATCCACGTGTAAAAGCAACGCCAACCTATGAGAAAATTGGGAGAACGACAAGCGTAACGTATCCTGCCAGACTAAGAATACCGGTTATGTAGAAGGTAATCACTTTAGGCGTGCTCAATGTTGCTGTACAAAAGTAGATGCTTACACACAATAGAGCGTTGGCGAGCGCCAGCATTGAATCGCCGCTAGTAAGAAAGAGTATTGTCAAGGCCCCTAGGCCGATAGCGGCCCTTAGTCTCACCAGAGGATAGATTTCCGTCACTTGCAAAAGGAGGAAGATTCCAAGCAGGATATCGATGATAGCGAAGATAATGTAGGGGCTCTCTAGTATCCTGAGGGCTTTGGCGGTCTTGACCAATTCCCAATCGAGAAAGACCATGGTAACCGCTGCTCCTAGAATGAATAGAGTAGTGAATCGTAGGTCTATGAATGCCGACCGGGCCCGTTTTTTCGCCGGCGATCGACCACCCGAATCATCCCGGCCTTTAGCTTTATCTATCATTTCCGGCACGGAAATCGACTTTTCCTCTTCCTCCGGATTCTTACCCTTTTTCTTCTCGGCCTTTTTGCCTTCCTCTTCGGTCTCCTCAGACTCTACCTTAGGGGGAAGTTTCTTCTTCTGCGAGTAAAGAATCTCCATAAGCTCCTCGTTATCCTCAATGGTGATCCATAGCTCTTGGTCGATATCGTATACGTCAGTTTCTTTATCGAGCTTCCCGGCCTCGATAAGTGAAGTGATCTGGTTGAGGTTGTAGGGACCACTCGTTTCCTTGTCGCCCTCTTTTCTAATGAAGTATTCTCGCATTAGTACGAAATACGGGAAATGAGTCGTGTTACTTGATTGAAAAGTCAAGATATGGGAGAGCATGCTCCAGCAGAGGCCGGGGATCGCACTTATGATGTCGAGAAAAAGAGGAGATACTGTTAGATATCTAGTGGATCTTACATGCGGTCCAGTGTCCTGATACCCAGCAAAGACAATCCGATTTTCAATACCAGTAAAGAACGTTGGCAGAGGATGAGCCTCCTCGCCTTAATCCCCGCGTCGTCGACTATCACTTTGTTGGCATTGTAGAAGGCGCTAAAGGCGCCCGCTAGCTCGAAAAGATAGGTGCAGAGAAGGTGAGGTCGCAGTGTCTCAATTGTCGAATGGAGGACCCCTACGATTTCCATGATTTTCCTGGCCAGAGCTATTTCTTCGTCCGTTTCGAAGGGTGTTGCTGCCGCGTCGTCGAACTTCATTGAGACGCCCGCCTTTCTGAAGATACTCTGTATGCGGGCGGCTGCGTAAAGGAGATAGGGAGCGGTGTTGCCCTCGAAAGATAGCAATTTATCCCATGAGAAAACGTAGTTGCTTGTCCGATTTGGCGATAGGTCTGCGTACTTGATGGCGCTGATGCCGACAGTCGTCGCGATTTGCTTGTGTTCTTCTTCGGCCATATCGGGATTTTTCCCCTTAACGATGGCGTAGGCTCGATCAATTGATTCATAGACGAGATCCTTAAGCCGAATGGGGTCGCCGGATCGCGACTTGATGGGTTTGCCGTCATCGCCCATGATCTTGCCGAACATAACATGCCGAAATTCAGGTCGGCTCCGGTTGGTCTGATCGAACCACTTCTTCGTTGTCAGATCCAATTGTTCGAAATGGTCCTTTTGCCGGTCGTCCGTTACGATGATGACTCTTGTTGCTTTAAAGTGCTCCTGGCGGTAGAGCATTGTGGCTAAGTCAGTGGTGGCGTAGTTGCTAGCCCCATCGGACTTCCGTATGATGAATGGCTGCTTGGCGTAACGCTTATGTTCCGGATGAAATACCACGAGTGCACCTTCGCTTTCTTCAGCTAGACCTGTCTCCTGGAGTTCCTGATAAACACGTCCGACCTGGTCTCGATAAAAGCTTTCTCCTAGGAAACAATCGAAATGTACATTGAGTAGGTCATAGATCTCCTTTAGCCCATCGATACTCAATTCGTTTACCCGTTTCCAAAGAGCAATCGCGTCCGGATCGCCTAATTGCAACTTGACCAGTTCTTTGCGGCACTCCTCCAGTGTGGCTTCGTCGTCGTTAGCCAATTGGCTTCCCAATTTGTACAAACGCTCCAGTTCGCCCAAGGGATCTTCCTCGAGAGCAGTCTTATTGAGGTACCGTTTATAGGCGTAGAATAGCTTTCCGTAGGGCGTTCCCCAGTCCCCAATGTGGTTGTCGCGGGTAACTTTCGCTCCGCAAAACTCGAGTAGACGGCAGATAGCTTCTCCAATCACGATGGCGCGGATGTGGCCTACATGCATTTGCTTTGCCGTATTTGGCGACCCGTAGTCGACGACAACGCGTTCGCCTGCGAATATCCGCGATGCGGAAGCCTGAAAATCTTCTTCCGTGGTAAAGGCTCGCAGCCACATGAGGAAGAATTCGCTATTGAAACGGATGTTGATGAAGCCGGGCCCGGCGATACTCAATTCAGCGACGCTCGTTATTTCCGGGTCTTGATTGAGTTGATCCACGAGCTGTTGGGCGATTTCTCGTGGGTTCGTTTTCAGGCGTTTCGCGTAGGGGAGAGCTCCGTTTATTTGAGCGTCGCCAAATCTTGGATCCGCAGGATGAACGTCAGGGGAAAAAACGTCTGTCTCTAAGTTGGCCCTTTGCGCGGCTTTTAAAGCGAGGGATTCCAGTTTCTTTGCTACGTCGAACCAATCTTGCATAGGAAGGCGGAATAAAAGAGTACCCTGTCGGCTGAGCAAGCGCATTGTCTTGCCGATCGCCAATAATCGGGCTTTGTCATTGCCTATGACGTTGCTCTCACCAATCGGGTCCCAGATGCCAAGGTTTTACCCTTGAAAAAAGCCCTGATTCGGGGTCTTGACACGTGTGGCATAATACCTCCTTCAAAATTGGTGGTCGTTCAGGCGAAACGCATTCACTAGGATCGTTTTAACACCGTTTCCGCCAGCTTTGAAATCATGCTGAACGAACTTGGAGTGCCTGAGCTATTCTCATGTAAGCTGATGACGTTCAGTGTTTTGTCTGTAGCAACGCATGTTTTAGCAATCCTCTAATGGTTAGAAAAACCTTAAGCACACGTAGATTTATCAAACCGAGCTACGCTTATCTCATCGAAAAGAAACGGGATGGGCAAGAGTTCTCAAAAGAGGAAATCAGGTACATAATTGATTCCATATTGGACGGGGAAATGCCTGATTTCCAAATGGCGGCGATGGCAATGGCAATATTCTTTCAGGGAATGTCAGCCCAAGAAACGGCCATCCTTACGGAAGAAATGATGCTTTCGGGGGAGGTGATCGATCTTTCGCATATCGCCAAACCAAAGATCGACAAATATTCTACAGGGGGCGTGGGCGACAAAACCTCTTTGGTGTTGGTGCCTCTGGCGGTCGCCAGCGGTATAGTGCTTCCCATGATGGGTAGCGTGGATCAGGACTTTGCCGTTAGCACTTTGGACAAGCTGAGTGCGGTGCCTGGGTTCAATCCGATAATGGATATCGATGGCTTTATCGCTCAGTTGGAGAGGATCGGGGGAGCGATGGTTCGCCAGAGCGAAGAACTGGCTCCTGCCGACGCGAAGCTGTATGAACTGCGTAAGAAGACAGCAACTATCCCTAGCTTGCCACTTATTACTGGAAGCGTGCTATCCAAAAAGCTTGCTGAGGGAGCGGAAGGGTTGGTGATCGATGTCAAATGGGGCAACGGTTCTTTCATTCGCGATCTCGAGCAAGCCAAGCAGTTGGCTCGATCGATGACGCGAGTGGGTCGCTCGATGAAGCGCCGCTGCGTGGCTTTGGTTACAGATATGAATCAGCCGCTGGGCGATACCGTTGGTACATCGCTAGAGCTCAAGGAAGCTATTGACTTGCTCAAGGGTGAAGGTCCCGAGGATTTGAAAGAGCTAGTTTTGAAGCTGGGTATGGAGATTGTTCGCCTGGCAGGGGTTGCCGGTTCGACGCTTTCAGCCAAGCAAACCGTTCAGCGTCACATTGAAGACGGAGTGGCTTTGGAGAAGCTCAAGGAAATCATCGCCAACCAAGGTGGAGACACCAGTTATATTGACGATCCAGAAAAGTTCCCGGTGGCCAAGCATATCCGCAAATTGCCGGCTCCAAAACGTGGATACGTCCACACTATTAATGCGTCCCAGATCGCCAAGGGTGTGCACCTTCTGGGAGCGGGAGCCGATGAGGAAGGAAAGATCGACTACGCAGTGGGCGTTTCGGAAATCAAGAAAGTAGGTACGCAAGTTAAGCAGGGCGAACCACTCATGATGATCCACTACAACGATGAGGCAAAGCTCGAACAAGCGCTTGAATACTTCAAGGCTGCCTATCGTCTCGCTCCGAAACGGCCGACGCCACCGCCTCTGATCGTTGAGCGGGTCGCGTGACCGTAATCGGAATTCAGAATTTCAAGAGTCGGCCTGAAGGGGCTGGCTCTTTTTGTATTCGGAGGCGCGATTTCGTAGTCCTGCTCTAATGCCTCGAAGCTTGATTCGGGTTTAGGCAAGGGTGGGCCTAACCTGCCCTCCGTTTGGAAGAATTGGAGGATCGAACTGACCCTCCCCGCCTCAGTAGTTCTTCGCGGAACGGTTTAGCTCCTGCCGGAATAGCTTTTATCGCTAGTATTCACCTTGATCACTTCCCCTTCTTTAATGAAGAGCGGGACTTGAATCGTCAGATTCGTCTCTAGCTTAGCTGGCTTTTGAACATTGCTGGCTGTGTCGCCACGAATTCCTTCGGGTGACTCGATTACTTTGAGCTCCACTGTGGAAGGAAGAATCAGCTGAACGGGATTTCCGTCGACAAAAAGGATTTCGTACTCGGTGTTGGGTACTAGGAAGTCGATCGCTTCCTCGAGTATATCTGGTTGGAGCTCGATCGTGTCGTAGGTTTCCAAATCCATGAAATTGTAGACGCCGCGATCTTCGTAGCTGAATTCCAGGTTCTTACGCTCGGTCATCAGTAATTCGACTTTTTCGGTCGATTGAAAGCGTACGTCGGCTGATCGGCCGGTTGTCAAGTTGCGCATCTTCGTTTGCACAACTGGCTGGCCTTTGCCTGGAGTTCGGTGGTGGGACTCCAATATCAGGCATGGATTCCCATTGTAATTGATGACGTTGCCTTTTCGGAGGTCTAAAGCGATTGGCATGGATTGAGTAGAATTGTAAAAACGTGGGGAGTAGACGGATATCGGTTTGCTGTCAACAAGAGGGTTTGGCGGCCTCGGGCTCGCAAATCTCCATGCTTGTCATTTCTCGATATAGGCGCCACTAAGCCATAACCATGAAACAGCGCTCCCTCTTGAGAGAAGTTTCCATCAATGGCCCCGCTCTACATACGGGAAACACCTCCCGACTCACGCTAAGGCCCGCTCCGGAGAATCATGGAGTCGTAATTCGCCGCGTGGATTTGCACGAAAAGCCCGAGTTTACGCCTCACATTTCCCAAGTTGGCGACCTTGTCCGCAACACTACCTTAAAATCGGGCCATGCTCAAATTCACACGGTCGAACATGTTATGGCGGCTCTGCATGGTATGGAGATCGACAACGTGGTGATCGAAATGGATGCCAGCGAACCCCCCATTATGGATGGCTCCGCCCGTGCCTACGTAAATATGATTCTCGAGGGGGAACCGGTCGAGCAGGAGGCTGAACGTGAGGTGTTTTCCCTCGATAAACCGATCTCCGTTTCCAAGGGGAATTCATCGCTTATCGCTTTGCCCTACGACGGATTTAAAGTCACTTGTACGTCGGCGGATGATCGTGGAATCCATACGCAGCACTTGTCACTCGATATCGACCCGGAGGTATTTTCTACGCAAATCGCGGCCGCAAGAACATTCACGGTATTTGAAGATATCGAGGAGCTTATTAAGCTTGGGAAAATTAAGGGCGGGAGTTTAGAAAATGCTATCGTTCTTAAGGGGGACAAAATTCTGTCCAAAGAGCCATTGCGATTCGAAGATGAGCTCGTACGTCATAAGATTCTGGATGTGGTTGGCGATATCTTCCTCTTGGGGAAGCCGTTAAAGGCCCACATCGTCGCAGTCCGCCCAGGGCATGCCCTGAACTCGGAATTGACTAAGAAGCTTTACGAGCGAATGGATGAGCTCGAAAAAGGGCACGCGAAGAAAGCGACGGTAAGCCGTAAAATCGTAGTCGAAATGGAAACCGAACTGGACATCCGCCGGGTGATCGAAACGCTCCCTCACCGCTACCCGATGCTTATGGTTGATCGGGTGATCGAGTTCCGGGGTGATGACGAGCTTACGGCTATAAAGAATTGCACGATCAACGAAGAGTATTTCCAGGGCCACTACCCAGGTCAGCCTATTATGCCGGGAGTGCTGCAAATCGAAGCCATGGCTCAAGCTGCGGGCATACTGATGCTGAGAGTGACCAAGAATGAGGGCATGACGGCGGTTTTCATGAGTATCGACAAGGTAAAGTTTCGCAACAAAGTAATCCCAGGCGATCAATTGAGAATAGATGTTAAGCTGACTAAAATTATGCGGGGCAAGATCGGCACGGCTGAGGCGACCTGTTCTGTGGGAGACAAAGTGGCTTCGTCGGGGGAACTGAAGTTCATGCTGGTGGACAAAGAAGCAGAAGTATAGATAATCTTGATACAATATAGATATTATTGTGATTGAAGCTCATCCTACAGCTATAATTGACCCCAAGGCAGAGCTCGGCTTGGGTGTGCAAATTGGAGCCTACTCGGTGATTGGTCCCGAGGTGAAAATCGGCGACAATACCAAGGTTTGGCATCAGGCGAGCATCTGGGGCAATACGGAGATCGGCGAATCTTGCGAAATCTATCCTTTTGCGAGCATTGGGATGAAAACCCAGGACTTGAAATTCCAGGGAGGCTCCCCGGGGACGAGAATTGGAGATCGCAATGTTATTCGCGAATACGTATCCATAAATGCGGCAACTAACGAAGGCGAGTACACGGAGATTGGGGATGACAATCTATTCTTGGCTTACTGTCATGTGGGGCATTGCTGTCGTATTGGGAATCACTTGATCGCTAGCAATGGGGCTACCTTTGCGGGGCACGTCGTCGTCGAGGATTTCGTTGGAGTGGGAGGGGGTGGCACAGCCATCCACCAATTCTGCCATATAGGTCGCCATTCCTTTATTGGAGGGTGTGCTAAGGTGGAACAGGATATTCCACCATTTATGCTAGGGGATGGGCATCCTGCCAAAATACGAATGTTCAATAAGGTAGGGCTCGAGCGAAACGGTTTCGATTCGCGCCAAATCAGTGCCGTCAAACGGATATTCCGAACCTTTTTCCGTGAGGGCCTCAATAGGCATCAGGCTATCGCAGCTATTAAGGAAAGCGACATTGCCGATACCGAAGAAGCGAAGATATTTATTGAATTCGTTGAGGCCTCGGAACGCGGTTTGGCTGGCGGGTCCTAGTTAAGGTATTGATCATTATCTCCGGAGGCCCAGTTTCGATGACTTGTTTGTTGTGCTAATAGTGTGGATTCTACAATGGCCTTAGGGATCGATCTTTTTATGTTCAATAAAGGCTTTTACTTTAAACCACTAGAGACATAGAAGGACGCTCTTCATAGAAGAATTATCTCCATGGCTTACACTATAGGATTAGATTACGGAAGCAACTCACTTAGAAGCATCGTCGTGCGTTGCTCAGATGGGATGGAGGTAGGATCTTCGGTTTTTGAATATCCATCGGGAGAACAGGGAATCCTTTTGGATCCGAGCGATCACAATCTTGCCCGCCAACATCCGGGTGACTATATCGCGGGTTTAGAATCAGCCACAAGACATGCAATCGCTGAAGCGGGGCAATCGGATAACGAGTTTTCACCTAAGAAGGTTATCGGAATTGGAGTGGATTCTACGGGTTCGAGTCCTATCCCTGTTGATGCGTCGAATCAAGCCTTGGCAATGTTACCGGATTTTCAAGGACGATTGGCGGCCGAATGCTGGCTTTGGAAAGACCATACGAGTGCAGAAGAAGCGGCGACGATCACGGAGTTGGGCCGCGAACATAGACCCCAATACCTAGCGAAGTGCGGCAATACTTATTCGTCCGAGTGGTTTTGGTCGAAAATCTGGCATTGCTTGAAAGTCGATTCGGAAGTTTTCGAAGCTGCCTACAGTTGGGTGGAGCTCTGCGATTGGATTCCGGCAGTCTTGGCCGGATTGACGGATCCAAAAGACGTTAAGCGAGGAGTTTGCGCAGCTGGACATAAAGCTTTTTATGCAGATGAATGGGGTGGATTGCCGGATAAGGAATTTTTGACGATGTTGGATCCTAAGCTGGCTGAGCTCCGGGATCGGTTGTACGAGAAAGCTTATGATGCCAGCGAGAAAGCGGGCGAGCTTTGCCCTGAATGGGCAGAACGATTAGGGCTACCGGAAGGAATCGTGATCGCGATAGGAGAATTCGATGTTCACTACGGGGCAGTAGGGGCCGGTGTCGACGAAGGAACTTTGATCAAGGTCATAGGGACTTCGACATGCGATTGTGCCGTCGTGCGAGCCGATAAAAAAGTTACCGACATTCCCGGTATTTGCGGCATCGTCAAAGGGGCAATTCTTCCTGGCTACTACGGTATCGAAGCTGGGCAGTCGGCAGTTGGCGATATATTCGCATGGTTTGTCAATTCCGTCTGTAAGGGAGATGCAGATACTCACGCGAGCTTGACAGCTGAGGCTGACAAGCTCGCTCCCGGTGAATCGGGGCTACTGGCTCTCGATTGGAACAACGGCAACCGGACCATACTGGTGGATCCATTGCTCGGTGGGCTATTGCTTGGGCAGACGCTACATACCACGCAATCTGAAATATACCGAACCCTGATTGAGGCAACCGCATTCGGGGCCAGGATGATTCTCGAGCGAATTGAAGAATATGGGGTGCCCGTAAGCCGCGTTGTGTGCGCAGGCGGGATCGCGGAAAAGAATCCGATGCTGATGCAAATTTACGCCGACATAACAGGGCGTGAAATGCTCGTTTCCGGCAGCTCGCAAACTTGCGCGCTGGGATCCGCAGTCTCAGCAGCGGTTTTAGCGGGCTCGTCGATTGGCGGTTACGATGATTTTGAAACAGCCCAGACGAAAATAACGCGACTGAAAGATGCCAGTTTCAAGCCGAATCCTGCCGCTCAAGCCACTTATAATGAGCTCTTCAAACTATATAAGGAATTACATGACGCCTTCGGAGGAGTTTCGGAAGGGGACATGGGCGGCGTTATGAAAAAGCTTCTCTCCATCAAGGAGAGGGCCCGATCGATAGACTCCTAACGGTTGAACTGAAAAATCATTATTTCATGAGTATATACGCGTCATTGAAAGAAGAGTGCTGCGAAGCCAATAAGGAGCTACCGAATCTGGGAATCGTCGACCTGACTTTTGGGAATGTATCCATAGCGGACCGAAACCGTGAGGCGATGGCGATTAAGCCAAGTGGCGTGGATTATGATATTCTCAAACCGGAGGATATCGTTGTGCTCAGGTTGGACGTCACTCCTGATTGCGAGAGCAATCTGGATCTAGAGGCGGCGAAACTCGAAGGATCTATGCGGCCGTCTTCCGATTCGCCTACGCATTTGCGACTGTACCAGGCTTTCAGTGGCATCAATTCCGTAGTGCACACTCACTCTAGAAATGCTACCGCCTTCGCCCAGGCAGGAATGGCGATTCCCTGCTTTGGGACAACGCATGCAGATTATTTTTAT
>Ga0310343_10000627_pt1 | contig 17059 bp, 18 predicted proteins | sample HC15DNA2025_MG_FD_203519 | JGI IMG/M metagenome (GOLD analysis project Ga0310343, IMG submission 203519) | Marine microbial communities from station ALOHA, North Pacific Subtropical Gyre - HC15-DNA-20-25_MG | ecosystem: Environmental > Aquatic > Marine > Oceanic | place: Pacific Ocean: North... | reverse complement strand
AATATCTAATTGTGCATAATCTAATGTATCACCAGGTACGGTTCTATTTGTATTGTATGGATTTGAAATAGGTAATTCACCAGCACTAATCACTGGTGCATTTACTTGTTGCACTGTGTAAACTATGTCAGGTGCTTTCTCTATTGTTAAAAAGAAATGTTGCGGTGCTGCGAAACTTAGCTCAGTTTGTCTGGCTAAGACGTCTGAAAAATTTTTGCTAACCATTAGCTATCTACCTTGGCGCCAGCTCTCCATTGATAACAAGACCAGTATCTGGCTTTCCATTTTGGTCCTGGGTTATCACAATTATGTCTTGCTCTAAATGATGCTCTTCTGTCTGGGTCATCTCTTTTAATTTCCATGTTTGGGTCTCCAAACCTAACCATAACAACATTACCCTTTGGACCTTTTACGTAAACCTTAAATTTAGATTTACCATCATTAACTCTCATGGGGTCGTTTAGTTTTACTTTTGTACCTTGATACTCTGCTTCTGTAATGTTGTGGTCAAATACCTCATTACATTTTTCACAGCAAAATTCTTGAAAGTTTTTCATATACTATTTATATAAAAAAAGGGGAGCCGAAGCTCCCCTTTAAAATTCGTTATCGAACGTGGCTTACACGTTGTCAACTCTGAATTTTCTGTAGTACATGTTCGAACCAGGAGCATGTAAACCTTGAGATTGAATAGTTCTCGCAGCAAATGGGTTTGATACCATTCCGTAACGAGTTTTGAATCCAATTTTAGGTTGGAATGTTTCCTGACTAACCGCACGAACCATTTGTAAAGGAACGTATGGGCAGTAGAACATACCTGCATCCATATTGTTAGTACCTTTATAACCAACAACAACATAGTCGCCGTTAGTTGCATAAGGGTCAACATAGACTTTAGTACGTCCGTTTAGTACTCCAGCAAATGTACCACTTGTTACGTCTACATTTAGATTATCTTGTAATCCAGATGTGTAGTCAAGTAGTCCAGCCATAGTTAAAGCTGATGCAACATTCGCAGAACAAAGAATAAAGTTTCCTTTACCTCTTCGTGTTTCAAATGCAATTTTATTACATTCTTTTTCGATTTGCATCATTAAGCCTTTTTGTCTTTCAACAGACCATCTTCCTTGACCATCAGCGATTAAGTCAAAGATTCCGTTAGTTGTTAGACCTTGGGCACCGTATTTAGCCTGAGATAGGATAGTGTGAACAACTTCCCTATTGATTTCCGCTAGGATTTCAGTAGAAAGAATGTTCGCTAATTCAGCCTCAGCGTCCAAACCGTGGACAGCTTTAAGGTCTTGAACTAGTTCCATAGTGTATTCACTTTTGAGAGCTCTTGTTTTAGCTTCAACAGCTGTTCTCTCAATTGTGAATGACATTTCACGGAAGTTATCCCCTTCTCCCTCTCTTGTAGCCATTCCGAAAGAAGTATTTCCTTCAGCTTGACCACTTGGCATATAGCCAGAGTTTAGGCCAGGGTTTGCAGTAACTGTGTCTACAAATGGGTCATTTACAGGTGTAATTGAACCAGTATCAGTTACAGGGTCAGAGTCAGCAGTGCTAACACCATCATTTTTAGCTCTAGAGACAGCAAATGGGTTACCAGATGTGTCATCGTTGCTTCCAGCAGAGTGCGTATTAGGCGTACCTGTGTTAAACGCAGTACCTGAGAAGTTAGAGAACGGCTCGTCGTACATAGCTTCGATACCAAGACCATTACCATCGCCACTAACACCTTCGTTAGTATTGTTGTATCTTGCTCTTAGTGCGAAAATAAGACCAGTTGGAGCGTTCATAGGTTGAACACCACATAGGTCAAATGCCATCATTTGTGGAACCGCACGTCTAACTAGAGATATAATGATAGGGTCATAACCAGCTCGACCAGTAGCGTTTACAGCACTATTAGTGTTTGCACCACTCATAGCACCACCAAAGCTAGCACCAGATAAAGAAGCTTCTTCTAAGTTCTGCTCCTCTGCCAATGCTTTCTCTGTATTTTCGAGAACTTGTGCAAGAACAGCTTTCTTATCACGCTCATCTACTTTTGGTAAATCTTCGTGTTCGATCACTGGAGCCCATTTCTCTGTAAGTACGTCGTATGACATGGTTTTTCTCCTAAGTTAAAATTTAGTTAGATTATTAATTTTCTTAAAAATCGTTAGGTTTTTCATTCTTATTTAAGTGCAGTTTTAGACAAGTATCTAACGTACTGCGATACAGGGTTACCCGTATCAGTTTCAGGTTGGCTTTCGCCTTCCTGACCTGTGAAGACTTCATCACCATAAGATGATAGAGCTTTAGCTGCAGTTTCCGGATTATCGAAGTAGGACTCTTTGAGAGCCTCTAGCTTCTCTTTGTACTCTTCAGTACTACCAGCTTCTACACTTTCACCCAATTTTTCTAGGCGTATCTTTTGGGTTTCAGTTAAGCCTTCACTAACTTCAGTAGTTATGTCGGCTCTTTCGAAAGCTAGCACTTTCTCTTGCAGCTTTTCAACAAGTTCGTCTTTCTCACTCATTTGGTCTTTATATCCTTCAACCGCTTCAGTGAGTTCATCAACAACCTTGATATCATCTTCAGGTATGTCAATGTAATTCTTTTCAAATAAACCTTTAAGGTCTTTCATAAAAGTTTCAGCAATTTCTGTTCTAAGAGAATACTTAATTTCTAAAGCATTTTCTTTTAACCACTCTTCAGTAGCATAGTCAGTGTATTGTGAGAACTTCTCTTCTAAATCTTTCATTCTATCAGCATTTTCAGCTTCTAGTTTTTCTTCGATTTCTTTAACCTTAGCATTAACTTTTTCGTTAACAGCAGTTTCAAAGACGATAGCGGCTTTTTGTTTGAAGTCTTCGTCAAGGTCAACATCTTCTTCCATGTCATCCTTAGCCATTTCTTCTGTGTCTTTAGCCATTTCATCTTTTTTGGACTTCATTTCTTTGACTTCATCTTCTTCTTCATCCATGTCGTCTTTTTTCATTTCGTCCATTTCGTCTTTTTCATCCATGTCGTCTTTAGCCATTTCATCTTTAGAATCTTTAGCCATTTCATCCATGTCTTTTTTCATCTCCTTAGGCTCATCCTCTTCCTCGTCCATATCATCTTTTTTCATTTCTGATACGCCTTTTTTCGGGTCGGAATCATCTTTCATTGGAGTTTCAATTGGGTCTTTACCTTGGTCATGAGGACCTTTATCAGCCTCAGCTTGTTCAGCATCAGTATCGCCTTTAGCCATATCTAATGTAGCTTTATCTTGAGGTGGTAAATTCTTATCGTTGGCGTTTTTCTCTACTTCAGTAGGTTGCTTTTCAGCTTTTACTTCATTAGCATCCTCATCCATATCTTTTTTCATTTCTTTAGGCTCATCTTCCTCTTCATCCATATCGTCTTTTTTCATTTCTTCTACAGATTCATTGGCACCGTCTTTACGGACTTTAGCTAAATCTTTAGCATCGATATCGCCATCACCATCTTTGTCTAATTTCTTCTGGTCACCTTTGAGCTCTTCTTTTTTCTCTTTATCGCCATGAGACATTTCATCCATGTCTTTTTTCATTTCTTTAGGCTCGTCTTCAGTCTCATCCATATCTTTTTTAGCCATCTCATCGACTTCTTTAGTCTCTTTCTTGTCTTTTTTATCTTTGATAGCTTTTTGTAGAGCAGGTGGTAATTTTTTCTGACCAGCAGTTAATTCTTCTTTGACGTCATCTTCTTCTTCATCCATGTCGTCTTTAGCCATTTCTTTTGGCTCTTCTTTAGTTTCCTTAACTTCGTCCTCTTCCTCGTCCATGTCTTTCTTAGCCATCTCGTCCATGTCTTTTTTCATTTCCTTAGGCTCTTCTTCTTCTTTTTCCATGTCCTTCATTTCTTTTTTCTCTTTGTCGGCATGGGACATTTCTTTGACTTCGTCTTCCTCTTCATCCATATCATCTTTTTTCATTTCAGATACTTTTTTCTTAGGGTCAGACTCGTCTTTCATTGGAGTTTCAATAGGGTCTTTACTTTGGTCATGTGCAGGTTTGTCAGCTTCTACTTCTGCACTTGCGTCTGATGCATTATTTTCTTTATCACCACCGACATCTTTCATTGGCTCAGCGCCTGTTTCATTTTTGTTAGGCTCAGCAGTTGGAGCAGCTGCTTGTTTATTAGCTATAGTTTCTTTTTCAGCGGCAGGTAATTCTTTATCGTTGACGTTTTTTTGTACAGTAGTATCTTGACCCTCAGTGACTTCTTCCTCTTGAGGGTTTTTGATTTCGTCTTTTTTAGTCATGTCAGCTTCTTTTGCTTGAAGGTTTTTCTCCATCAAGTCTTCGATGACTTCAATAAGACCTTTTTTCTCTTCGTTATTTGACATTTTGCTATAGCTCCAAATATTAATTTATTTATTTTTTATTGATTCTCTAAGAACCTTTTAAACAATTTTAGTTTTGTATTATTTAATTCTCTACGACCGGCCTCTGCTAACTCTTTTCGAGCTTTTTCAAGGTCGACCCTCTGCCATACACCTGATTCAAATATCCAATCCGCTTGCTCATAAACTCCCTCAACGAAAGCCTCTTGAGCAGATGGGTCAAATACAACATCAGCTGCTGTAGTTAAGACAAAATCTTCTTGCACTTCATTATATCCCTGACGAGTCATTCTCAAAGAACCTAATCCTCTAGATGAAACACCAATTTTTACGCCATCGTCAAGTAGATTTTCAACGATTTTACCCATCGGAGTACTAAGGACTTGTGCTTTTCCTTTATAATAATAACCATCTCTAGTTAACTCTTTAGTCATGATGGCTGCTCTTTCAGGGTTTACAACCGGTTCTGCCGGGTGGTTTAATTCTCCCAATGCTCTTGACTGAGAGATATAATCTTTTTTGTAAGCTTCTACAGCTTTGTCCATTACGTGTTGTGGATATACACGTCCATTTCTATTTTGTTTTTCAGCTTGTAAGAATGGACCTTGAATATATTTCTTCTTTTGTTCTTTACCTTCTGTCAGAACTTCGAGGTCATTGAATGAAATATCTTCTTTAATTAACTTCATTATTGTCCTCTAAATACGATGATAGCATTTGGTGATGTACCAGAAATAACTACATTACCTTTAGCTTGAACGATTGGAACTCCACCTGTCATGTTAAAGTCCCATTTACCAGTAGCAAATACCTTTCCATCAATTGTAATAGCATTTGGACCCATGTTAGTCACTGATTCCATTTTGATTGGTCTCATATAGTGATTGATGTTCTTTTCATCTGAGTCAGATGCCGGTGATTGGTCTGGGCCGTAAATATTTTTAATTTGATAAGTAAATGTAAAATCATCAGAATCAAGTGTTTCAGCAGTATCTACATGGTAGACTACTCTATTTCCTTGTGATGAACCTTGAATCCCTACGGATTTACTAACAACTGTATTTGCCATATCTTATTTATTCCTTTATGTACCTGCGTAATTACGAGACCTTGTTTTTACTCTCTTCTTAGTAATTCTTGATTTTAGTGCAGCTAGTTTCTTTTTACCAGCTCCCATAGCCCTTTTAGCTCTTTTCAGCTTGATACCTGTTCTACGTAACCTAGCTTTTTGAGTACCAGTTTGAGGTATACATCTATTACCCTGTAATCTAGTTCCTCTTGGACATCTTTTTCTTTTAGTAATTCTTCCTTTAGACCTTCTAAAAATAACTCTTGCTCTACCAGGTTGAGCTTCATCAAATGTAGTCATTCCATCTTCTAATGGGTCATCCATATCTTCTGGTAAGTCTTGGTTTACTAAATCAAATGAATCAGCAAACATAGCATCTTTAATTTTTAAGTAATTATTTACACCATCATCATAGTGGTCTCTCATACCATCAATTTCAAATTCTACATCCATCAACTCACCAAACTCATCAGGTATAAAGTCATAGAAAGTTTCTGGGCATGAACATGTACCAGCATCTTTTTCATCATCTGGACAGTCACATATAGCATCGTTTAAGTCAGTTTCAAGAGCTTCATCTAATTCGATTTCATAATCAAAATCAACTACTTCTTGAAACTTTTCAATTGCTACTTCGTCATGTATTTCTTGTAAAGTATCTTCGTCAATAATATGGTCTGATGATACAGCAATACCTTCAGATACCTGTGCTTTTACCTTAGCACGGTATTCATCAAACTTATTACTTTTCCAGTCTCTAAGATTGCTCATCTGTTTTAGTTTCTTCTTTGTCTGTTTCTGCTACTTCAGGCGTAATAAAGTCTTTTGCAATATTTGCCTTCATATCAGCTAGTTTTTCAAAAGCTTTTTTGTCTAATTTCTCTTTCGCATCAGACTTGAAACCTTGTTCGTCATTTAAAAGTTCTTTAAGTCCACTCATAATTTATTTATACTCCCTTAGCCTCTAATCATATCCATCTCCAGCTGGAGATTTTGTTTTAGTTCTTCTTCAAGCTCATCTTTTTCGCCTTTGCCTTCGTCATAGAGAGCTTGACCATTTAACTGAACACCACCTGGTAATTCAGTATTCTCATACTTTTTCAAGTTTGAGCCCCACTGCATCTTTAATAATGCTGTAGAATACTTTTTAATCCATATATCATTGTAAACATCACCATATATCTCAGGGTCAGTTGCTTCATAACATTCAACTAAGAAGAACTCTCCCTTTTTAGGACGCTTCCAATCAATATCCAGGTAAAGTCTATTTTTGGCTTTACTAAATCTAATTGCTGGTGATGTGTTTAATAGGAAATCTATATGCTCAACATACATTTTTTGTATGTAATATCCAGTAATACCTGAACCTGCAGCATTACCATAAAATGCATCAAAGTTATTTAAGAAGTATTGGTATTCATAATTGTACATACCAGACTGAGCAAAGCTATCTACTTTAGCTACTCTTGATATTTGTATTATATTTTCTGGTACTCTTATTCCTACTTGTCCACCTTCAACTAGAGCATAGGAATCTTTTAGATATAATTGTTCTTTTTGATAGTTCTTTCTAAATACTTTATTATCTGAATCTAATGGTAAATCACTATCAATTTTTACATAGACATTAAAACCTGTATCTGAGTCAGTATTTTTACTTGGATTGTGAAATACTCTAGCACCTTTTTTATATTCTGAATCATGATTGAATACAGGAGCTGTAATGTCTTGGTGGCGTCTTTGATTTTCAGCTATTACTTTAGCATTTACTTCTAGGACTCTATATGTTCTTTCATTACCGTCATAATGATACTCTTGATACATTTTAACAGCATCATCTATACAGTCTTCCAATTGGACATCAGACACTTCTACGTTTACAACAGGTGCTCCACACCTACGTAGCATATAATCAGCTAAACTTTGTTTACTTTTCGGTAGTGCCATCTATATTTTCCCGTGATTCACTGTACATGTCCATTTGGTCATCTTCAGTATTTATTTGACCTTTATCGATTTCTTTCATTATTTCACGGTCAATCCTAGCAATATCGTCTTCAGACTGAGCTAAGATGATTTTTCGCACATATTCAATAGAGAAATATTTACCTACATATTCAGTAGCATCTCTTAACAGATTCATTCTGTCTGTTAGTAGTTCTACATCTTTGAGTTCTTTGAAGTGTGTATCTTCTATAAAATCAAAAGTGATGTGGGTTCTCATTTCATCGAATTCTTCTGCAGTACAAATGCCTTTTAGTGAACATTGTACTCTTAATATTTCATTAAAGAGTTCACCAAATTGTTTCTTTAACCTTGCAACAAATTTACCAAACTTAAGTTCATCTCTTGAAATATCAGATGCTCTACCAATTTGGAAAGCTGTATCAGCACCATTTACTCTTGATAGTGGAACGTTAAGAGCTTCATATAATTTGTTTTTAAAGTATATGATATCATCAAGGTCACCCAGATTCTGGCCACCAGGTAGGGTAGTAATCTCTGTTGCTCTTCCGTCTCTTCGTGGTAGCCAGAAATCTTCTAAGACACTCATAAATTTACGACTGTCTCTGATAGCACCAGTGACTGGGTCATAATCTATTTTGTTTCTAAATCTATTTTGCATATCTCTAAGATACTGCTCTGCTTTAATCTTTGGTAGATTACCAACATCAATATAAAATATTCTTCTTTCTGGAGCTCTTGCTATTCTATAAACAATTAAAGAGTCTTCCATAGACCTTAAGTTATTGAAAGCTTTTACAGCTTTATCTAAATAACCAATAATCATTCCTTTAGTTTTATCTACTATACCAGATGGACAAAATATTACAGAATCTTTAGATAATTTAACTGCTGCACCCATGTCACCATCGGGCATAAATTCAAAATGTTCTTCTACATCTTCTAAGAATGGCATACCAAGTTTTACATTTTTAGAATAGATGGGTTTGATTACTCTTTTCATTTTCAGAGAATCAATTGGTCTTAATTCTTGAATACCATCTTTAGGACTTTTAGAATCGATAATTACTTGATAATATAATCTACCATCAATATACCAGTTTCTAAATGTTTCATAAGATTTCTTTTGGAATCTTAGTAATTCTAATATTTTTTGGAATTCTGTTCTAATGAGTTCTTTAATCCTGTCATCCATATTCAAATTGTCTAATCTGATAGATACAGGTGCTCTGTCATGCTCAACCACAAAAGCTTCATTGACTATATCATCAATAGCCATGTCAGCTTCTGGATAAAGTGCTACTTCTCTGTATGTAGATATAAGGGCGTGCTCGGTTCTGGCTTTATCGTCTTGTTCATACGTATAGCCTATACGACCACCAACCGGTAAATCGGTTCCATCGTCTAATTGAACCGGTACTGGAGAGGGTATTTTAGGTGATTTTTCTGGTGATATTAATTCAAAGCCAAATAAATCTTCTTTTGTTTCTGCCATGTTTCTCCTAACACTGTTTTTTCATAATATGCCGCTTTAGTATTATACTAAAACGTACGCAATAATTCTTAACCGACGTTGTCGGTAGTGTTCGAAGTCCAGAATTGATATCTGATAGTTGCAGAGAACTCTGATATTGTATCGGCTGTGTCAAAAGATACATCAATTGGATCGATTGTAGTTGGGAAACAACCACGTAGAACTATTGATTTATTTACTTCACCATCTTTGCCGATTTGCTCGACAGTCCAATCTTGAACAAAAGAAGCAAAATCAGTAGCATCAATTCCGCCCGCCGAAGTATTACCAACATGCGTATTAATATTATTACTCCATGATTCCATTGCATTTCTAATAGCAAAGTTATTATCGTTAATCACGGTTATCGTCCAAGGTTGAAATTTTCTATCACCTGGTAGATATAATTCTCTTCCACGGTATGGAACCATAATTTCAGTAAGTTCAGAACCAGGTAATTGTGCTGTTTTAATCATGAATGAACCAAGTTGTACTAGTCCAAGTCCAGTTGAATCTGTATTTGTGACTCCAGCTGGAAATTGAGGTATTACTCTAAATTGGTTGGCTCTTGCGCCTCCACCGATTAAAGCTGCTTTAAAATCATCTATTCTTGCCATTTATTATGCTCCTGCTACCTCTTCAAAACTAACTCCACTTCGTACTGCTACAAAGTTAAGTGTAATGAAGTTAATTGAACGATTCGGTTTGATGTATATATCAGCCACGAATCTGTTTCCATCGATTACTGCAGCCGTGTTGTTTGAAGCATCACAGACTACTTTAAAGTCTGTCATTCCTCTCCTTGACTTAACATCAGCCAAGAACGGCTCTACTGCGGCTACAAAATTTGCTCTTGTAAAGTCATCATTAAATTCAAACAATTGGAACTTAGCAGCTGTAGCAATTGCTTTTTCTAAGACAATGAATAACCTTCTAACATTAATTCTATCAAATGCTGATGGTTTGCTAAGAGCTGTTTTATCACCAAATAGTAATGTACCCTGTCCTTTAAATGTTACGACTGGGTTAACTCTTGATTTGTAAAGCTCATCTCTTTCAGCTTGTGATGGATTGAAATGTAATTTAACTACGTTTTTGTAGAATCCTCTATTCAAACCAGCTGGTGAGAACCAAGCATCATTTGTAAATTCTGCTCTTGCTGTGACTCCTGCAGTATCTGGATTTAAAGGCATATTAAAGAACTCGTCATTATATCTATCATATTGACGTTTCCAACCTGAATCAAATACACCGTAAGAGTTTGAATTCCAATCTGAGAAGTAATCAACTATTTTTCTAGCTGATGGACTGTTTACAGCCACTGTTTCTGACGGTGATATAAATGCCATTGCATCTTTTCTTTCTTTTGCACCAGCCATTACATATTTACCGACTGTAGTGCTATGTTCACCAGTAATTAGTAAGTTTACATCTTCAGTTTCAGCATCTAATAGCTTATCATAAGCTGCTTGTAATGCACCATCTGTGACAGCTGAACCATCATTACCATTCTTAAGCTGTGCTTTATAGATTGGTGTACCTGAAGAATCTGATGGTAAATCTGAATCATAAGTTCTTTTCAATGTAGCAAATGAACCTCTTGCGATACTTGTGATTGTAGCACCTGGTGTATAGTTTGCTCCACCAGCTCCTGTTGCATTTGTTCCAAAGTTATTTACTAAGTAAATCCATTCTGATTGTTCGTTAATTTTATTTACAAAGTAGTTATTAGCATTGTTTCCATCTTTACTGTTTGCAGCTTTAGATAGGAAAGGATAAGTTTCTAATACTTCGTGAGTAGTTCCAGTTGGTCTGTCATTTAGTGTGTAGACCATAACGTGAACTTCATCTCTTAAATCTGAGTCATAAGTTTTTGCCCAGTCTGATGTGCCTGGTACTGAGTCAAAGTAATCTCTTAATTTAACTGAACCAAATACGTTTGTTGTGTTGTAAGTATCTGAATCCAATGCACTATCTACAATTAGTACACCAATATCATTACCTAAACTACCTGGGAATCTTGCGTATACTGTAGATGTTAAACCTGAGATGTCTGATGTAAAGTCTGTTTCGTTTTGTATGTTTGCATCTGAATCAACTGCATTATCGGAGTCACCCATTGAAGCGTTTAAAGCTCCAGTTGCAGCTGCACGAACTACTTTACAAGCATTTGCATAAGATAAGAAATTAGCTGCTGCATACCAGTCATCTCTGACGTATCCTGCGTTTGTGCCTTTTCTTGGCTGTCCGTGTTTGTTTAATAAATCTTGCTCTGAAGATATAAGTGTGACTTCATTTACAGGACCCCACTCAAAACGTCCTGCAAAACCTCCGATCGACGTAGCGACGGCTGGTACGATATTTGTAAGGTCTGTTTCTTTGACCTGTACTCCTGGGCTTACTAGAAATGCCATGTATGTGACTCCTTAAGAATTCTTTATAGTTTATTTATTTTTTAACAATCTACTGAGGTTGTTTTTTCACAGTCCCTCTACACTTCTATTTATAATTGTCAATCATTAGAAATTTGGGTCAAAATTCTGATATACCTTGTCAAACCATTCAGGTTTTTCATCTTCTTCAGTATTGATCGGAGTCCATAAATCTCCAGATTGGTCTTTTTCTCCTATGTATGTGTCATTTTCTGACAACCAACCTATTGGCATATCATCTTTGTCTTCTAATTGGTCTTTGTACATTATTCGAGAAGCATTTAGTTCAGTTAATTCTTTCCAATGTTCACAACCAGTTGCCCACCCAAACAATACCAAACACATGACTAAGTCATCATTTGTACCTGGTTCTGCTGCAAAGGATGCACCAGATTCACCTTTTCTTACAAAAGTTGTAAGTTCTACATATATATCATAGTCTTCTACAATTAGTTTATCAGCTTCTATCAATGATTTTACATTAGAACAACCACTAGTTTTGACAGAATGTGATGTAGTCACACCTAATTTTGCACTTGGTCCTCCACCTAATTGGTGTCCAGCTCTACCTTTTGATGATGACCTCAATAAATTTTCATAACTGAGTTCAAAATGTAAGTCATTTAACACTTGTGCACCTAAGTCATTTGCCTCTACTAAAACATGTGCATCATTAAAATGTTTACCTACATTAGATATAAATTGTGGTAGTACCATTGGTGATATTTCGTTTGACCTAAATTTGGCCACTGCTTTATATGGTACAGTTGTAATATCAAATACTACAAATGCTGAATAGTCTAATCTAATACCTCTTGCCGTATCACATACAAGAATATATTTGTGTCCTTGTTTTGGTTCTTCATGATAGTCTACATCTTCAAATGTTTTTATAGGTTCTACATAAGACATATTTTGTAATTTAGTAGGTGATATCAAAGTATTACTTGAACCAATAAATTGACATTCAAACTCTTGTCTGAACTGGTCTTCGGATGTGTTAGCAATTTGTTCTTCTTTCCAATTCTCATCTCTACCTGGTACATCCCACCAGTTTATTTCAATAGGATTAAATTGTGACCTTCTTGCTGTAGCTTCAGTCCACATTTTATAGAAATGGTTCATACCTCTTGGTGTAGATACAACTATCATTTTTGTATCTGAACCAGATGAAATTGTAGGATAAACTGAACGGAAAAAGTCTTCAGCATCATTTGGTGGTACAAATGCAAACTCATCTAGGAATAATAAAGAGAATGACATACCCCTAGCAGCTGAACCAGATGATGATGTTGCTATTACTTTACTACCATTCTCTAATGATATTGACCTTTTATTCCAAGTAATAACACCTTGTTGTAGCCAATACGGTAAATTTTCATATGACAATTGTAATCTACCTAAAATCTCTTGTGCTAATTCACCTTTGTTTGCTAGTATACCAACAGTTTTACCTGGATTAAAAAGTAAGAACCATAAAATATATGCGACACTTGTGGTTGACTTACCACACTGTCTTGGTAATTTAGCAATGTTAAATCTGTTTTGATGAAAAGACGATAACATTTCTCTTTGAAAGTCATATAGTGTAAATGGTATTTCACCAAAGTCCACTGACATGATTTTCATATAAGACTCTGCAAAGTATATTGGGTCTTCCATACACTTCTTATATTCTCTTAATTGTTCTGGTGTGTATTCTAGACTTTGATAACCTGCTTTAATATTTGGATTACCAACATAGTGAGAAGCTTTTGGGTCATTCTCAAATAACTCAGGTCTTGTTTCTCTTGTTGGTGTGTCTTTATATTTTCTATTTTCAGCAAGATATGCTAATAAGTCTTTTTTAGACTCGAAAAAATGGTCACCGAACTGTTTCCAGCCATCATGAAGCTTTGAGTCGTACTCCTTATCACTAATATAGTTCATAGGATTACTCTTTGCCTAATAACTCTAACAAATCTTTCGTGTTTAGTTTTACATTGAGATTGTTATTTGTCACATTGCTATCTTTTGTGCTGCCTTTATTAATACGTTCCACACGAATGTGATGGTCCATAAGTTGGCCTGCAATATTACCTAGCGTTTGTGCCGTATTAGATGCCACTTCAATGGCTCGCGGGTGCTCGGACTCCTGCGCGAGTTGAACAGCACTATCAAGTACGTCTTGAAGTCTCTCGCTTGCAGCGTACAGGACTTCCCTGGCATACTCGTAGTCATCTTGACGATGTTGTACTAATTTGGCTACTTGACCTTTGGTATCTTTGACCTCGGTATCTAGTTCAGTTAGTTGTTTATCATCTTTTTCCATACTCTATTTATAGTATAAGTATAATATGAATAAGGATGATTTTGTAATTGAATTACCAGACTTTCAATTTGATAAAGAAAGATTGATAGAGTTTATGAATTCAGATGTGTTAGGTGATTGGAGAGAATTGCTCCATTTCCCTATGAAAGGACTAAGTAATGAATTTAATCTTGGTAGTACTTTCCTTATGGAAGGTGGTGGTTATATGTTAAAAGAACTAGAAACAAAACACGTTGAATACGTACGTCATATATATGATAGAGTAAATCCTAACATATTACTATGGGCTCAAATGGCTTTAAGACCAGCAAACTTTTTAAAATATCCACCTTACATGAAATTAGCTAAACACAAAGATAGATTAAGAACAGGTAGTATTCACTTTCCATTAGGACCTGGTGAACCTACTAATTTTTATGATGATGACTACAATTTACTATATCAACATGAACATAATGGTAATCCAGTTATTATGCACACTCACAAATACTTTCATGGTGTGGATAATAAAGACAAAGAAAGATATTGTTTTCAAATTACACTAAAACATCCTTGGGAATTATTACATGAATGGAATGCGAATGGAACTCTCTATAAAAGTTGAATCAGTAGACCCTGCTCAAATGAACTCTATACAAATGTTAGAGTTATTTGAATTTTGTTCAGAAGCAGCAGAAGAAGATTTACCACCTGCTAAAAATATGGAAGTTGAAGATTATGAAAATAAGCCAGAAACTTTACTACACAAATTGTGGGTATCTAAGGAATATGACAGATTATTTTTAGGTTGGCACGGTGAAAGATTAGTAGGTATATCAGCTTGTTATAAGTTAAATAATAAAGTTATGATATGTGGTTGCCGTTCTTGGACTGTGCCAGATATGAGAACTAAATATGTTCATGGTAATCATATATTTCCAGAACAGTTTAAATATGCCAAGGAAAAAGGATGTCATGCGGCTTGGTTTACATTTAATGATTACAATGCATGGCTATATAAATTTTTAAAAAGAATTAGTCAAGGTAAAGCTACAGCATTTGGTATGAAAAACTCAGATACATATAAAGACCTTAAATTTTTAAAAGGTCCAATGTTAGTTAAAAACACTCTGCAACAAGTAGCAATAAAAGTATTATGATACCAGTATTTGCTCCACTTAAAAATCAAATAGACTTCAGTGAACATAAGATTGTTGAAGAACTATTAGGTAATGATATTGATAAACACAGTGTATTAGCCACTACTACATTTGAAGATGGACAATCAAGATGGAAAGGTGTTATGTCATTTGAAGATGAAAAGTTTGCTAAAACTAAAGATGTAATACACTATGAAGGTAGTGATGATTCAAGGTCAATTGTAAGAGGTATGGATACGTTTTGGATGACTAATCTTACTTACCATGATGAACGTTCAAGATATGAGAGTTGGGATTATCAAAGAACAATACCATTATGGGTAGAACATCAGCACCCTTGGAAGTTTAGAGACGATTTGAATATACCTTACACAATAACTGTAATTGAACAATTACCTTTTGAATATGTCACTACTGTCAGATGTATTTTACAAAGTCCACCATCAATTGGTGTTATACACGCTGATTCTGGAAAGAAAATGAATCAACAATATTATGCTGATGGTAATGGTTCTATAACTATTAATGTGCTAGCCGGTGGTGCTAATCTTTGGGTTGAAACAGATACTGGTGAAAAGATGATTGATGAATCTAAATGGAAGGTTTGGCATTTTGATGATTCGAATCCTCACTGTACTACGGAGACAAAATCAAGAAGAATACAATTAAGAGTATTTGGAAAATTAAAATCAGACTATAAAGAATTACTAGACTTAGAACACTGTTTATATTGATATAATAATAAGTTATATAGTGTTTACAATGACTCTTATTTGTGATAAGATTACATTATGATTACTTCAGAATTTGCCTTTCACAACACACACCCAAAAGATTTATTTACCATATTTGACAATTTCAATATAATTTTCAAATTTTTGGATATTTCGGACCAAGGGGCCTTAGTTTTTCAATTAACTTTTTCAACCAAAGTTGACTTTCAAAACTTCAATAATTTCCTCAAAGGGGACAATTCAAATTATTAAACCGGTTTAGCCCTTGGCGAAAACGCTTTGGTATAAACAGCAACTCTTGCATTTTTAATTCCAGCACTATTTCTGTTATTTCTAAAACCTGCTACATAAGTAGGTTCATATTCACCACCAGGAATTTGTGGATTAATAATTTTATGATTGGAAGTAATTTCGTATGTATTACCTTTTTTCTTTAAGAACATAGGACCTTGGTGAAATTCATCTACATTATATGGTGAAGGTCTCTTACCTGCTTCTGGTCCATACACAGTATTCTTTTTTACAAGTGGGTCTTTTACAGTTCTTTTAAATGCATCTCCACTTCGTAATCCATCGGGTCTTTCATTTTTTACAGCATCTAAAAAGTCATTTACCTTCTTATTAGTTTTTAATTTTTTATCTTTTGAAACTCCACCGTACTGTAAAAAATCTTTTGCAGTACTTCCGTCTTTGTGTGATATAAATCCAACTTGGGTTCTACCATCTACGCCTAAAAGACAAAAGTCTGACTTAGGCACTTTATCACCACGATAAGGTGGTTGTGAGATAATTCCTGATGCTTTTACTATTCTTTTACCAACTTTAATATTTAGATAAGGTGTTCCGTCTTTATCCATAGCTGCAGCAAACTCTTTTTGAAATGCACTTAAAGCAAAATTTTCTTTTGCAGTAGATTTACCTTTGTCAACACCACCTAAATCTGGAGTTTTGTAAAAGTCTTTATCTTTACCCATATACATAGGTTCACCTTTGTAAAAGAATTTTACCTCGCCTTGTTTATATCCAGGTTGTTCTAAAGTTTGTTGCATAGATTTTACATCATGTTCTACACCATTAATCTCTATTTTTTTATCTAAAACAACTAAACCTTTTTTAGTTAAAAACTCTTTTCCATCTTTAATTTTTTGAACAATAATAGGTATACGGCCTCTTCTTCTAGCATGAGCTAAATCTAACCAGGTAAATTCTGGTTTAGAAGCTTCATCTAAGAATTCATCAAATTTTTTGTGTATTTTTGTTTTCATTTTAATGGCTTACTTAATTCTTCCCAACTAGTTTCATAATCATTATCACCGTCAGCATAACCCATGACACCTAGCTTTTCGTATTCAGGTATCAGTTCATCATGCAACAGTCCAATCTTTTTAAGATTAGGCATAATCCTACTAAATAATACATCTTGGAATTGTGTTTGAAATACATTTTCTTTCATATAGTTTTCAGTCTCATCAAAGTCTAATCCATATTGTTCCCAAACTTCAAATGCTCTTAATCTATTTCTGCTTACTGTACAAGCTT
>Ga0310343_10000625_pt1 | contig 17063 bp, 15 predicted proteins | sample HC15DNA2025_MG_FD_203519 | JGI IMG/M metagenome (GOLD analysis project Ga0310343, IMG submission 203519) | Marine microbial communities from station ALOHA, North Pacific Subtropical Gyre - HC15-DNA-20-25_MG | ecosystem: Environmental > Aquatic > Marine > Oceanic | place: Pacific Ocean: North... | reverse complement strand
CACCCCCACGGCCCGGCCGGTGACTACCTCTGTGGAGGACAGTTCAACTCGAACGCGGCGGCCGATCGTGCTGAGGTGGGTGCGATACCGATCGGTGAGTTCATCTTCAGAGCACACGAGCAGGTCGTGGAGTGAGCCAAGAAGTGCTCGAAGCACGTCGATCGCCGAAAGCGGGTGTCCTGCGATCGCCGCAAGCGATGTTGCGCCCACAGGTGACCAATTGATGTTGACGCCGGTGCCGATGATGACCGATCCGTCTGAGGTCATTGTCGACAGCATTCCCGCGAGTTTTGTGTACTCGGCTCGTGGGCTCGTGTCTGGCTCAACCACGATGACGTCGTTTGGCCATTTCAACCACACGTTGCCAACGTCGAAATGTCGTGTAGCGGCAATGATGGCGAGCGCAACCGCATGCTGCAGGTGTTGCGGGTGAGCGATGGGCGGCCGAAAAAGCATCGAACACAGCAAGTTCTCACCCGCTGGGGCCTCCCACCGACGATCAAGACGTCCACGGCCGGCGGTCTGTACGTCGGCGACGAGCACGGTCCGATCGGGCAGATCGCTTGTCTCGAGCCGCCGAACGAGTTCGTCATTTGTGCTTCCGATTGAGTCGAGGCGCGTCACATGCCAGCCCTCTATCTGAAGACGAACTTCGTTCGGAGGATGGTTGTCGTGTGTCACCTCGCCTACATTGTCATTCGTGCTCAAAAAGATCCTCATCGCCAACCGAGGCGAAATTGCTGTTCGTGTTATTCGTGCTGCCCGAGAGATGGGTATCCAGACGGTAGCGGTGTACTCCGAACTCGACCGAAATGCACTCCATGTGCGTCTCGCCGACGAGGCCTACGCTCTTGGCGGTCAGACGGCAGCGGAAAGTTACCTCAACACTGAGGCGATTGTTTCCGCTATCACCGAAAGTGGCGCAGACGCGGTTCACCCTGGCTACGGCTTCTTCTCTGAGAATGCTGACTTCGCTCGGGCAATCACCGCAATGGGTGTGGCATGGATTGGACCTCCTCCTGAAGCGATCGATGAGATGGGTGACAAAGTGTCGTCTCGTATCGCGGCCCAGCGCGGTGGCGCTCCGATCGTTCCGGGCACAACTGAATTCGCTCAAGGCCCCGATGAGATTCGTGCGTTCGGCAACGAGTTCGGGTGGCCGGTCTGCATCAAGGCTGCCTTCGGTGGAGGCGGTCGCGGCATGAAAGTAGTCGAATCTGCAGATGAGGTCGACGACGCAATGGCAAGTGCGCAACGTGAAGCGAAAGCCTTCTTCGGTCGTGACGAGGTCTACGTTGAGCGTTACCTCACCTGGCCTCGCCACGTGGAGGTTCAGTTGGTGGGCGACACACAGGGCAACGTGGTGTGGGTCTCCACTCGTGACTGCTCGGCGCAGCGTCGCCACCAGAAACTCATTGAAGAGGCGCCAGCTCCTGGCCTGCCCGATGGTGTTGAGGAAGCGATGGGTGAGGCTGCAGTGAAGGCAGCAAAGGCTGTCGGCTACCACAACGCAGGAACCGTCGAGTTCATCTACCAGGAGGGAGAGTTTTTCTTCCTCGAAATGAACACCCGCCTTCAGGTCGAGCACCCGGTCACTGAAGAGATCACCGGAATCGATCTTGTCGAGTGGCAGATCCGTGTTGCGTCTGGCGAAGCGCTGCCGATGACTCAAGAAGAGGTCATTGCGCGTCGCGACGGAGCCGCTATCGAGGTGCGGATCAACGCGGAGGATCCTGCTGCTGGCAAGTTTTTGCCGTCGCCCGGCCCGATCGAGTCGCTGAAGACGCCAAGTGGGTTCGGTGTTCGTTTCGACACCGGCTACGAGTCTGGTGACGAGATCAGCCAGTACTACGACAATCTGGTCGGCAAACTCATCGTGTGGGGTAAGGATCGCCCAACGGCGATTGCTCGCACGATTACTGCGCTTGAAGAAATGGAAGTGAAGGGCGTTGCGACGACAATTCCTGCCGATCTTGCGATTCTTCGGCACTCAGATTTTGCTGATGTGACGCACTCAACGAAATGGGTGGAGCAGACACTCGACCTCAGTGAGGTGTCGTCGGATCCCTCCGCAGAACCTGCAGAAGATGCTGAGCCACTCGTTGAGCGCAAGACAACGGTTGAGGTCAACGGTAAGCGCTTCGATGTGAAGATGTGGGTTCCTGAAACGGTTGGCGTTGCTGCAGCGCCGAGTGCAAAGAAGCCTCGACGTGCAGCCGGAGGTGGCGCCGGAGGCGGCGGCGGTAACGGCACGATCACCGTTCCAATGCAGGGAACGATCGTGAAGATCGAGGTTGAGGTTGGTCAAGAGGTCGCGGCAGGCCAATCACTTCTCGTACTAGAAGCGATGAAGATGGAGAACCAGATCAACAGCGATGTAAGCGGAACTGTTGCAGAGATCAAGGTGTCTGCCGGTGACACCGTCGGCGGTGGTGACACCGTGATGGTCATTACACCTGCTTAGTTCGGGCGCAGCAACGTAGTCAGCGTCGGCTTATTCGGCGGCTTGTGACAGCGCTTCTGACAGTGCCGGGTGCACAAGAAGGCTCTCAACAATGTCGGTCACTGTGAGGTTTGCGGTGACAGCGAGGGCGATCACGCTGATGAGTTCTGCGGCGTGCTGACCAACAATTGACCCGCCGAGCACCACTCCTGTTGCCGGGTCGGAGACAATCTTCACGAATCCTCGTGGGTCGTTGTTGATGAGGGCTTTCGGCGTCGTTGCGAATGGCACCTTGGTGACCCGAATTTTTCGACCGAGGGCGAAGGCTTCGGCTTCTGCTAGTCCGACGTCGGCGATTTCTGGCTCGGTGAAGATCGCTGATGCAGCCTTGTCGTAGTCGAGGTGGCGGTGTTCAACGGTGTGCAGCCCCATTGCGTGCTCGGCGACTTTACGACCTTGCACCGATGCGACCGACGAGAGCGGCAGTTTTCCGCTGACGTCTCCAGCCGCATAGATGTGTGCCTGGTTGGTGACGCAGTGATGATTAATGGGGATATATCCACCCGTATCTGCCTCTACTCCTGCTGCCTCAAGGTTGAGCATTTCGGTGTTTGGCACTGAACCGATGGCAAGCACAGCGTGGGTTGATTCGACAACGCGGCCGTCGTCGCATTTCACGACGACTTTGTCGGGGTCGCTCGGATCGCGTTCGATCGCGGTTGCTCGGGCGCCCTTCAACAAGCGCACTCCCCTGCTCAAGAAATCGTCTTCGAGAATTGCCGCTGCTTCTGGGTCTTTGCCCGGCAACACATGCTGACGGCTCACAACGAGGGTGACCTCAGCGCCGAATGAGGCGAACATATGAACAAACTCAACGCCGGTCACACCCGAACCAATGACAGTCACCTTCTTTGGGAACACCCGAGGCGGATAGCAGTCTCGAGTGGTGAGAATTCGCTCATGATCTGGGTTGCACCACTCTGGAATGCGTGGACGAGTACCCGTCGCGATGAGCGCAGAATCAAAATCGATCTGTTGAACACCTTCAGCCGTGTCGACTTCAACACTGTGCGGGCTGGTAAAGCGAGCGGTGCCCCGGATGATTCGCACACCTTGACTTTCCAACAGCTCGGTCGTGTCGTGCTGCATGTGGTCTCGGATGCTGCCCACTCGTCGCACGAGCGCATCCTCGTCGACCGTAGTTGAGGCATCTGCGAGCCCCATGCCGCCGATGCGTTGGCCAAATGAGATGGCGCCACCGGTTGCGATCATCGTTTTCGACGGGATGCAGTCGAGCAAATGCGCAGCGCCACCAACGATTTCGCGCTCGATCATCGTCACCTGGGCGCCGAGACGCGCCGCGTAGGTTGCTGCTTGGTTGCCGGCTGGACCGCCGCCGATGATGACAAAACTGTGAGCCACGGGATCAGGCTATCGGGGTGCAGAAATCGCCCGACGCCGACGGCTCACAGCCCTGAGAATCATCAAATACTTACACCAGGCGCCGACAACCGGGAGGAACTCCCGAGCGAGACGAATGGTGGGCGGTACGATGCTGTTTCGATGAGTGGCGGAAACGAAGAATCTCTCCTGGCTGATGGCACCGCCACAGCACCTGATGGTGAACAGCACACCGGAAGTGGCCTCCAAACAGAGCGCGCTCGGCGTTCCGCTCAAATCGATGACATTCGTGCTGCAGGTGGCGAGCCGTATCCCTATCGATTTGATCGGTCAGATTCGCTGTCGGAGATTCGCTCTCGTCATTCAGATCTTGAGGCGGGCTCTGAAACCGATGATCGGGTCTCGGTCGCTGGTCGAGTCATGTTGGCCCGTGACTCGGGAAAACTCATCTTTCTCACCATTCGTGACCGTTCTGATGAGATTCAGTTATTCGTGTCGAAATCAGTCATCGGTGATGACGGGTTCGCAAATGTAAAGTCTCTTGACCTTGGTGACTGGGTGGGTGTGACCGGTGATGTCATGACCACCCGAAAAGGCGAACTCTCGGTGCGAGTAACCGAATGCCAACTGCTGTCAAAGGCAGTGAGACCCCTCCCTGACAAATGGCATGGTCTGTCAGACGTCGACACCCGTTTCCGGCAGCGGTACGCCGACCTCATTGTGAACGATGATGCGCGGCGTCATTTTGAGATTCGGCACGCGATCATTTCGAGTTTTCGCAAAACACTTGCAGGCGAGGGGTTCGTCGAGGTCGAAACCCCAGTGCTTCACGTGGAAGCCGGTGGTGCCCATGCTCGCCCGTTCGTCACCCATCACAACACGCTTGATATGCAGCTCTATTTGCGTATTGCCCTTGAGCTGCATCTCAAGCGACTCATTGTTGGCGGCATGGAACGCGTCTTCGAGATCGGACGCATTTTCCGCAACGAGGGCATTTCAACCCGGCACAACCCCGAGTTCACGATGATGGAGCTCTACCAAGCGTTTGCCGACTGGACCGACGTGATGGACATCACTGAGCGCCTCATCACCAATGCTGCTCGTGACGCCATCGGGTCGACCACGCTGTCGATTCGAGGCGAGGACGTTGACCTTGCCGACCCGTGGCCTCGCATACGAATGATCGATGCTGCAAGCGAAGCGATCGGCACCGAGATTCACCCTTCGATGCCGCTTGATGCCCTTGCCGACATCGCAAAGAAGAATGATGTCAAGATGGCACCACAGTGGTTGCCGGGCAAAATCATCGAGGAAATCTTTGAGGCTCACTGCGAAGCCGACATCGTGAGGCCGACTTTTATCACCGGCCATCCCGTTGATATTTCTCCTCTGTCTCGGGTGCACCGAGATGATCCATTCCTCACCGAGCGGTTCGAGCTCTTCGTTGACGGACGCGAACTCGCAAATGGATATTCGGAGCTCAATGATCCGGTTGAGCAACGGGCGCGTTTTGAAGATGAACAGTCGGCCAAGGAAGCCGGAGATCTCGAACGCGGAACCGTCGATGAGGATTATTTGCGAGCCCTCGAATACGGCATGCCACCTACCGGTGGGCTTGGCATTGGAATGGATCGTGTCGCAATGCTCATCGCCGGCGTTGATTCGATCCGAGAAGTTGTTCTGTTCCCCACCCTTCGACCTGAGGTGATGACCGATGAATCATGACGATGAGAGCGCACCAACTTCGGTTCGCATGGCATGGGGAGCCGGGTGGGCGACCACCGATGACAACGGCACCGATCTTGATGCAGCGTTCGCATGGTTTGGCTGGGGCGAAGGAGGCGACGACGGACTTGCGGGCTTACGTGAAACCCGTGACGAGTTGCGCAATGTGTTAATTCGACCGATTCGCATGACGATCGACGTCGATGAGGCCCCGGCATCGGTCGCCGATGGATACCTTCGCTTGCATTTGTTGTCTGGTCGGTTTGCTGCGCCTCGCAGCATCAACCTCGATGGCATCTTTGGAACGCTGACGAACGTTGCCTGGACAAGCGCAGGGCCTGTGGCTCTTCACGAGCTCGATGCGACTCGCATTCGTGCCCGTGCAGCCGGTCAGCATCTCACCGTAAATGGCGTCGACAAGTTTCCTCGAATGACCGACTATGTCGTTCCGTCGGGTGTCCGCATTGCCGATGCCTCTCGGGTGCGGCTGGGCGCTCACCTCGCCGAAGGTACCACGGTCATGCATGAAGGATTCTGCAACTTCAACGCCGGCACGCTTGGAGCGTCAATGGTCGAAGGCCGGATTTCGGCCGGCGTCATCGTTGGTGACGGAAGCGATGTTGGCGGTGGCGCGTCGATTATGGGCACTCTGTCGGGCGGTGGCACCGCACAAATCACCGTCGGTGAGCGCTGCCTGCTCGGCGCGAACTCAGGCATTGGTATAAGCCTTGGAGATGACTGCGTCGTTGAGGCAGGCCTGTACGTCACCGCAAGCACCCCGGTGCTCACTCCTGATGACAACGTCGTCAAAGCGATCGAGTTGTCGGGCCGTTCAGGGCTCATGTTTATTCGTGATGGCCAGACCGGGCAGGTTGTCGTTCGTCAGCGCACCGGGTCGTGGGGCACATTGAACGACGCATTACACGCAAACGACTGAGTTCAATCCATGTCGACAGCATCATCAAACCTTCGGCTGAAGGGATGGTTACTCGCAGCGGTCGGCATGCTGTTCGTCTCTACCGACTCGCTCTTCGTTCGGCTCGGCGAAGGGTCAGGGGCGACAATGGCGTTTCTCATGGCGTGCGGTTCAACACTGTCGCTTGGTGCAGTTGCGATTGCTCGTCCGGGTGGTGTTGAAGTGGCTCGTCAATCAGTGGCCAAAGCTCCGCTGGCTGCGTTGCTCATTGCCGTGCTCGGCGCTGCAACACAATTTTGCTTCATTGTTGCGGTGACGCAGACCTCGGTTGCGAACGTCGTGGTCATCGTTGGCGCATCACCGATCGCGGCTGCGATTGCGGGGTTTCTATTGTTACGTGAGCGCCCCGAACGTCGAGTGCTGTGGGCAATCATCATTACTTCGATCGGAATCGGGGCGACGATGTCGGGCACGCTTGGCTCGCCCTCATTTAGTGGTGACCTTGTTGCTGTTATCGCTATCTGCGCCTTCGGGTTGTCGATCGTCGTGTGGCGAAAGCACCCCGGGCTCGATCGACCATCTGCCTTGGCGGCAAGTTCGGCGGTAATGGCGATTGCGACGATCCCGCTCGTTGACTGGGCGTCAATCGATATTCGAATGTTGCTCGCCGGTGGTGCAATGGGACTCATTGCGAACCCGGCCGGCCGCTTGATGTACACCGCAGCCCCTCGCTATGTGCCGACAGCAGAGGTCGCACTGTTTGCCCCAGTAGAGACGGTGGCGGCGACGATCTGGGCGTGGCTCGCTTTTTCTGAAGTGCCCGCTGGGCGCACCGTCATCGGGGGCATCGTTGTGCTCGGAGCGATTGCGCTCGCAACCTGGGGTGGCGCAACCGACGACGCTCATAGCGAGTGAGCACTCGTTTGCCGCTCAGGTGGCAGGCATGACGCGACCGACAAACTCGATGACGGCAGCGTTGAAGATGTCGTTGCGATCGCCTGCCACCATGTGACCGGCGTCAGCTACGTCAGAGATCTCCGCATGTGGAACAAGTTTCTTCAATTCGCTAACGCTTTCATCGCTGACGATGTCGCTCATGCGCCCCCTGACGAGCATGGTGGGGATGTCAATCAGTGTTGCGGCGTCACTTAATTCGGTGCGAACAATCGAGCTGCTTCGCTCTTCGGCTTCATTTCGCTCGCTGACAAATCGTGGGTCCCAGTGCCAGTACCAGCGTCCGTCGCCTCGTTGACGAAGGTTTTTTTTCAACCCCGATGAATCTTTTGGACGTGGACGGTGAGGGTTGTAGAGCGCAACGGCATCGGCTGCTTCATCAAGACTGTCGAAACCTCGCATACCCGAGCGCATAAATTCTTGAATTTTGACGCGTCCGGCCGTTTCGATTCTTGGGGCCACGTCGACGAGCACGAGGCAACCTGCGAGCGGTGTGCGCCCTGAACGCGCGATCGTTGCGATGGCGAGCATTGATGCGAGTCCACCGAGAGATGCTCCAACGAGTGCTGGTGGTTGCGTGCAGGTTGCTGCAACCTCGATGAGGTCATCTGCGTGACGCTGCAGGGCGTAATCGCCATCGGGTGACCAGTCGCTGTCGCTGTGGCCTCGAAGGTCGACCGACACGGCCCGGTAGCCAGCGTGTGCGAAGGCTGCACCTGCCCCTCCCCAGGCGTGGCGGGTCTGTCCCCCGCCGTGCATGAGCATCACGGTGGGAGCGTCGTCAGGCCCGTAGATATCGGCAGTTAATGTCAGGCCGCTGCCGGCCACTCTGACGGTTTCACGGGGTGCGGCGTCGAAGGCGGGGGGTGAACTCATTTCCCTATCGTGGCAGGTAGCGTTCGCCGCCATGCCAGCGGCCGAGTCTCTTCTTTCTTTTGCTGCGGCCTCATTTGTTCTCCTCATCATTCCGGGCCCTGCAGTGCTCTACATCGTGAACCGTTCAATGTCTGATGGTCGGTCGGTTGCCCTCGCCTCGGTTGCCGGTCTCGAGCTCGGCAACCTGACTCATGCCGTTGCGGCGACGGCCGGTTTATCTGCTGTCATCGCAGCCTCAGCAACCGCGTTTGGCGTCATCAAGTGGGCCGGAGCGGTGTATCTCGTCGGCGTTGGACTCAGCACGTTGGTGCGCCGTCCTGACGCGGTCTCCCTTTCGGTCGATCATCTGCCGAGGCGAAAAGCATTTAGCCAGGGCGTGATCGTCAACGTGTTGAACCCGAAGGTCGCATTGTTCTTCTTGTCGTATCTGCCGCAGTTTGTCGATGAGAGGCGAGGGCCAGCCTGGTCACAAGTGCTCACGTTGGGCGTCGTGTTTGTGGTGATCGGCTCTGTCACTGATTCGACGTGGGCGATCACAACGAGTGGGTTGCGCGACATGCTTCTGAGGGGCCGCTCTCTGGCATTCGTGCAGCGCTGGGTGTCGGGCTCGGTGTTCGTTGCGCTCGGTGTGCTCGCAGCCCGCGCTCACCGAGTCACTTAGACACTACCATCGGTGATGTGTGTGACTCACGAGGTTGCTGAGATCGACTGAGTAGCACAAGGCCGAGAAGAATCACTACCCCTGATATCCATCCCTGTGCCGGTAGACGTTCACCAAGTACGACAAATGCGGCGAGTGAGGCTGTGAGCGGCTCGACCAGTGTGATCGACACTGCCGTTGACGCATGCAGTTTCCGCAGGCCCCAGCCATACAGTACGTAGGCGATGCCGGCCGTCAAGACGCCAAGGTGAAGCAGCATCACTATGCCACTCGTCGACCACACCCAATCGACATCACTGCTCGAGACGACTGAAGCGATAAGGAATGGGCCGAGTATGAGTGCGGCAAGAGCAAACTGGGAAGCAAGAGCCTCGGTTGACCCCACTCCTCGCGAAATGAGGACGCTGGTGGTGTGTGCATACACGGCGTATCCGAGCCCGGCAGCCATTGCTGATATCACCCCAAAGAGCGAGAGCGATATCAGCGATGAATCGTTTGCTCCGGCGGCAGCGAGAATTGCAACTCCAACGAGCATGACTGCAGTGCCGGTGTACCACTTCATGGCTGGGTTTCTTCGGAGTAGTGCGAGATCGATGAGGCCGGAGAACATCGGGCCGCTTCCGAGCGCGATGACAGTTCCGGCTGCAACGCCCGAACGTTCCACACCCAAAAAGAACGCTGGCTGATAGAGGGCTGCGCCGAATGCCCCACACAACACGAGGTTGCGATTCACCCCGGTCATTGTGTGGTGTAGTTGCTTCGACGGGCTGCACATCCACAGAGTGATTGCTCCAAGGGCGATGCGGATCGCTCCAACCGTCCACACGGACGTGCCGTCGGGGCCGAGCGCTTGAGCGGTGCCTGTAGTGCCGAAAAGTGCCGCTGCCGCAACTACTGCAAAGATGGCGCGGCCGGACATGACGCCATTGTGACATCGGTTGGGGTCGAGCGGCCGCGTCGATGGCAAACTGTTGAGATGAGTTCCGATTCGCTGCCGGCCGATGCCTTTGGAACGCTTCGCGCGATTGTGGAAGATCGGCGAACCAACATGCTGGTTGATCGTGATCGAGAGGTCTCCGAAGACATTGTGCGAGATCTTTGTGAGCTTGCAATGTGGGCGCCGAATCATAAACGCACATGGCCTTGGAGGTTTGCGGCTTTCTCGGGTGACGGCAGGGTTCGACTTGGCGAAGCATGCGCTCAAGATCTCATCGCCGGAGGATCTGATGATGAGTTCAAGATTCAAAAGGTTCGGTCGAAGTACACCCGAGTGCCTTGCGTGCTCGTGGTTGGGTCAGCTCCCGATGATCATGCAACGTTTCATGATGAGAATCGTGATGCCGTGTCGGCAGGAATTCAAAATGCGTTGCTTGGGGCGACGTCGCTCGGGCTGGCCTCATTTTGGTCGACGGCGCCGGTTATCGATGGGGCTCATACCCTCGAGTTGTGTGGCTTTGAGTCGGGTACTCGGCTCATCGGGATGATTTACCTCGGTTGGCCAACTGGCGACACGTTGCCCGGTATGCGACCCGACCTTGAGATCAACATCATCTCTTCCTAGCAGAGACCGACCTCATCAATCTGGTGACGCCCTGCGCTCCGCCAGTGACTCAATTTAGAATCTGAAGTGTTTCTTCGGTGATGTCGCCATCGATGATGCGGTAGCAACGTGTTTCTGGTGACTCACGCTTCAACGACACGATGATGTAGTGCCAATTCGGATCTGGCGCTTGACCAACATCGGTCGGGCTTGGAAACGGCTCGGAGTGAGTGTGGCTGTGAACTACACCAATCACCTCGTTGTCGCGATCTTCAACCTCGCGCTCGATTCGAAGGTGATCTTTGGGGTCGATCGTGTACACCCGGGCTGATCCCGCAGTGTTGACGCATGGGTGGAACTCGTCGACGACATCAGCATCTGAACCGATTGTCGGGCCTGAAATGAGACCGCATGCCTCAAGTGGGTACGACTTCACCGCCTCATGGATGATGGCATCGAGAACGGCTCGCCGGATCTGAATCACAACGACCACGCTAGTGGGTTCACACGGCTACAAGTTGATGCACCTCGAGCACTTGATGCTTGCCACCCGCCGAGTAGACGTCAGCGCGCACCGAACGTTGATCGGAGACATCCCAGCCCATCATTTCGGCAAGGAGGGGTTCGATTACGCCCCAGGTGCCGTCGGCACCCGTCCAAAACAGCCGACCGTCAAGAAGTGGGCCGCGTAGGGTAATCGTGACGACTCGACGGTGAGGCGTCATCTGCTGTCCGTGGCGTCGGGCGACAGCCTCGCGAAGGCGAAGTTCTGCTTCGAGGTCGCTGTCGTCGTGCAACGCGAATGCACTCGTTCCCAGCGATGACATGGCTGCCTGGTCACGAACGTGTTCGATCGGTGTCGACAACCTTCTAGCTGCTGATGGGTGACGCAATACGGCCGCCAATGGTTCTGGGTCGTGGTGTGATGAGAAATTGTTCATAAGCAGCACGGTAAGGAAGGGGTGTAACAATCTCTCGGACGCCCGTGGTTTCGCAGTGCGGTCAGTCGCACTCGGTAACCTTTGTTCACCATGGCTCCGCCCGGCACCAAGATCATCGCAAGTAACCGCCGTGCCCGGCATGACTATGCGATTTCAGACTCGATTGAGGCTGGTGTCTCTTTGCTGGGGAGCGAGGTGAAAAGTCTTCGTGAGGCGCAGGTGCAACTCAACGATGGCTTTGCACGATTCCGCAGTGGCGAGTTGTGGCTTGAGGGGGTTGCGATTGCGCCCTACGGGTTTGCCGTGGGATTCGGCGCCCACGAGCAGGACCGCCCTCGAAAACTGCTGTTGCATCGAGCCGAACTCAAACGCCTCAGCGACCAGGTAGATCGCGAACGGGTGTCGATCATTCCCCTTGCGATGTACTTCAAGAACGGCCGGGTGAAGGTCGAACTTGGAATTGGTAAGGGCCGCACAAAAGCCGACAAGCGCCAGTCGATCGCTGCAAAAGACGCACAGCGCGATATTGAGCGCGAGATGGGCCGACGCAACAAATACAACAGGTAATAGTTAGCCAGTTAGGCGCAGTTGGCTCAGCGAGGTTGGCGCCACATTCCCCACTGATGTGGGCCTTGGGATCTGTCATTTTCGTCATCGGTCATGAGATCCCATTCAGTTCTTACCTCGAATCCATGGCGGCGGTAATACGCCACGTTCTCTTCGGTCTCAGTTTCGAGATAGCACCCAAGCCCCTCAGCATCGGCAATCGCAAAGACTTCTCCCATGAGTGCTGCGCCGAAACCTGTCCGTTGCCAGTCAGGGTGGGTTGCCAACATGTTGAGATACCAGTGAGGCTCCGGAGGTGTGTTCGCCTCGGAGAATGTTCCGTAGGCCACAAACCGAGAGAGCCGCCATGCCGGGTCATTACGTGGTTCATCCTCAACTTCGGCTTCAGGTCGACCCGGAGGGGTCCACTTGGCAAACGCCGCCCCATCACTTGTGCACCAGGTGCTGTTCAGCGCCACTCCCCTGCCAATGACCCATCGAAACACTCCTTGACCATTTTGTTCGTAGTCATCGTCATCTGGAAAGAACCAGCGCATCACCGGATCGGTACAGAATGCCCGCCAACCGGTGACTGCAAGTTGTTTGATTTCGGCCGGTGTCGCTTGGTGAATACCGCTCATAGGTTCAATAGCCTCGCAGACCGGCAGCGATGCCCCGGTGTCCGGTTGCATCGCCGTTGTTGTAGGTTGAGCGGCAACATAACTACACAGGTACTTGTACCTAGTGGGTGCGTTCATACGGGGCTGACCGGTTTCGACGTCAGTATCGCTTGGGCGAATCTGCGACCCGAGTTGCTCAGACTCGAGAAACGGGGCAACCATAAGAATTGCCGATGAGCAGTTCGCTCTTGCCGCCTGATTCAGGTGAGTAAAGAGTCATCGTGACCAGAAATGGCGCACGGGGCCGGTCCGCCGCAGCCCGGCAACAGAAGCGGAGGATGACGACGAGAAAGACCGTTGACGGCGAGAAAGACCGCTGCCTCTCAGGAAAGACTGAGCGCTGATCGCAAGATCAATCGACCCGCCGATGAGCCGGCGTCAGGCTCTCAGACGGGAATGGTCGTAGCGGGTCCGTTCACGGGCTGATGGACGGGGGTTCGATTCCCCCCAGCTCCACTCAGGGGGACTTGTAGGAATACGGGTTTTCGCTAGTAGAAATCGGGCCAGGTCCCACTGGTCTCGCAACGAGAGCCTGTGTCTCAACTTCATTTCAATCGTCAAGCCGTTGGGGGCTGCCCGATGTGGTCTGTTCAGCCATTCAAGTAGTGCTCATCAAGTTCCCACTTGACCACGCCACCAATTTCAAGTGAACTCCTTACATGCGTCATAGCGAACAAGTCCGCCTGATGAAACAACTGTGCGCCCACTTGGATGCCGGCACCAACGTTGACGCCGGCGGGCTACGCCAATTGGACCCGTCCGTCTATACGGATCCAGCCCGGGCTGAGCGAGAGCGAAACGAGTTCTTTCTATCGACCCCTCAGTGCGTTGGCATGTCCGGTGACCTGCCTGAGGCCGGCTCGTTTTTAACCCACGACGATCTCGGCGTGCCAATTCTCGCAACGCGAGACGCCGACGGCCACTTCCGAGCATTTGTCAATTCATGCCGACACCGAGGCGCAGTAGTAGAGACGGAAGCACGGGGCACAAAACGCCGTTTCACATGTCCATTCCATGCCTGGAGTTACGACACCGGAGGTGCCCTTGTCGGCGTGCCGAAGTCCGAGCACTTCGGTGACATAGACACCGAATGTCTTGGCCTACGCCCATTACCTGCCGAGGAACGCCACGGTCTTCTTTTCGTCCATCCTGACCCCAACGGTCGAATGAATCTCGACGAGTTGCTGGGCGAGTGGTTCAACGACGAGTTCCCAACATGGCACTTCGGCGACATGATCCCGATCAATCACGACGCTTACGACACTGCGTGTAACTGGAAGTTGGCGATGGACACTTTCGGTGAGACCTACCACTTCTCTGCGCTCCACAAAGACACCTTGTTCAACTCATTCCACGGCAACGTGCAGTGCTACGACCAAGAGGGGCACCTGCACAGGATGGTGCTCTGTCGACGTGAAATCGATGAAATGCGATTGCTGCCAGAAGATCAGTGGGACATTTCGATCGCCGGACTTCCTGTTTACTGGATCTTCCCGAACGTGATACTCATGCCGTTTCGATTTGGTTGCTTCCTCGTGCGGGCCTACCCAACTGATGGCGATCCAGGTCGTCACATAAGTCGCGTCGACTTTTACATGAAGTCGGAACTGGTGGAAGCAAGTGGACAAGAGGCCGCTGAGGTCAACACGATGATCACCACAATTGCCCAGATCTTCGCCGAAATCATCCGTGACGAGGACTATGTAATGGGTGAGTCACAGCAGCGTACGGCGAACTCCGGATCTCTCGAACGGGTCATTTTCGGTCGCAACGAACCGGCCCTACATCATTACCACCAGACGTATGCAAGCAAGCTCGGCGACGCCCCCATTCCGCTGGTCGACGCGATCTGATTCGCCACGTGACGCAACGGCCATCGACAGGAGCGCTTACGGCAACGCAAGCACGTTCACGGTCATTTCTTCACTGTACGAAATGTACGCATCGGGATCTGTAGGTGAGCCGCGAGACTCGTCGTAGTAGGTATCTCCAACCGTGATAGTGAGTAAGTCTGTCTCTGCAAGGACGAGCTGTTTTAATTCTTGGGCTGTGGCACCTGGATGGCCAGATAGGAGTTCAACCGCTCGGGCTGCGGCTATTGGCGTCGCATGTGACGTGTCAGCGAATTCATAGTCAAGAGGAAGCTCGACGAAGACAGTGTTTTCAAGGTTTCGTGCCACGAAATCACCATGAAGATCAACTGATCCTTGCCGAGACGAAACAGATGATGCTTCACCCCACATCTCTGAAAAGTCCCAGTACCAAGCAATAAAGAGGGTTTGATCCATTGCGTCTGGGTCGTTCTCAATGACGTAGACGTTCCCAGCATGCGGAAACGCATACACCCCTAGTTCCGGGTCGCCATCAACCCCGGCATTTTCAAGGGACGATATGTAGAGCGCATTTGTCCCTTTGAGGGCCTCAACCTCCTGGTAACTGTCGTCACTGATTGCGAAAGGATCGCCTCCCTCATGACTACTCGCACTGATCACGACTGTTTCGTCTGCGTGAATTGCTCTAAAGCTGGTGCCGGAACCTCCCTCAAACGTGAAAAGCGTGAACTTCTCATTAGGGGCGAACGTTAAGAAGGTATCCCTCACACGATCGCCATGAGATTCTTCGCCGTTATTGCCAAAGACGTCGCTAAGGACCACTTTGATTGCGCCATCTCCTACTGACTCGAAGTACGGCTCGCCCCATTCTGGATTTAGATCTTCAAGGATGTAGTAGATGCGTGCTTCCTCATCTCCTACGACTGCAGATGGGTGAGTCCTTTGACGGCCTGATTCTTTGATGATTTTTCCTACCCGATCTACATCTCCCTCCCCAACTAGTTCCTCGCAGCCATCAATAGCAGCCTCGACAGCCCGGAAAGTTTCAGAGCCGAGCGCATCTTCTGATGCTCCGTTTCTCACAATGAAGTCGACGACGACGAATAAATCGGAATAATTAGTCTGAGTGTTGGCCGACAATTCATCAACGAAGCACCCTCCGAAGGGTCCGCCGTCGACGACGGGGAGATAGGAGGTGAAGTAATCGATGAGGTCCAGTCTCCATTTTTCCTCCAAAGAGCTATCCGATTCACTGCTTGAGTCAAAGTCGCTAGTCAAAGAGGTACTCACCCCACCGAAGGAATTGGTCTGTTGGACCGATTGAGATGGCTCGCGATCACCGCTGCTACACGAGATCAATAACACGCATAAAAGAGGTGCCAACAAAAATTGCGTGACTTTGAGACCCACCTCCTCAAACTTACCGACCCCTAGTACGACGAGAGGGGTACGACGACGCAACCATCGAGATGCTGTCATCTCAAAGTTCCTGGGTTCGCAACTTGTGCTCGTGCTTTAAAAAATCTCGGGGCGAGTCGCTTACTACGGGTGCTGTGTGGGGCTTGCCTCGTACCGCAATCGGCGGCCTTTTGTCTTTTAGGGCCTCTCAATCGACAGCCATAATCTGCCGTCTACTGCTCGCCCGAGCCCAGGGCGACCGAGTGCGTCAATCGTTGAAGGTCTCAGGCCTTCTCGTGATCATTCTTGCAATCACTTTTGCTCTCCCTGATATACAACGAAGGCCTAATCGCCACCGGCAGGAGACGCTCTGCCTTCGGCTGACGCTCAACTCCACGTCACTCGAGCCAGCGTGGTCGTCGTGCAGTAGTAGACATCTCGGTTGCCTCCTGCGGTGAGGAACATCCCGTTGGCGATTCTCGACCCAATGTCAACCCGGTCAAGAAGTGTGCCGCTTACGACATCGACGACCACCAGATCGTCACGGCCATCAGGGGTGAAGTCGTTGATGACAAGCTCACCCGATTCAGGGAAGACCACTGGCTGCATCGAGGCACGAACGTCGAGATGCCATGCAACTTCCATTTCGTCATTGGAGGTGTCGACACCGGCGAGGCCACCGTTTATTGAGTCCCACGCAATCGCCATGTTGAACTCTGGAACATGAACAGGCGGCGCAATGACTCCCCCGCCGCCAACACCAAATGGCTCGATCGAACTCGCACTATTCAGGTCGTTTAGCGGGATTCTGAACAGACGTTGCGCTCCGTCCCAGGGCGCTTGAAGCCGCCACGACACGTTGCGGCCTGGCGGTGTGTCGAAACGTCCGTTGGGTTCGGTGAGGTGTATCGCGCGCACCGAAGGGACATCTCCGCAGTCCATCACCCAGCACGAATCCCCCGACAGGCAGGTGTCCCATGCCAACCCCCAATGGTCGTGCTCCGAGCGGTAGCGCAGTCGCCACTCGTCAACTGCGAGGGCATCGCCGTCAACTCTGAGCCGCCAAATGTGCTCACTGCCCGGCACATAGACATGCTCGGCGCCGCTTTCCGAAAGGTCAGCAGCGATGCGACCCATCGAACCTTCCGGA
>Ga0310343_10000624_pt1 | contig 17065 bp, 16 predicted proteins | sample HC15DNA2025_MG_FD_203519 | JGI IMG/M metagenome (GOLD analysis project Ga0310343, IMG submission 203519) | Marine microbial communities from station ALOHA, North Pacific Subtropical Gyre - HC15-DNA-20-25_MG | ecosystem: Environmental > Aquatic > Marine > Oceanic | place: Pacific Ocean: North... | reverse complement strand
GGTGGGGTGCTGCATGGGGCGTGGCCGTCGCGAGTTGGGCGGCTTCGGCCTGTTGTTGAAAGGATTCACTCCAGGCATCGCGCAGGTCGCTGATGCGTTGCAGAATTTCCTCGATGATCTCCTTGTTCTTGCTGATGTTAGCTTCCTGAAGTCGGTTATCGAAATAGATGTAGAGGCCGGAAAGGCTGTGGGCCAGTTCTCCACCGTTTTCCAAGTCCAACGCGTGGTTGAGCTCGCGAACGATGGCTTGGGTTTTGGTGATGTTTTCGTGGATGTTCAGGTTGAAATCCAGCGGATCCTCGTGCTCGAAGGCCCGTATGGCAGCACCCAGAAACCGAATGGCCCCGTCGTACATCATCACGACGAGATTTTCGGGTGTGGCAGAGCTCACCGCGTTGGCGCGGTAGGCACTCAGCTTATTGGTACTGTTCATCAATCCACTCACAGCATCTTCCATGCCGCCAGTGGGGAAGCAAATTAACGTCCGGAGGGGGCCGGACGGGTCAGCGTTTCTTCTGCTCGATTTCCGAGGCGATGAGTTTGGCAAAACCGTCAATGGCCTCAGCGGGGGGGTAGGCATTGGTTTGGACGGCTTCGCGCAGGCGATCCTTGATCTGGTCGAAGCGGGCCTCCACATCACGCTCCACCCGGGTAAAATCTGGGGTACGGGTGAGGTTGGCTTCCATGGCATCAGTCGGTGCCACCATGTCCACCGCGGCCGATTGCTGGCTCTGGGCCTGGGCAATCTTGGCGGGGCCTTGGGCCTGCCTGGATGCATTTAAGTTAACTTCCTTCACGGAACATCTTTCGGTCGCACTCTCGCCTTAAAACGGCAAAAAATCAATGTTTTAGTGTCAAATGGCGTCCGACGTGGTCGGCATGGGCGGAAGATTTTTCTCGGCCTCAGCGGGAGTTTCGGGCTGTGGAGCCGGACTAGGGCCCTCAGTTGCCGGTTCTCCGGACACCTTCTGACTGCTATTACGTTCGGCAGGATTCGCTGCGACTTGAGGATTTTTTTTCATTAAAGTCGGAATCATCTCCGCAATCGAAAAACGGCCCATTTCCCGGGGCGAATTGAGCACTAGGATCTCGGTGGCGGCGGACTGATGGGAGGCATGAGATTTCCGGATATAGCTCGCTAGTGAATTAGCCACCGCCGCTTCGCCTCCATCGAAGACCTCATCGACCGCCCAGATCAGCTCTTCGGTTTCGAGGTCGAACAAATGTAATTTCCAGCCCAAGGCTACTGGGGGATAGGCGCGGAAGGTGGACAGCTCGGCAAACAACACCGCTTGGCAGCCGGTTTCCGCGAGCAGGCGCGGGAGGAAATCGAACGGCAACGGTTCATCGGCATAAAAGCCGCGGCGGCCAAACATGCGTTCGAGGCGGTCGGCCGTGATGGTCACCACATCCACCCGGCGGTTGCGGGAAAATTCTTCAGTGAACACCGCTTGCATGGAGCGCAGGCCGCGCTCGGCATCGCGATTGCCGCGGCTGGGGATGAGCGGCAACACCGCCACACGCCGCACTGTATCGGGCAGGCCACTAGGCGCGAGGTACACATTGCCAATTTTGTGAAACGGCCCAAAGTAGGGGCCGAGATTACGTTGGGACAAATTTTGGCAAGCCGTGACACCCAGTAACAGGGTCGCTAGCAGGGTAAATGAAATGGTATTTTTCATGATGATTATTTAAATCTGGACATAAGAAAGCTCATGTCGTTGTTAATTTTTGATTGGGCCTGCTCCATGTTGACAAAGCTGCGGATGAGTGTGTCGCGGTTCATTTGTACCCGACGCTCGTGATCGGCAATCTGCTGATCGATGGAGCTAATTTGGTTGGTGAGATTATTTTGTGTTGTTTCAAGTGAGCCATCATCGTCCAGCAGCGTGTCTAGATAGGTGTACATGGAATTGGCTAAGCCATCAGTGGTGGTGGTGAATAGGGATTTAACCTGCCCCAGGTTTTCGCTAAGCGCTGTTTCCAACGTGCTGGAATCAGAAAGGGACAGTTCGTTGGAGTAACCACTGGAGGTGTAGCCGATGGATTCCAGCCGAGTGATGGTGCCGCTTAGACCATCCACGCTCTCGATGGCTTTCGTACGGATATCGCCGGAAATGGTCATGGAGACCAATGATTCCCCGGCCAACACGCCGAGAGTTACCTTGCCATCAGCATCCGTGCTGCTGGCTGTTTGGGTTTTGATCAGCGACTGCACCTTGTTGATTTGGGAGATGAATCCGGCGATTTTATTTTTAATGGTATCGGTGTCCGCTTGAACAGATACGGTGGCAATTTTGGGCGAACTACTCATCATATACACGTCACCGGTTTGCGTACTGGTCAGGTCCACCGCGTTGGTGCCGGATTCCGCGTTTGCCTTGGTGGTGTGCAACGTGTAGCTGGAGCTGGAAAGCACGCGCACGTAATAAGTGGTATTGGACGACAACCCGCCGGGGATCGTGCCGGGGCTGTACACCGTGACTGCCTCACCGGTGCTGTATCCGTGCGAACTCTCGGTGGTGACGGTTTCGCCGGAGGTATCCACGCTACTGATTTTCGAGGCACCGTTGCCTTTGGTGGCGGTTACCGCCAGGCCTTGGATTCCGGAACTGTTGCTGTCGATTGTGTTGCTTTTGCTCTCCAACGGGCCGGCGTCGTTGACCTTATAGAGGAGGTTTTTGCCGCGGGATAATGCCCCGCTATTGGCGGTGAGCAATCGTGACTTGGCAAGGAAATCTCCGGTTACATCCTCCAAGGTAATGCCCACATCACCGGTGGTTTTATTGGTCAGCAAAAAGCGATCATTCACCGGATCATAATTAGCGTACACGCTCGCCTCGGAGCTGTTTATTTTGTCCAAAATATCTGTGATCGTGGCGGAGCTATCCCAGGAAATGGTGGTGCCATTGATTTTGAATGAACCGCTGGCTGCACCAGTGCCATCGGTGAAATTGGCATTGGCCGGCGTGACACTGATATCGATGCCGCCCAGCTTACCGCTGCTGGAGATGCTGGTGGTGCCATTGGCGTTCAGGCGCAGGGCTTGCAGAAAATTACTGGTGTCCGTGGCTGATCCCAGCACGATTTCAGAGGAATCCGTCAGGGTCACCTTGTCACCGCTCACCGAGTAATCGAAGCTGCCGCCCACGGCTGTTTTGATGGCTGCCAGCGTGGTGTTCAGGGAATCATCCGTACTCACCGTCACCTGTTTGCCCTGCACAGTGACAGTGCCGCCGGTGACAGCAATCGAGAAACCGCCTGAACTCATAGCCGAGCTGGTGTTCACCGCGGCACCCACATCGCTGGCACCCAGTTGCTTGGCCGAGGTAGCCAGCTGGAAGATTTCAAAATTGTATTCGCCTGATGACGTGCCCGAATCCGCCGTGGCCGTGGCATGCGTTTCACTACTGGTCACTTTGCGAGTATCGAAAAAGGCCGTGTCCTTTAGTTGTTCCGATACGGTTTTGAGGGAAGTCAGCTCGGTCTTCAATCTGGTGAAGGCGGCATTCTTGGCGCGCACACCCGCCTGCTCGGTGCGCATCCGGCGTTGCGGCGCCCGTTCCACATTGGTGAGTTGATCCACCATGCTCTTCCAGTCAAAGCCGGAAGCCAATCCTGATACGTTTAAATCCATATGCGGTTCATGGGGTAACTACACAACCCCACGGTTACACAGCAAATGGAATGCCAGAATGCGGACTAATAAATACAGTCTAGATGAATGGACTGCCCGCAAGCGCAGCGGACCTGTACGCTCTTGACGGTATCACCTTCGCGTACGAACTCGATGGTGGGTGGGGTTTGGAGGGTCTGTTGATCGTCGCCGGTGTTCAGCTTGATTTCCGGCAACGCCACTCGGGTGGGGGCGTTGTTGACGGCGGCTTCAATGGCGCTGACCGCAGAATCCAGTGCGGTCTCTGCAAGCTGGCCTTGAAGAATTTTCCGGATTTCCCCGGGCAAATCCACCGCTTCAGCCGGCGTTACAGGGGCTGGCGCGGCCTGGGGATTGGCCGGAGCCGGCGTGTCTTCGCCATGCCCCACAAATTGCGGAGAGGGTCGGGCATCCAGCTCGCTGCCAAAAGGGGTAAATCCTGCGTCCGCCATGATCTTAACTTCCGCCTTGCCGCGGGCGTACCATAATGCTTACGCGGTTGTGATAGGCATGATCAAGATCGCCGAGTTTATCCTGTAACGGACGGCGATTGCCATAGCCGGTTACTTTGTGGAATTGGTCGGGTTTCACGCCTTCCTCTGACATATACTTCCGCACGGTAATGGCGCGGTCGGTGGAAACATCCCATTCATCTTCATCTTCGCGTCGGCTGCGAAATGATTTGCTGGTGTGGCCTTCCACCTCCACCAGAGTGGATTTGCGGCTGTCATGCTTGGCCAGAGTCCAGGCCACAATGCGGAAAAGTACACGGCCGTACTCAGTCATTTCCGCTGTTTGTTCCTTAAACAAACGCTTGCTTGGGTCGTTGAAAAATTCAATCAACAACCCTTCGTCGGTCATCTGCACGCGAAGCGTTTTCATGTCGATGTACTCGGGATTCTGCACAAACGCCCGGACCAAATCATCATTCAGCCGGCGTACTTGCTCCAAGGGGATGGCTGAGGCTTTCTCAAAGTGCGCGCGCTTGGCTCGGATAAGGTCGGCGTTTTCAATAGGGATAATGCCGACTGATTGTTTGGTTACCGACGCAAAACGAGTGCGGAAATACTGTTGCACATTACCTTTGATTTGCTCGTCTTGACTTATTATCCAGAGCACTAAGAAAAGCGCCATCATCGCGGTCACAAAGTCCGCGTAAGCTACCTTCCATGCTCCTCCTCCTCCTCCGGCCATAGTGCTTGATTATTTCTTTTTGGTTTTTCAGGTTAATAATATGAACGGCTCATCATCCTCCAGACTTCAGAAGAGTTTCTAAGTCTCCTGAACTCATACGCACATCCTCACCCAGTTCCCGGCGACCTACTTCGCAGGCGACGAGTGGGGGGAGACCATTTGCAAAACTGATGACCGAAGATTTAATAACTTTTATATAGGTAAGCTCTGCATGACCATTAAATTCACAGTTGGTGGCTAAAGGGCCGACCATGCAGTACGAGCCGAAAATTCCAAAGAATGTGCCGGCAAGCGCCGTCGCAATACCTTGACCGACTACCGCAGTATCTCCACCGATTTTGAACATCATCACTACGATGATACCCAACACAGCAGCCACAATTCCAAAGGCGGGGAGCGAGTCGGCTACCTTGGTCATAACCAGCACCGGTTCATGGTGTTCTTCTTCCATTTTATGGAGGCTTTTTGCCATGAGTGGTTCCAGTTGGTCCGGCTTGATTCGACCGTCTACGATCGGTTTTAGGCCGTCAGCCAAATACTCAAGTGCATGATGGTTGCCGTGGAATTTTGGGTAGTTGCTGAATAAAGCGCTGGCTTCCGGGTTCATTACGTGTTCTTCCAAGGCAATCATACCACCCTTGCGGCCAAGCTGGAAAAGTTCGTACATACATTTGAATAATTCCTCATAATCTGCCTGATTATAAGGTGAACCTTTGAGCGTGCCGAGAGCCTGTTTGAATACTCCTTTAAGAACGGGTAACGGTGCCATAACAACGCAACTTCCGATAACCATCCCTCCTAATGAGATAAACTCATTCAGGTGAAAGAGGCCGCCGATTGCGCCAAAGTTCATTGGGCCGTAACCGCCTGCAGCCATGGCGAAGCCGACTGCAACGCCCCCAAAAATGATCACAAATCCGATTATAATAAACATTATTTTTCCTTCTTTTTTAAATTCGTTCTTGTCGCTGGAGGTGGCTGCGCAATGACAATACCGCCTCGGTATTGATCTGGCACACACGTGATTCACTGATGCCCATCAGCTCCGCCACGTCCTTCATTCGCAGGCCTTCGTAATGAAAGAGCAGTAGCACTTGCTGTTGTTTGCGGTTAAGTTGCTGAATGCGTTCGCGAATGAGCACGTGCAGCTCGCGGCGCCCTGTGCTTTCGCCCGGGTCCTCTTGGGTTAGGTCCGCCGCGTAATGATCGTTGGAATGAGAAAATTCATCATCGCCATCCAGCATTTGGTGCAAAGGCACAAACACCACCGGCCGCAATTCATCCAGCTGGGCACGGTATCGTTCAACGGTGATCCCGAGCCGATCGGCTATTTCCTCCTCCTCCGGCTGGCGATTCAATTCCATGCGAAGGGTTTCCATAGTATTTTCCAGCTCTTTGCGGCGCGAATACACCGTGCGTGAGAGCGGCTGGGATTTGCGGATCTCATCCAGAATCGCACCCCGAATGCGCATGCGCGCATAGCTCTCGAAGGACATGCCCGCCGTCGGATCAAAGCCGTGGGCGGCCTGGATCAATGCGAGGCTTGCGATGTTTTTCAAATCATCCACGTCCACCGTGACCCGCACCAGCGGCACAAAACGATGGACCATTTGGCTGATCACCGAGGCGTAGGTTTCCAGAAGCTCCTCCTCAGTGGCCTCCGTGAGCTGGGCCTTTTGATAGGCACGCGCCGCCTTGGTCTGCGTGGGCCGATGAGGGCGTGGCGCAGTTTCTTGTTCTTGCTGGGCAGTCGCTTGGGCCATGGATTACAAATCCTTTAGTATTGTTCCTCCCGATTGGATGCTTCGGGCTCCCGCTCCGCCTCGGCGGCCTCAGCGTTCTGTGAGGCGATGGCCTCCAACTCGGCGTGTTCCACTTGGGCGGTGGCCAGGCTGGTGAGCCACAGGCGCATCCACCACTGGCCAATGAGACCAAAGGCAAGGGCGCCAAACAACGCGCTGGTAAGTGTGCGTTCCCACGCTTTGCCCATGCTAAGGCCAAGAGCCAGTACCATAATGAAACCAAGCATCCCGGCCATGAGTGTGCCCCAGCGGATCATTGCGAACCTCCTTTCGCGGCCACCGGTTGCCCGGCGGACACCTGAACTAATACCATGGATGCCTGGGCTTTGGCGAGCCAGTAGGCTTCGCGATCCATGGGCACGGGCCCGGTGGAAGCCAGCTTGGGCAGCTCGATGGGCTCGGTTTGATAAGTGACCTTGGCCGAGCGTTTGAGAAACGACAGCAAGTGGTCACTCTTTAACATGTACCGGTGGTAGGAGTTAAAGTTTTGAAACACATCCGGCGAGCGCCGGTGAGAGCCGGGGAAAAAGAGGCCAATGGCCTGACCTTGGCGGTTCAATAGAGCCGCGCCCCGGAAACCGGCTGTACGTTTGAGCACGGAGAATTTCGCATCCTGGATGATGGATTCCAGTTTTGTGCTGGCTTGGTTACCGGGAATAGGTTTTGTGAGAAGCTCTTCTGCCGCCTCGTACAACCGACTCAATGTCTTGTCGCGTTGCCACATACCGGGCACCGCCGAGAGCCGCACCAAGGCTTGAAGTTTCGGCGGGGCCACTTTGATATGCCGCAAATCTAGGGCCACCCAGGATTGCGCAGGGTAATGGCGGGCGCGTTTTTGGGTATCGGGTTGCGGGAGCCACTTATGGTTTACGCCGTCGTACCACAAGGCTTCTTTCAATTGATAGCCAATGCTCAAGTCGGCTGCGCCGAGCAACACATGCGAGGCTCGCAGCGCGCCGCGCAGGCGTTCAACCGAGGTGGTTTGCAGGCGGAACAAAAGCTCCTGTGATTCCGGATCCGGAGTGTCGTCAAAAGATTGATTCGATGAGCTGGCGTCATCCAGATATTTCTCAAACTGTATCAGCATGCGGTCGCCCAATACCGGGGCGCGCAGGGTAAAGAACCTCGGATCTGCCTGGGCCCCGAGGATACTATGAATAGTGGTATCCGCCTTGGCCGGGCGTGGCTGTGATTGCTCGGAGGTTTCCGGGAGTTGATAGCCCAACACGTTTACCGGATCGTTCAACCGTGTGCCGTGGCTGGAGTGTAAGGACAGGGCAGGGAAGTCATAATCCCCCTGAATTTTCAGGAGTAAATATTGATCCATATCGCCCGGCACATGTACCACCTGAGCGGGAAAAGTGCCGTTCTCCGTGGTCACCTGAAAGCGATTGCCGCTTTGAAGCAGGTGTTTGCCGGCGATCACATAGCCATCTTTGGAGACAAAGAAGCCGGTACCCCAATCCGCGGGCGCAAACGCCAGCGCTGTCGCGCTTTGCCCCAAAGGCAGTGTGGGCGAAGGCAGGTTCATCCGGTTTTTCTCCGTAGCTGCAATGGCCTTAGCAAAGTGAACCTGTTCCCGCGTGAGCACTCGATTCACCAGTTCCAAACCCTGCTGGGCGGCGGGTTGGTTTTGTTCCGCCGCCAAGGTCCACCAGGCACTAGCCTGCACCGGGTCATCACCGCCCAAGGGCGCGAGGATGGGGTCGGACACATCGACCTCTGTCGGCAACATGGATTTGAGAACGGATACAATCAATTGGACGTGTTCATCGGCGACAAACAAATCAAGTGTTCGCAAGGCTTCCTCGGGTTGAGCGGGCCGATACAAGGCCGTTGCCAGTTCCAGGATCGCATGGCGCTGGGGATCCAGAGCCACCATGTCATCAACCAGGCGCGGATGTTTGGCCACAAAGGATTCGGGGACCTTCTGGCTGATCAGTGTACCGGCTCGCCGTCCTTGGTAATAAAACAAGCCCACATTGTACTGACTGGGCGCATGGCTCATGCGTGCAGCTTGACGGTACAAAAGAAATGCGCGCGCTAGGTTTCGCTTCGTGCCTTGGCCTTGTTCATACAACTGGGCGAGGTTGTAATACGAATCGGGCTGGGGATGATTGGCCGCCTGTTGAAGCCAATGCACGGCCCGGGTGGCATCAGCGGGGACGCCGTAGCCCTGCAGATACATCACCCCCAAGGCGTGTTGGGAAGGTCCATAATGCTGCTGGCTGGCGAGAAGGAAATGATCATGGGCATCGCGCAAATACTGGTTTTCCTCCGGGGAAATCACTTGGTCCTCATTGGTATCCCATTGTTTGAATTCCTCTTCCGTAAGGGATTTCGCGGTCAGGCGTAGGCCAAGGTTATAATAAAGTACGCCGAGCTGGTGATAGGCACTCACTACGCCCTGCGAGGCGGCCCGTTGCAGATAATACTCGGCTGTCTGCGGATTGGCTGGGACCTGTTGACTACCATCGTCTAGGCCGTTCTGGTAAATTCTCCCAAGATTATACTGAGCCACCGCATGGCCCTGCCGGGCGGCTTGAGTGTAAAAGGAAACTGCTTGAGCTGCGTTTTTAGTGACGCCTTGGCCGGTCTCATACAGATAAGCCAAACTCGCCTGCGCCCCGGCGTGTCCCGTGAGTGCGGCTTGATGAAACAGCTGCGCAGCTTGTTCATGGTTGCTAACCTTTTGGCAAAGCAGGCCCAGGTTGTAGTTATCCGCTGCGCTATTGGCGAGCGTGCTGTTGCCGTATGGATTGCGCGAATCTTTCGGTCCTAAGGCACCCAGATTCGGGGAAGCGTGATGGACCAACGGATAGTAGATGGCGGATTTTTGATGGAACAAATCCTCAGCTAACAAACGCGCCCGGGTCTGGGAGTAACCGCGCGTCTTATAATGCTCTGTCAGATCCGTCATGATCCGTTGGTAACGCTGGCGCATGGCGTCATTGGCAATGCGCGTGATCCAAAATTGAAAATCCGTGGAGCTTTGCGGATACGGATAGCCCGCCGAAAGATTCAGCACCAACGCCAACGGGCCGGTAACCAATGGCTTGGTGAACCGCTGAGATTCCACGGTAAAATCGAATTCCGCTTCCTCCGGTGTGCCCTTGAGGTTGACCGGCTGCACCGGATTATACCGATCGCGAGCCTGCTCCAACCAAGCCTGAGCCCACTGGCGGCCGGCAAATTCCGGGGTCGCCGCCGTCGGCAGGGCTGGAGGGGCAGCAAAAAGCGCCATCCCGGTCCAAAAACCCAGACACCACAGCAGCAACCTTGGCTGGCGTGTTTTCATTAAAAACATCTGTTTTTTCCGCCTAAACATCCTGTTCAAACAGAGATTTACGCTTTCATGCAGCAAATCACGGGCCAACATTTTCAGGGCCAAATGTCAGGAGCCTATACCCGGTTAATCTCCAAATTACCATTTCTGGCCTAATTTTCAATATGGCCACAACTACCATGACCTTGCCTGAGCCCAACATCATCATAAATCCATAAAAAACGGAATAAACCGCATTTTTTAGCCTAAACAAGGCTGTTTTTGAATCGTCATAAAACAAGCGGCCTATTTAGGGGCGATGGCACGGGGAATGCTGCTCGCGGGGTATGATCGACGGTTTGTTTGCTAGCGCCAACTATCAGGGCGTGAAGAAAATGCTCGATGCCACCGTGCTGCGGCAGGAGGCCATCGCGAGTAATTTGGCGAACATTGAAACGCCTAACTATAAGCGGGTGGATGTGGCTCCGGCTTTTGCGACAGAGTTGTCCCGGGCGATCGCGGGAGGAGGCGTTAGTAACGTGCAACAGCTCAAACCCACCGTATCAGTCGATCAATCCGCTGTGGCTCAAAACCGCGACGGCAACACCGTGCAGCTGGAGAAGGAATTAACCCACCTGCAAAAGAACATGGTCGCTCACCACCTGCAAACCCAGATGATTACTGGCACGCTCAGCAAACTGCGGTCGGCCATCCAAACCCGTTAACCCAACCCTAGGAACTAATCATGCTTAGCGTCAATTTACTTCCCGGAGCCGACAGCGCCGCTTCGGCGATTCAAGCCGAGAAGGTGCGGATGGAGGTCATTTCCCAAAACATCGCCAACGCCAACACCACGAGCACACCGCAGGGTGGTCCGTATCAGCGCCAGGTGGTGCGGTTCGAGACGGTGATGAAAAATCAATTTGATGCTGCCAATGCCGTGCAGCAAGTGCAGGTAGCCGGCATCGAGGCTGATAACCGGCCTCATCGACTGATTTATCAGCCTGGCCATCCCGATGCAGATCCTGAATCTGGCATGGTGAAATTCCCCAATGTCAGCATCCACGAGGAAATGGCGGACTTGATTTCCTCCTCGCGCGCCACTGAGGCCAATCTGGCCATCATTCGCACCGCTCGCCAGATGGCTATGCAAACCCTCGCCATAGGCAAGGGCAACTAGAGAGACACTTTATTAAATAGGAACACGCATCATGATCCCGGTCCAAATGAATCCAATGGCAACGCAGGGGCTGACGGAAATGTACCGTCAGCAACGCGCCATGATGGAGCAGGCCCGGGACATTCAGCAGGCGGCGAAGACTGGCCAGGTGGATTCCACTCAGGCTGCGCAAGGCGCTGGTGCGGTGCAGGGCGCCGGTTTCGGCGAGGTGCTCAATCAATTTGTGGGCGAGGTGAACCAGAAACAGCTCGACTCCACACAAGCTGTCAACGACCTGCTCGCGGGAAAGGAAGTCCCGCTGCATCAGGCGATGATTGCCATGCAGGAGGCCGGTGTGGCCTTCCAGCTCATGGTAGAAGTGCGCAATAAACTACTGGAAGGATATCAGGAGCTGATGCGCATGCAGATCTAACCCCTAGCAAAAACCATCGACGGATCGAATTATGGAACAACTCAGAGCATTAGGCGCACAACTGCTGGCCATTTGGTCGCAACTAGGCGTTAACCAGAAACTCACCGTGGCGGCCTCCGGCTTCATTGTGGCCGTCACGCTGGCGGTCGTGGTGTTTTTCACCAGTCGCACCGATTTCGTGCTGCTCTACGGTGGGCTCGATCCGAAGGATGCCGGCGACGTGGTGGCTGTATTGGATGAGCAGAGCGTACCGTATGAAGCTGGCGCCGGAGGCACCAGCATCAAGGTGCCTCGCAGTCAAGTGCACAGCCTGCGTATGACTTTGGCCAGCCGCGGGTTGCCCAAGTCTTCCGGAGACGGCAAGGGTTACGAATTGTTTGATGAGAAAAATACCATCAGCATGTCGGATTTCGTGCAGCAGGTGAACAAGAAGCGCGCCATCGAAGGCGAGCTTGGCCGCAGTATCTCCATGATTTCAGGAGTGAAAAGCGCTCGCGTAATGGTCGTGATGCCCGAGACTCGGTTGATTGTGGATGATAACAAAAAGCCTACTGCCTCGGTGATGGTGAATCTCAGCCAGGAAGGCATGGTCGATCAACAGGCCGTCAACTCCATCCGTTTTCTCGTGGCCAATTCCGTACCGGGATTGCAGCACAACCATGTTTCGGTAGTGGATAATTTTGGCAACACGCTTTCAGCCAACGAGGAAGGCGGCACGTTCACCGCCATGGCTAACAACCGCCTAACGGCCCGGCGCAATCTGGAATTGTATCTCGCTAGCAAGGTCGAATCCATGCTTGCCGGCGTACTTGGACCTAACCAAGTGCAGGTGACAGTGAGTGCTGAGATGGATCACGACCAAATTACGCACACCTCGGAGATTTATGATCCCGATGGATCCGTAACCAATTCGGTAACTGAGAAGATCGAAAACACTGGCAACTCCAAGCCTTCCCCTGGCGGCTTGGTCGGCACGCCCGTGAATGCCAATGCCAGCACCAACAACCTTGCCGGTGGTGCGCTCTCAAATAATGAACAGAACAAGAGCGAAAGTGTGATTCAATTGAACAACAGTCGGACTACGACCAACGTTGTAAAAGCTGCCGGCGAAATTCGCCGCCTTACTGCCTCCGTGTTAGTCAATCAAGGCACTGATCCTCGGACCGATACCAGTATGACGCAGCTAACCAATATTGTGAAGAATGCTATTGGTATGCATGCTGGTGTGGCGGCTGTTCGCCCGGATGATATTATAGTGGCCGAAATGCAGTTTAATCGCTCTCACATTGCCGCCGCCGAAGCTCAAATCAGCTCTGCGGCCACTAAGGACTTGATCAGCACCGTTCTAAAAAACCTCCTGTACGTTCTGTTGGGTGGCGCCGCCTTATTTGCCTTTGTGAAGCTCGTGCACCGGAGTGGCGATGAAACTATCCAAACCGGTGTGCCAGTTGGGCAATTACTTGGGGCCGCTGGTCCAGTGCCGGCTGTGGCTGGAGCGCCCGGTGCCGTGCCTGCGCCAGGAGGTGCTGCCGTACCATTTGCAGCCGCACCAAGTGCTCCCGGAGGTGGAGCCTCCGGAGAAGCCCCAGGGTCTAAGCCCATTACAATTGAAGGGTCAGCTGGCCCGGTGGAGATTAACACCGACAACATGACCTTGGAGGATATTGAAAGTACTATTGCCGACGCGCGATCCGGCAAGATGAAACTCTCGCCCGCAGACATTCAGCAACTCATGCAGGCTCGGGATGAAGAACGTGAACGCATGAAACTGCTGGCAGCCACCGAAGATGACGTGGAGGTTATTGAAGAGCAGAAGCAGAAACTCATCATGGACTTCGGTCTGGGCGCTAAACAGCCTGAGCGTGTGAATATCGAGGTGCTCCGTGACATGATTACAGAGAGTCCTGAAACCATGGCTGTGGCAGCTCGTCGTTGGCTCAAAAATGATGATAGCGAATAACCTAGGAAAATATTCACAGCCATGAGTTCAATAGATACCCTTAATCTTAATGCATCGCAAAAGCTTGCGGCATTTCTGGTCATTATGGGCGAGGATGCGGCTGCAGAAATCGTTAAGAATTTTGACGATAACGAGCGTGAATTGGTTTGTGCAGAGATGGCTAACTTGCCACTGCTTGATAGCCAGCAACAGGGCGAAGTGTTACAGGAATTTACGGAGATGGCCGTGGAAGCCCGTAGCGGGATCAGCGGTTCGGTTGATTTCACCCGGTCTGTACTCGAGAAATCCGTGGGTCTGTTTAAGGCGGCAGAAATTATCGGGCGAGTTGGCACGGCTCGAACCAGTGTGGCCAGTATGCAGCAGATCATTGATTTGGATTCTACTTCCATCACGAACCTGCTCAAGGAAGAGGATGCTCAAACCATCGCCCTCGTACTTAGCTACCTTTCTGCAGCCAAAGGCTCAGAAGTGTTAATGGGTCTACCCGAACGCCAACGCGAGATTGTGGTGGAGAAACTAGCAACGCTCGAGTCCACTCCCATTGAGGTAGTGGAAACACTGGGTGATGTACTTTCCTCCAAAGTGGGCGAACGCGTCAGCCGCGCATTGAACCAAACGGGTGGCGAGAAATCCGCTGCCGCTGTCCTCAACGCCATGTCCAAGGACGACCGCAAGAAGCTGCTGGATAACATCGATGAACGCCAGCCGGACTTAGTGCGTTCTATCCGCATGAAGATGTTCACCTTCGATGATCTACAAACGCTCGACGTCAAGACTATGCAGAAAATCATGCGCGAGGTCGATGCAGGCCAACTCGCCATTGCCCTCAAGGCGGCCACCACCACCCTTCGAGATGCGATGCTGGGCGCCCTTTCCAAACGGGCGGCCGAAAACGTCAATGATGAAATCGAAGGTCTGCCGGATAACCTGTCCATGCGAGCTATCGAATCTGCACAGAACGGCATTATCGATGTCGTGCGCCAATTGGAAACCGAAGGAGAAATCTCACTCGAAAGCGATTAAACCCTCATGGTCAAAGCCGTCGACAATCTCGTAACCGACGCGCCATTGCGCGATATCCGCCTTACTATTGGTCCGGCAGAAGCGCTCCTACGTGACTCCCAAGACCCTGCTGTTATACCAGAACCCACCGCGGTGGATGAAGTTGTGGCTCCCGTGCCGAAGCCGTTGGGCGAAGAGGAACTTCTCGAGCGCGAACAGGCTGGCTATCAGCGTGGTCGTGAGGAAGCGGTGGCAGAATACGAAGCGCAGATCAATAAATTACGTGCGGAGTTGGAGCAGAGAAACGCCGCCGATCTGCCGGGCATGCTCGGCAAGATTGAGACCGAAGTGAATGGCTCCTTGAATCAACGCCTGCATTCACTTGAATCTGAGCTGGTCGAATTTGCCACCGAAGCCGCCATTCGCTTGGTGAACGGATTGCCGATCAGCACCAAGATCGTGGAATCCTCCATTCAGGATGCCCTTGGCCATTGCGAGAATGATGCGGAGGTGGCCGTGTATTTGAATCCCGAAGATTTGAAACTGCTGAAAGAAGCCGGCTCGGATCTGTTGGCCGATTCTCCCCACCAACGCCGCGTGCGCTATCTCAAGGATGAGGAAGTATCGCGCGGCGGTTGCTTGGTGGAAACCAATTGCGGCCTCATTGATGGCCGTCGCGAAACGCGCGAACAACTCTTGCGCGAAGCCGTTGATTCATGATCGCCTCGGACACATTGGAACCTTCCAGCGCCGCCAAGGGCTTGGCTCAGGCACGCTCGCGTTTATCCGGCACACGCCTCGTGCAGAACCGAGGCCGCGTGACGCAGATGATTGGGTTGGTTATTGAATCCCAAGGGCCCATGGCATCGGTTGGAGAAATCTGCCGCATCGAATCGCAAATTACCCAGCAAAGCATCGAGGCAGAGGTGGTGGGTTTCCGGGACCGCAAATTACTGCTCATGCCGCTCGGCGAAGTGAACGGCATTTGTCCGGGCAGCGAGGTGATTGCCACCGGCCATTCCCTACGCGTGCCCGTTGGCGACCAGTTGCTTGGCCGCGTGATCAATGGATTGGGCCAGCCGTTGGATGAGCAGGGCGAATTGTCTCGGCGCGCCGTGGCCGAGCTGGATTTGGTGACGCCGCATCCCCTGAAGCGGGCGCGGATCACCGAGCCGTTTGTCACCGGCATCAAGGCGATTGATACGTTCACGCCTTTCGGCCGCGGCCAGCGCATGGGCATTTTTGCCGGAAGCGGCGTGGGCAAATCCACGCTCATGGGCATGATGGCCAGTCAGGCCGAGGCCGATGTAAACGTGATTGCCCTGATTGGCGAACGTGGCCGGGAAGTGCGTGACTTCATTGAGCGCGATCTGGATGAGGAAGGCCGGCGCAAATCGGTCATCATCGTGGCCACCTCCAACGAGCCGGCATTGGCACGCGTGAAAGGCACTTTTTTGGCCATGACCATCGCCGAATCCTTCCGGAATAAGGGCAAAAATGTGTTGTTGATGATGGATTCCATCACCCGGTTTGCCATGGCGCAACGCGAGATTGGTCTGGCGATCGGCGAACCGCCCAGTTCGCGCGGGTACACGCCTTCAGTATTTTCCCTATTGCCGCAATTGCTCGAACGCGCCGGCAATAACGAGCACGGCTCGATCACCGGTTTGTTTAACGTACTGGTGGAAGGCGACGACATGAACGATCCCGTGGCGGATGCGGCCCGCTCCATTTTGGATGGCCACTTGGTGTTATCCCGCGAATTGGCGGCGCAAAACCATTATCCGGCGATCGATGTGTTGGAAAGCGTCAGCCGCCTGTCTTATGATCTGCTCGACACGCCGCGCCGCGAATGTATGGGCGATGCCCGCGAGATGCTCGCCATTCACCGCAAGAGCCGCGATCTCATTTCCATCGGCGCCTATCAGGCCGGATCCAATCCGCAGATTGATCGGTCCATTCAGGTGCATGATCCATTGAACGCATTTCTCCGCCAAACCGTAGGCGAAGGATTTTCCTTGGAACAAAGTTGGGAATCTTTGCAGCACACGATGGGTGCGATGGAGCCGTTGCAAACGGCCGCGCAAATACCGACGTCTCCCGAAAACGGCACGCCGGATGCTGTGCAATCCCCGGGCGGCACGCCTGAAGCCATGCCGCCGCCAGGCCAGATGCCATGAAACCGTTCCGATTTAAGCTGAAAACTGTGCTGGAAGTCCGGGTCAATGAAGAGGCTCAGGCTCGTGAGGTGCATGCCCAGGCTCAGGCGCACCTTGAGGAAGCACTGAGTTTTCAGCGGGCGGTGGAAGAGGCGATTGAAGGCAACCTGACGGCTTGTCAGCAGGCATTTGCCGGCCAGGCGGCTACCGGAACACTGGCACATCTACAAACCGCCCTGCGCGAATTGCGCGGGCAGCTCAGCCAACTGGAGCCCGTGGTGGCCGAGCGCCAAACCGAAACCGATGCCAAATGGCAGGAACTCCTCACGGCCCGTCGCCGTCGGGAAGCCCTAGAAAAAATGCGGGACCAACAACAAGCCGCGCACGATCGCGAGCTGGCCCGAACCGAGCAGCAGGCCATTGATGAAATGGTGCT
>Ga0310343_10000622_pt1 | contig 17071 bp, 17 predicted proteins | sample HC15DNA2025_MG_FD_203519 | JGI IMG/M metagenome (GOLD analysis project Ga0310343, IMG submission 203519) | Marine microbial communities from station ALOHA, North Pacific Subtropical Gyre - HC15-DNA-20-25_MG | ecosystem: Environmental > Aquatic > Marine > Oceanic | place: Pacific Ocean: North... | reverse complement strand
GGTTCCCAAATACCGGGCAAGGCGAGTCTGGGGTCCTGGTTGAGCTATGGGCTCGGAAGCTTGAATCGAAATTTACCTGATTTCATGGTGCTCAATTCGGCTTTTTGGACAGGGGGCACGGGGAACGTTCAGGCTCTTTATAGCCGTTTATGGGGTTCCGGCTTCTTGCCCTCCAAGCATCAGGGCGTGTCCTTGCAACCCGAAGGCGATCCCGTTCTTTTCCTTTCCAATCCTCAAGGGGTCAGTCGTGAGGTGAGGGGGCAGATGCTCGATCTGGTGACAGCTCTCAATCAGGAGCACCTCAAGGAACTGGGAGATCCGGAAATTCAGACGACGATCGCACAACAAGAGATGGCCTTTCGCATGCAGGCCAGTGTGCCTGAGCTGACTGACATGAGCCAGGAACCGGAACATGTGCTGACCATGTATGGTCCTGAAGTTCATAAAACAGGCTCTTTTGCGAGAAATTGTCTTCTGGCTCGGCGCATGATTGAGCGAGATGTTCGGTTTGTTCAATTGTTTCATCGAGGGTGGGATCACCATGTGGGGCTACCTAAAAAAATCCGAGGTCAGGCATATGATGTGGACCAACCTGCCAGCGCGCTCATCAAGGATTTGAAATTACGTGGATTGCTCGACGAGACCCTGGTGGTCTTTGGGGGAGAATTCGGACGTACCACTTTTGGACAGGGAAAAATCGAGCGGGATCAATACGGTCGAGATCATCATCCTAGATGTTTTACGACCTGGATGGCGGGTGGAGGCATTCGAGGTGGGATGACTTATGGCCAGACTGATGACTTCAGTTACAACATCGTCCAAGATCCCGTGCATGTGAACGATTTCAATGCCACGATCCTGCATCAACTGGGGATCGACCATCAACGATTGAGTTTTCCTTTCCAAGGCCTGGACCAAAGGCTCACGGGAGTGGAAGGTGCCAAGGTCGTGAAGGGGATCCTTTCTTGAGAAAGCCTATTTCTGGCTGAGTGGCATCCCGTCGAGGGCGCAGCATGGCGGGATTTCAAAGTTCCATCGTGCTGATCCAGTGGGTCCCCCCAAAGTGTTCGGGTATTTTTTCAGCGACCTTTTGTGCGATTGTGAGATTTTCAAAAAGGGCAAACGTGGTGGAGCCACTTCCTGACATTAACGTGACCACGGCTCCCCATTCACGCAGTGACTCCTGGAAAAGCTTGAGAAGAGGAAATTTCTCAAGAACGGGTGATTCGAGGCTGTTGTAAAATTGCTCGGACACATCAGCAAGGGGCTGGTTGGAAAGAGCCTCTGCCATTGTCTGAGCGCGCCCCTCCTGCCCCTGAAGTTGCCGAGGAAAGCGCGCCAGCTCCTGGTAGGCCCAGGCGGTGGAAACGCCAAAAGGAGGTTTGATCAAAAGGAGCCCTGCACCGTCGAGGGACCGCAATGGCGGTATCGATTGAAGCTGTTCCCCTCTTCCCTTCACCAGCATCGGCTTTTCCTCCAAAAAGAACGGCACATCGGACCCCAGCTGGCTTGCCAAGGTATGAAGGGTCTTTTGGCTGAGAGGTTTTCCAAAACAATGATTCAAGGTCTTCAGTGTGATGGCAGCATCGCTGCTCCCACCCCCAAGACCGGCTTCCATGGGGATTTTTTTGATCAGTTCAATGTGTAGGCCCACATCCATCCTCGTTTCTTTGAGGAATGCCTTGGCAGCGCGCATCACCAAGTTATCGGCTCCAGGATTTAGTTGGTTTTGCGGAATGGACAGACGAAGGTCCGAAAGAGAGTCATCCAAACGGAAATGCAGGATGTCATACAACGGGATGGGTATCATGAGCGACTCAAGCTCGTGATACCCATCATCGCCTCGCCCTAATATGTTCAGGAGCAAGTTGATTTTAGCCGGTGCTTGGCGTTCTTCCTGGATATTCATTGGCGTAGGTCAAAAAAAAAGCGCCAACTTTTACCGTTGGCGCCTTTTGATGATTCGGAAGTTCTCAGTAGTCAAAGACCCTGAATCGGCTACCTAGCACAGGGAATGCATCCCCCCCGCTGAAGCCCAACGCGCTGTCCGCCGCGTAAGTAGAGTCAGACAATAAATTGGGTGTGTAGTTTTCAGGGTAGATCACCTCATCCGAAACCATGGCAGGACCGTAATCGCCTAGTCCGTGGTCAGGGATGGGGAAGGTCACGATTTCGTAAAGTCCAACAGCGGTCCGCTTTGCCGTCTGGTTGATACCGTGGATGAGTCCAGTTGTGTAGGAGCGCTCGGGACTCTCCCAGATGGCCGTCTGTTCCATGCTGCGTCGGAGCTCTCCAAGACGGAACACTTCGGATGAATTTCGCATGCCACGCCCTAATTTCTGCTCAGGACCGGCACAACCTACCACCGCCACCGCTAATGCGATGCTAGCCAACGTTACGAACTGGGACATTCTTAACATAATGATTCACTACAGTTGCGAAAACAGTAAGGGTAAACCCTTGGTTGTAAAGCCTTTTGTCATCCATATTTCATGCCAAAAAGGGCTTGAAATTCCCTGTTTTAAGCGGGTTCTGAGTCGGCTTGGCTCTCCTCTTTCCTCGCCCAAACTTTTGCAATCAGCAAACTTAACTCGTAGAGGAGTTGAAGAGGAATGGCCATCAAGGTCAATGTGAAGGGATCACCCGTTGGGGTAAGAAAGGCACACAAAGTGAGGTTGATCACCACCCAATAAGGTCGAAATTGACTCAGTTTCAGGGCATCCAAGAAGCCAATTTTGACCATAGTCAGAAGCACGACAGGCAGCTGAAAGCTAATGCCCATGGCCAGCATGAACTTGATGACGAAGGTCATGTAGTCGCGTGCGTTCCATTCATCCGCTGAAAATCCCAACCAGTTGGAAAATTGAACCAGTGCCACAATGGCAATCTTCATCATGATGAAATAGCAAAAGAAAATGCCCAGCATGAAAAGCCCCGCCCCAAACCCCGTTGTTTGATAGAGGAATTTTTTTTCGTGGATCTTGAGTGCTGGAAGAACGAACTGACCCACAAAGAAGATGACAAACGGTGCTGCGATGACCAGGCCCCCGTAAAGCATCAACTGAAAGGCGACCAGGAATCCGTCGACCGGTTTGTAATTCTTGAGACGGTGCTCCAGGCTATTGAGGGGATGCTCGGTGCTCGTTTCCAAGCTGATCACGCGATTGGTGCCAATGAGCACGGGTTTGAGCTGAATGCTTTGGATGGCCTTGGTTGCCTCAGGCTCAATGCCATACCTTTCTCCGATGGCATTGACTGAGACATTACCCAGTCGAACCCCTTCGAAGAAAAGTCCAACCTGTTGTTTGCTGGAAAGGCGAAGCTCCTCAGCATCCCGGAGAGGAGCTGTCAGAATCGAGATGATGTTGTCCATCATCGAAAAGCAGACCACCATACTGATGATGACCGCACTCATGCACTTGATGAGTGTCCATCTGAGATCTTCTAGGTGTTCCAGGAAGGTTTTGACGGGACCGCCATCTTCCTCGTCCCACTCCTGATCGACAATGATTTCCTCTTCAGGAGGTTTGGCTTCACTCATGCCATGGGATCATTGGCAGTCGCTTGCCCCCAGGGGGTAAATCGACTGCTTGGGTGGGAAATCTTAACCCTCAGCTTGGTTACTCTTTGCAGGAGCCGGAGAGGCCTCACTTTCGGGGTGAGAAGCGAGATCAGTGGCTGAAGGCTGTGAATCGCTCACTTTTCGGGGGGGCATGGATGTGGCAGCATCTTCCTCCATGGCTTGGTGGAGGTCTTGTTGAACATCCTTGGTTGCTTTCTTGAACTCCTTGATACCCTGACCCAGTCCTTTGGCTAACTCAGGAAGTTTTTTAGCGCCAAAGAAAATAAGAATCACCACCAGAATGAGGATCAATTCTGGGCCCTGAAGGCCACCGATGAGGGCTAACTGACTCTTGAGGTACGACATATGAAATCTAATTAAAAATGAATTTGTGTGTTACAAGGACTTCTGAACTTCGTTTTTACGGGGAATCATCGAGTGGGTGACCTTCCAATCAGCGGTTTGCCCTGCTCTCTCTGAGCCATGGTGAAAAGATTCTAGCGCAATATCACGAACTCGCCTCGTCTATTTTTGCTGTGTGCAGCCTCGCCATCACCTTCAACGGCGGGACGATCTTCGCCCCAGCTCTCTGTGGTGATACGATCTGGTGAGATCCCTTCTCCAACTAGCATATCTCGAATGGAAAGGGCACGTCGTTCACCTAGAGAGCGGTTGTATTCTTCAGTCCCTCGGTCGTCGCAATGACCTTCTACTCTCAGGAGTGCGGCTGCTTCCCCTTTAAGCATGGAAGCTACGCGCTTGATCTTGGGGAGTTCTGAGGCGTTGACCGTGTAGCGATCGAATTCGAAGTAGACGGTTTCCGCATCCAGTTTGGTCTCATCCTTTCCTGCAAACCGATTGGGATCGTCGGGCAATCCGTAGCCGCCACCATCCAGGTCGTTGCCATTGGGGAAGTTGCCACCGTTGAGACTGTCTCCGGATCCCAGCCCATCTCCCTGCATCATATTGCCTGCAGCGCTATTATTGCCGCCTGCGTAGGAATCTCCGCTTCCAGGGATCGGGGTGAGGCTCTTGTTTCCCTTCTTACATCCAACGGCGAGGGTGGCTAGAGTGACAACCAAAGCTGCTCTGACAATCAGGGTCGGCCAATTCATAAACTCGATGTTTTTAATGTGCGCATCACTCTATCTCGCCCAGCTGGGCTGCGATTGCTCTGCGGCGGTTTGAAAAACATCCTTGACGTGTTTGGTTGGGACGTCAAGCAAAGACAATGTCTTGCGCCCTTTTTTCTCTCGCATGAAGACAAGGTTTCTGGAGTTGGGTGCCCAGCAAGGATCCTCCCCTTGAGTCAGCACTTCAGCCTGCCCGCCTGCAGCAGGCACCACGCAGATATAGCCGACTCCTCCAGTCATGCTGGTAAAGGCAATCCACTTCCCATCCGGCGACCAATCAGGTTCGGTAATCATGCCACTGACCGAACCGGTGGAAAGGCGCTTTGGGGTGCCGCCTGAAGCGGCTATGGTGTAAAGGCGAACCCCTCCTCGCGCGGATGAGGTGAAACATAACTTTTGCCCATCCTGAGACCAGGTAGGACAAGCCTCTTCTTCCTTAGAGCGAGTGAGTCGGATTTCTCCTGAACCGTCTTTTCGGGCCACATAAAGGTCAGGGCTCCCCGATTTGCTCAGGATCATCGCGATACGGGCACCATCTGGGGAAAGGGCAGCGCTTGTATTAAGACCGCTGTTTCGGGTGATGCGCTTGCGGCTACCAGAGCGCAAATCGTGGGATACAATGTTGGGGCTCCCAACTTTGTAAGAAGTATAATAAAGACCGAGATTCCCTGGAATCCATGTCGGGGCTGCAACATGGGATCGGTCGCGTGTGACTTGGCTGGCGTCGTAACCGTCATAATCTGAGACATAGATTTCCCAGACGCCGGCGGTCTTGCCTCGAAAGGCAATCATGGTTTTTGAAATGCCAGGGTTGCCAAAAACCGCCTGCACCACATCATCGGCAATGGTGTGGGCTTGATCCCTTCCTGCGGTGCCGGCATACCCTCGATAGAAAACACTGGCCCCCCCTTGGGCATCGGCCAGTCGCACACGCACCTCGTTTCCCCGCTGGCTCCCGGTCAAGCTGAACACGGCTTCCTCTTTGGTAGCCGACTCAAACCCTTGGATTTCCAAGTCGAATTTGAGCGCCCCTAGGGTGGTGGATTCAAATCCCCCAAGATGGATGGGGACTCGCTCTCCCTGCCGGTAGCGGTCGATGTCCAGCTCCTCCGCAGCTTGGAGGAATACGGACCCTGCAAATTGGACGCAGAGGCAGACGAGGAGAAGCAGTACCGAAGAAAGAGGTGATGGGCCCTTGAGCCCGTGGAATCGTTTTCGCTTACTTTTCATGAGCGATCTTATTTAATGTTGAAATTTAGCACGACGGTACGATCGTCTATTGAAGAGCCACTGGGAGGCCTTTCTGGCATCTTTTTGACTCGATCCAGAAGTGCTTGAATGGATTGGTCGAGGGCACGATTGCCGGAGACCTTGAGGATTCTGGCTGATTGAACGGACCCATTCAGTGCGATGATGACCTCCACCTGGACTCGCAACTGGCGATCTGAAAGGCCTGAAGGTTGAATCCAGCGTTTGTCATAGGCAGCTTGCACCGTTCGCGCGTAATTCCCGCGCATGCTGCCGGTGACTGTTTGTATGCCTTGGACTGGGCTCCCTTGCCCTACTTTGAGAGTTTCCTGATTCAGGGCAACGGTTGGCCGGCGTGCCTGGGGCCTGGGCGTCGTCCTTTGATTCGCAGGAGCCGACGCTCGTCGCGGGTTTTTCTTGGTATGGGTGTTAATTTTGATCACGGGCTTGGGCTTTGGCTCAGGCTTTGGCTCAGGCTTTGGCTCAGGCTTTGGCTCAGGCTTTGGCTCAGGCTTTGGCTCAGGCTTTGGCTCAGGCTGTGGCTCAGGCTTTGGCTCAGGCTTTGGCTCAGGCTGGGGGCTTGCGACATCGGCCGGATCATTCATCAACGATTCCAGCACTGATGTAGGCATCATTCGAAAGGGGATCAACGGATCCTCCTCTTTTCGGTCTGGCAGGAAACCAGAACCAAATAACAGAAGGGTCAAAAGCAACAGGTGCAGGCCACTGGAAGCAAGCAGGTATTTTTTTTGCAATGGCTCCATCACGGATTCTTCATTTCGTGTCGAAAGTAAATATTCTGCATGCCCAGTTTCTTGGCCCCGTCCAGAACAGCATAGATATTGCCCCAAGTGGCTCCAAGATCTCCTCGAATGACCAAAACCAGGTCTGGGTTTTGCTCGAATGCGGCAGCCAGTGCTTCCTGCAAAGTCGAAAGCGAAACAGGCTGTGTTTCCAGAAAATAATTTCCTGAAGGATCGACTTCCACCATTTTTAGATCGTTTTTTTCTGGCGACGCATCGGTCACCTGGCTTTTGGGCAATTCCAGGCGCAGGCCTTGTTCCATCAGCGGGGTGGTGATCATGAAGATGATCAACAGCACAAAAGCCAAATCGAGAAGCGGAGTGATGTTGATATCACTCAGTGTCACCAAAGCGGTCTTTTGGGAATGGCGTCTCATCGATGGCTGCCAAGTGAAGTCAATAAAAGTGCATGCAGGCTGCTGGAGGTGGTCTCAGTCATCTTCGGGAATGAAGTCTGTTTCGATTTTGGACGCCAATTCCTGAGCAAAGTTATCCATTTCGACGCTCAATACCCGCATGTTGTGCACCAGCCAGTTGTAGCCAAACATCGATGGAATTGCGACAAGGAGGCCAGCGACGGTGGTGACCAGAGCCCCAGCCACGCCAGGGGCAATAGTCGTCAATTGCGCGTTTTGTTGACTTGCCACTTGAGCAAAGGCGCTCATGACCCCCCAAACGGTTCCAAGGAGGCCGAGAAAGGGGGCACCGCTGACCGCAATGGCAAGCAATATCAGCCCAGATTCCAGCCTCAGGGCTTCCTGTGCCACGCCTCGCTCAAGGGCCCTCTTAACATGCTCCATGGATTTGAGGGAAATCATCTGTGCGGGCCCACCTTTGCTTTCATGGCGCTTTTGACAGATCGCCAGTTCATGATTTCCCATCTCATAAATGCTAAACAGGGGACAGCCATCGACTGGGATCTTGCGGTGGTAGAGTTCGGTCAAATTCTCTTGTTCGCGAAACGCCTGATCGAAGGCTGCGTTGAGCTTTCTGGCTCGCCGAATTTGAATCGCTTTTGAGGCCATCACCGACCAGGCAAAGATGGAAAAGAGCACCAGCACGATGATGATGGCTTTACCCTCCGGACGAGCTTCACTCCAGACGTAAACAAACTCGATTTGATTGGCAGCAGCTAGCATTGAGAGCATGATGAAATCCTCAAAAATTACAGAACCTCTCAATCTAACACAGAAGCATGGCCTCATCAAAAAATTGCCCCAGCCGTGGTATGGAAGGAATTTTTGGGCCTCAGTGGTGGTGATCGAAGAAAGCATCAAAGGGATTGATGGATCGAGCAGCTTGAAGGATGATCCACCTCAGCATGCCTGCAAAATGTTCATTTCCCCGATTTCTCATTCAGGATCTTTGGCAAAGCGGGTCCAGGGTGGGGCTACTCTGGATGCTTTTGACAACGATGATGGTCCACGCACAATCCAAGGCTACGGAGGCCCCCCTGCTGGTAGCGCATCGTGGCGCCTCCTACGAGGCGCCTGAGAATACCGTAGCCTCGGTCAAACTGGCCTGGACCAAGCGCGCGGATGCCACCGAAGTGGACATTCACATGACGCGGGACCATCAGATTGTGGTCATCCACGACAAATCCACCAAGCGGACTGCGGGTGTGGATTTATCGATCGCTGCCAACGACTATGCTTCTTTGAAAGATCTCGAGGTGGGATCCTGGAAAAGCCCAGACTACGAAGGGGAACCCTTGCCATTGCTCGAGGAAGTGCTCCAGCATGTGCCTGATGGCAAACAGATCTTTATTGAAATCAAGTGTCCCAAGGAAGTGCTTCCTTACCTCAAGCAAGTGGTCCAGGAGTCGGGGCTTTTGGCTCAGCAAACCGTTTTTATTGCCTTTGATTGGGAAACGATCCGCCAGACCAAGCTGATTTTTCCTTCCTCTGCGTGTTATTGGCTCTCAGGGTTCAAACAGGACAAAACTTCCGGAACATGGGAGCCCAGTGCCGCGGAGGTTCTGGAGCGTGCCCTGGAAGCTAAGGTGGATGGAGTGGATGTGTCTCACAGTGGTCCTGTTTCAGCTCAGTTTGTGGCTGCAGCCCATGAGAAAGGGCTGGAAGTGCATGTTTACACGGTCAATGAGATAGCAGATGCTCGTCGTGTCATGAAAGCGGGAGTGGACGGTATCACCACCGATCGCCCCCTCTTTTTGAGAGAACAGCTCGGCCTTTAGGAGAGTGCTCCAAACCTGTTTCAGGCAGCCGATGCCTTTAATCGCACCGGGATCCCTTTTTGGTGCAGATGCTGCTTGACCTCCTCCACAGTGAATTCTCCAAAGTGAAAGATGCTGGCTGCTAAAACCGCATCGGCTTTTCCATGCTCCAGAACCTCTGCCATGTGGTCGAGATTTCCTGCGCCTCCGCTGGCGACTACCGGAACCGAAGTGGCCTGGCTGATGCGACGGGTGATTTCAAGATCGTAGCCTGCCTTGGTGCCATCGGCATCGATGCTGTTGAGAACAATTTCTCCAGCGCCTAGTTCCACTGCTCGGATGGCCCAGTCCAGCGCCTCCATCTGGGTTGCCTTGCGTCCTCCGTGGGAAAAAACCTCCCAGCGATCGGTTTCGACCTTTTTGGCGTCAATGGAAACCACAATGCATTGACTGCCAAATTTTTTGGCGCCTTGGCGAATCAAATCGGGCGTGGCAATGGCAGCCGAGTTGATGCTGACTTTGTCCGCCCCGGCTTTGAGCATGATGGACATGTCCTCGACGGTTCGAATCCCGCCTCCCACGGTCAATGGCATGAAGCAACAGTCTGCCGCCCGTCGAATCACATCCGCCATGGATGCCCGGGCATGTGCACTGGCAGTGATGTCGAAGAAAACCATTTCATCGGCCCCTTGTTCATTGTAACGCATGGCCAGTTCCACAGGATCTCCGACATTTCTCAGTTCTCCTGCTTCGGCTCTGCCAAATTGAACGCCTCGAGTGACTTGGCCGTCATGGACATCGAGGCAGGGGATGACGCGTCGTGCGAGCATGCGACTGGACATACCTCATGGTCAGAGACTTTCCCAGCGAAAAAGCAGCTTCGTGACCCTGAGTGGCATTCATGAACGTAGATTGCCGTTGGGGATTTGCCATTGTCATGCCTCGGGCACCGATCGTATGGTGGAGGGATGGATAAGGATCAACTGCGAGCCCTCTTTGACATGCAAAAAGCCTTGAATCAGCGCATTGGTGTCGAAACCGAGTCGATGGACGAGGCACAGAAAACGCAATGGGTGCTCAACTACGCCCGCGCCATGGGGCAGGAATTGGCTGAATTGACCGACAGTGTTCCTTGGAAGTGGTGGGCCAAATATCAGACTTTTGATGAGCAGAATGCCCGTGTGGAAGTCGTGGACCTGTTTCACTTCCTCATCAGTCTTGCCCAGGTGCTGGGGATGAGTGCGGATGATGTTTATGCCGCTTACGTGAAGAAGAATGAAGTGAACTTCCAGCGTCAGGAGAGCGGCTACACCGAAAAAGATCACGGTGATTCACGTCACATCTAGGCCTGCAGCATGGGTCTTTATGGAGTTGTCGACACTTAGCTGGTCCCATTGGTCTCTGGCATTGCTGGGGGCCTTCAGTCTTGGTTTCTCCAAGACAGGGTTTCCAGGTCTTGCCCTGGTGAATGTCCTCATCATGGCCGAGCTTTTCGGTGCCAAGGAATCGGTGGGACTGATCCTTCCGCTTCTGATTGTGTGCGACGTGACGGTGTACCCCATGTTCAGGCGTTACGCCAAATGGTCTCAGGTCTGGCCTATTCTTCTGCCCAGCTGCGTGGGGATCCTTGTGGGCTATGGGGTGCTTTCGGCGATGGACAACCTCATGGCTCGACGGTCCATCGGTTGGATCATTCTCCTCATGTTAGGTCTCCAAATTGTTCGCACCTATCAACAGGCCTTCCTCAAGCGATTACCTGATTCCACCTGGTTTCGTTGGGTCTCCGGATGGGTCATCGGGGTGTCGACCATGCTGGCCAACGCTGCAGGCCCTGTCTACGCCATCTATGCCTTGGTGCATCAAATGCCCAAGGAGCGTTTTCTTGGAATTGGGGCACGATGCTTTCTTCTTATCAATGTGATCAAATTACCTTTCATGACGGATCTTCAAATCATTCATGCCCACTCCCTCTTGCTGGACTTGACCTTGCTTCCGGGTATCTTCGCTGGCATCTATTTGGGCAAGCGACTGATCGATCGTATCCCGCAGAAGGCTTTTGAATGCTTGCTCTATCTTTTTTCGGCGGTGGCTGGTGTCCGCCTTTTGATGACCTGATGGATCCAAAGGACGTCTTATGGAATTGAGAGCCTTGGCAGAGCGCATCCTGCTGCATCCCGATCTGGAGGTCAAATTGACGTGTCCCGACAAGGTGACGGACGAAAACCCGGGAAAGCCCGTACTTCGCGATCTGAGTCCTGAACGAAACCAGGTTCTGCAATTCAAGGATCATCAGGGCGATACCTCGTTTCCAGCCCTGCATACCCTGGAAAAGGATGAAACTCGAGGGCGGGTGCTTCATTTTTTTGCCAATCATGAACTTCTGGCAACCGAACTGATGGCCTTGGTCCTTTTGAAATTTCCAGAAGCACCCAAGGCTTTCCGCCGCGGGATTCTTAAAACGCTCAAAGATGAGCAGGAGCATACGCGGATGTATGTCCGTCGGCTTGCTGACATGGGCATGGTGTTTGGACAATTTCCAGTCAACGGATACTTCTGGAAGATGATTGCACCCATGTCGACCCCCATGGACTATGTCAGCCGCCTTTCCCTCACCTTCGAACAAGCCAATCTGGATTTTTCGGCCTATTTTGCTCAACGCTTTGGTCTCATTGGAGACCGAGCTTCGCAAGCTTTGATGGAGAAGATCTACCGCGATGAGCTGACACACGTGGGATACGGACTGAAGTGGTTTCGTCGCTGGAAGGACCCCAAGCTCACCGATTGGCAGGCCTATGTAAAGCAGCTGGAGTTTCCCATGTCTCCGCAGAGGGCCAAGGCGGCACCCTTCAACCTCAAGGCGCGTCAGCAAGTAGGCCTGGATGCGGATTTCATCCAGCGTCTCTACGTGTATTCCAAAAGCAAGGGGCGAACACCCCGGATTCACGTATTCAATCCCTATGCTGAACAGTTTATGATGGCGGGTCCGGGGTTCACTCCCAATCGCCAGCAGAAAAGCATCCAAGAAGATTTGGAGACCCTTCCTTTGTTTCTATGCCGTTCGGATGATGTCGTGCTGGTTCGGCGCCCTCAGCGCATTGCTTACCTGGCAAAACTCAAGGATTCTGGGTTTGCTCTTCCTCAAACCGAATGCGTCTCAGAAAAGGGGGTGGAGGAAGCTTCGGAACTACGGCGCCGCAAGGTGGGTGCCCTTTGCCCCTGGGCCTGGTCGCCCTGCGGTTACCAGGTGATGAAGCCCTTGATGGCTCAGCTGACGCAGGCTTGCCCTCCCGTAGGGGAGGCCTGGTATGAGAGCATTCGCCCTCTCTTTGCGAAGGATTGGGCAGCTGATCAGCTCAGAGCCTTCCTGCGTTCGAGATCCGATGGCCAATGGTTGATTGCAGAAGATGCCATCGGTCAGAGTTGCGATTCCGAAGTCGGGGTCTTGAGCCAAATCGAGTGCCTTCGGCAAAAAGGATATCCGCGAGTGGTAGTCAAGTCGCTGTATGGTTCAGCAGGCGGCAACATGCTGCGGTGCTGGGAGTCGAAAATCAGCGAGCGTCAAATGGGTTGGATTGCCAACGCCTTGCGGCGTGAAGGCGCACTATTGGTGGAACCCTGGTTGGACCGCATGATGGATTTTTCCGTTCATTGGCAGGTCGAACCTGGTTCCATACGGTGGATTGGATGGAGCCACCTCAAAGTGGATGATCGGGGGCACTACCGCGGGAGTCTTTGGATGCCTTCGTTCATGCGAGCCATGCCCAAAGAGCTTGCCAAGTTTGCCCATGAGGGAGAGCCCGAAAGATTGAGACGCCTTTTCTATGACCTGAAAGAATTTTTGTTCCCCCATTTGAAACAAGCTGGCTACCTCGGGCCGGTTGGAGTGGATGCGGCCATTTTCCGAGGTGGCGATGGTCGACCTCGACTCAAGCCGGTGATTGAAATCAATCCGCGCTATACCATGGGTAGATTGTCCATTGAAGTGGGCCGTCACCATGCACCGGGTTCAGCTGGATACTTGCAAATCCTCAACCAACGCGATTTGGAAGGTCATGGACATGATTCGTTCGATGCGTGGAGTCGGTCTATCGAAAAGGCCTTGCCTGTGGTCACCGATGAGCGAGGTCGGTTGGTGTCGGGTGCCGTTTTTCTCAATGACCCCACCACTGCCAGCGGCTGTCTTGCCCTGTGGCAGGCCTCACGTGATATCAAGGCGTTTTGGGAGGTTGGGCATCCCCTTGAGGCGACTCTGGCGTAGGCTCGGGTGTTGGATGATCGGCGGAAGCCTCCTGATCACGATAACTGGCCACTACCCAATCACTGAGCTGCTTGTCAGGGTTTTCGGCAGCCTTACGATCAATGACAAACCGTTTCTGCCCGGTGTTTTTGGCGATGAGCTTCAATCCGAACTGATAGTCCTTGAAGCGATCCTGCCAGATCTCACGAACTGAAAGCGATTTGGACAATGCCAGTTCGATCAAATGGTCGCATGCCTCGGGCTCCAGCGCCAGTGCGATGCCGTGGGAATCATGAAACCGCGTCGTGATTTCCCGGAGAATGTCCAAGCTCATCTCTCGGGCCCGTTCGGACTGAGTCGCCAGTAACTTTTTGAGTTCCTCCGAGGGGGTATCCACCACCGCTTGGTTGACCTCGAATCGTTTCACTTCCGAGCTGGGCAGTTCGTATTTGAAATGTCGGAAAATCCGTTCACACACTGTCATTAGGCCTCGTGCTCCGGTCTTTTCCTCGGCTGCCATGGCAGCAATTCGTTTCAAACCGTCGGTCTTGTAGAGTACATCGATGCCGTAGGCAGCGAAGTCCTGCTCATACTGGCGAATGATGCTCCCCTCCGAACCCTGCAAAATGTGATAGAGGTCATCCTGGCCCAGGGAGTGGCAAACCACCCGGACGGGAAGTCGACCCACAAATTCTGGCTCAAATCCGTATTCAATGAGATCCTTGGTTTGAACGGATGCCAGGATGGCATCATCATCCAGGCTTTCCTGTCGCGAAGCGGCAAAGCCGATGGTGGCCTCGTTGATCCGCCGCTGGATGATGGATTCAAGGCCATCGAAGGCTCCGCTGACGATGAATAGAATATGCTTGGTGTTGATGGAGGAGGATGACTTCTTGCCACGTTGCGCTTCCATCATGGCCTGGATCTGGCTCGCCATGTCCTGAGGCGAGCGAATGGAGACGTCGGTTTCTTCCATGAGCTTGAGCAGGTTGGTTTGGACCCCCCGCCCGCTGACGTCGCGCGAACCTGCCTCGTTGCGCGCCATGGCAATTTTGTCGACCTCGTCCAGGTAAACGATGCCGAACTGTGCCCGCTGAACGTCATTGTCCGATCGACGATAGAGTTCTCGCACCAGGTCCTCCACATCGGAGCCGACATAGCCAGTCTCGGAGAATTTAGTCGCATCCGCCTTCACGAAGGGTACTCCGATCAAGTCGGCCACACTGCGGATGAGGTAGGTTTTTCCCACTCCCGTCGGGCCTATGAGAATGATGTTCTGCTTGGCATAGTTGGGGGCTTCCTTGCCCTCCAGAGCCAGTCGGACATGGTGGTAGTGGTCGCATAGTGCCACGCTGAGGACTTTTTTGGCCTCGTCCTGCTTGATGACAAAGCGATCCAGATAGGCTTTGACATCCTTGGGCCGATACTCAAAAGACTTCAAATCTTCAATACTGCGTTCCTTGCTTTCTTCGGGAGGGGCAGCACTGGATTGGTTTTTTCCCGTAGGGCCAAATCCTGAAAGAGGGAACCCTGAAAAATGCTCCTTCATGAAATCAGAAAGTTGTTTCTGAAATTCTTCTGGAGTGGGCATTTCCTTTTTCTTGTCTTCATTCCTCATCACCATTCCACCATGGCCCAAATAGGCTTGATTGCAAACCTTTCAACCTGTCTTCCAAATAGAATTGAGGGAATGCGACATCGCTTTACGGTCCCTTGACAACGGGCTTGGTGGCGACCCTTTGGGGTGTGTATACTTTCGCCCACCGGGCCGCTGTGCTCGCAAGAAGATCACTGGAATCATGAATCGACTGCCCTTCGAACTTTTGTTTGCTCTGCGTTACTTGAGACCCAGGCGAACATTTGTTTCCATCATTACCCTGATTTCCATCATTGGGGTGGTGCTGGGGGTGGCTGTGTTGATTGTGGTCATCAGTGTGATGACAGGCTTTGATCTTCAGCTGAGGGATCGCATCATTGGGTTTGAATCGCATCTGGTGGTGCGCCCTTACGGCAAGCCCATGAAGGATTACCGCTCCTTGGCCTCCTTGGTCCGCCAGCAGCCATATGTCACGGGCGTTTCGCCTTTCATTGAGGGACCCATCGTGATCGAAACGCAACAAGGAGATGCCTACTCGCGGATTGCGGCTCCTTTTCTGAGAGGGGTGGACCCCGAGACGACGGATCAGGTCAGTGATATCAAGCAGAGCATGATTTCCGGGCATTTTGAATCCTTGGAGGAAAATGGCCTCCTGGTAGGTTCGGAGTTGGCGCGACGCCTCTCCTTGAGTGTGGAGGACCCTCTGGCCCTCTATTCCATCAGCCTTCTTCAGGAAGTACGTCAAGTCCTCAAGAAGGATGCGAATCAGCGTGATGCCGCTCCTCTGGCCGCGGATTACTTGATTGGTGGGGTGTTTGACATTGGCTACTACGAATACAACGCCAATGGCATGGTCTGCTCGCTATATGATGCCCAGGATCTCTTCAATCTCGGGGATGAAGTGCATGGTCTGCACGTCATGCTGGAAGACCCTGAAATGGCTTCGAAGGTCAAGGGGTCGCTCCAACAGATCATGGGGTCGGATTACCACGTCATGACCTGGCTTGAGCGCAACGAAACCATTTTCAACGCCCTGGTGGTCGAGAAAAACATGATTCGTTTCTTACTCTTTTTCATTGTGCTCGTCGCTGCCTTTGGGATCACCAGTTCGATGATTACCTTTGTCGTTCAGAAAACACGGGAGATCGGCATGCTCAAGGCCCTTGGCGCTTCCTCTCGTCAAGTCGTGATGGTGTTCATCAGCCAGAGTGTGGTCGTGGGCGTTTTTGGTGTGGCGATTGGCCTGTTCATGGGTTTGCAGGCCGTTCGTTATCGCAATGACTTCCTGGCCTTCATGAACCGGACTCTCGATTTCTCTCTCTTTCCCGCCGACATCTATGGGTTTGCACAGCTGCCTGCCGTGGTCGACCCAACCGATTTGTGGGTGATCTGTGGTGGAAGCCTGGTGATCTGCGTCCTGGCAGGCGTGTTCCCTGCCATCAATGCTGGCCGATTGCAGCCAGTGGAGGCCCTGCGGCATGACTGAGCACGCACCACAACCCACATCGGTCCTGCTGAATGCCTCCGGACTACGGAAGCGCTACACGGTGGGCAGAAAGCTCATCGATGTGCTCAAGGGGGTGGATCTGGAGGTGTTGACCGGTGAGTTTCTCAGCATCGTTGGTGCATCGGGCTCGGGAAAAAGCACACTCCTGCACCTTCTCGGTGGGCTGGATCAGCCCGACGGAGGAAACTTGCAGGTTCAGGGGCAGGATCTTACAGCGATGGCGGGTGTGGCTCTTTCACGTTTCAGGAACCAGTCGATTGGTTTTGTCTTTCAAGCCTATCATTTGTTTCCGGAGCTCAGTGCCCTAGAAAATGTCGCTTTGCCTGCACGGATTGCTCGTCGATCGATTTCTGGGGTGGAAACGGCGGCACGCAAGTGGTTGGATACAGTGGGCCTGGCACACCGCATGGATCACCGGCCTTATGAATTGTCAGGGGGTGAGCAGCAACGGGTTGCGATTGCTCGTGCGCTGATGAATGACCCCGTCCTGTTACTTGCTGATGAACCCACCGGAAATCTGGATTCAGAAACCGGGGCTGGAATCATGACATTGCTTCTGGAGCTCAAACAGGCCTGTCGATTGACGCTCATCATGGCCACGCATGATCCTCAGATGGCTCGCCAGACCGACCGCATCCTGAGGCTTAGCGACGGTCAAATCGCCCCTTCTTTGGAAGAATCCTGATCATCCTGAACTTGCTGCAAGGCCTCCTGGGCCTGCTCCCACGCGGACATGGCTGTTTCCAGGCACGACGCGATCATGGTCAGCTCCTGGTTGATTTCCACAATGCGCGGGCCATTGGCATAGGTC
>Ga0310343_10000619_pt1 | contig 17155 bp, 15 predicted proteins | sample HC15DNA2025_MG_FD_203519 | JGI IMG/M metagenome (GOLD analysis project Ga0310343, IMG submission 203519) | Marine microbial communities from station ALOHA, North Pacific Subtropical Gyre - HC15-DNA-20-25_MG | ecosystem: Environmental > Aquatic > Marine > Oceanic | place: Pacific Ocean: North... | reverse complement strand
AAAGTTCACTAGACTGGTCCAAGCTCCAATCTTCCAACTGGGCATGGAAACGGCCGTGAGCCTCTTCCAGCAATACGTCTTTGCCTGCAAACTTCGCGGTCGCTTTGCCATTCGCTTGTCCACCTTCCATGTAGGAAATATTCCCCAGATGAGCGAGACAACTCGACTTGTAAGCGCTTTCCAAATGGGACGCCACATCCGCTTCGCTACGGCTATTGATCGCCCTGATGAAGGCTGGAAAATGATCGAACCCGCCATCACCTTTGAACGCTTTGATTTTCTTCCCATCATTGTCGTAAACGATTCCGCCTCCGCGCCCACCACGGAATTCGCCTCCCTCGCAAGTTACAATCACTCCAACTCGGCTTCCCTTGAAATTCGGGGCGTTATTCAATTCTGGTTTCACCCAGAGGTTTCTCACCTCGAATATAGCGGGAATACCGCCCCAATTGAAAGTTGTGATGCCCATATTCGGAGTGTTTCCCGCATCGTTCCAGCCGAATCTTCCTCCCAAGGACTGGACTTTCAGCGGGTGGTCCGGATCGCCAAGGATCCACCGCATTAGGTCAAGCTCGTGCGGACCTTGGTTCCCCAAGTCCCCATTACCGGTGTTAAAATCCCAATGCCAATCGTAGTGGAATCTCGGGCGATAAAGATCCCGATGCACGGCGGGCCCGAGCCACATATCGTAGTCCACCGATTCTGGCAGGACCAGAGGGCTATCGATCTTACCGATGCTCTCGCGTTTTCGATAACATAATCCACGCACCATCTTGATTTCACCGATATTACCGGCATGAATCCAAGGAAATGCTTCGTTCAAGCCAACGTCAGAGCGGTTCTGGAACCCTGCTTGAACGATTCTGTCGTATTGTTTGGCAGCTTTGACCATTTGGCGCCCTTCCCAAACACTATGACAAACTGGTTTTTCAACATAAACATCCTTACCCGCTTGGCATCCCCAAATGGTCTGTAGAGCGTGCCAATGATTAGGAGTGGTCAGAACGACCGCATCGACGTCCTTTCGCTCGAGAAGCTTCCTATAATCCGTCTCCTGGCTGATCGCAACACCGTACTCTTTATCTACATCGGCAGCTCGTTCCGCTAGGACATCGGTGTCCACATCACATAGGGCTACTAAGCGCGCTCCTTCTGTTCGAAAGACGTCCTTGATGAGGCTCTTGCCTCTTCCCCGCAGACCGACCACAGCGACCCGGATGTCTCGATTGGCCGCTTTGGCCCATGAAGGGGTTATGGCGAAGGTGCTCGCAGCTAGAGCAGAGGCTTTAATAAACTTACGACGAGATAACATAATTTTCAGTTCCGACTGCCGGTTTTTAGAACACAGCTCGATTGTTTTGACAATCAAAATCAGGCCGTCGCATCTAGCGATCGAACCTAAGCCAAATTGATTTATCTAGCTGCTCTAAGTTCCGAAAACTTTTCAAAACACCGTTCTTCCAGTTCCCAATCTCTGAGGGCTAATTGCCGCTTGGCGATAGAAGAGGCAGTACCGCTGATCCAAAGCTCTCTTGAGACGCCTTTCATTTCCTCGGAGAGCAGCGAGTCTGTAAGATCTGGCGACCAATGGAGGTAGTCCAAAGCCAATGGGAGAATTATAGATCCCTCTTCGCTTACCGCTACCGCCAGTCCCCTTCGAACCTCCAGCTTGTGCAAGGGCCTTATCAACTGACTGTAATTTCCAAATACAGATACGATCCTCACTATGAGCAGCGCCTCCTCCCTGCTCTGGACCTCCAACAATAGTCGGACAAGCTCTAGTCTTCCATCCACATCGAGCCCGTCTAACGTTAGAACAAGTTCAGTTTTTTCAGTGAGCGTGTAGTGGTCATGATCGTTGAAAATCATGATAGCCTCCCCCTCGATGCCCAAGTTCTTAAGAGCAATCGAGTTTAAGCGCTCTAGCTCCAACTCGGATTTGCTCCATACAAGCTCCTGAGCCTGTAATGTGTAGGAAAGAACTGAGCTCACTGGAATAGCAAACTCTGCCGCAAAAGACCCAACGCTCGAGGCCCACGCTATTCGCTCCAACTCATACTGGAGATTATCGTTGGTCGTGTAAGGATCAACCTTTAAACGTCTGGCCCAATCCCTCTTCGCTCGGTCGAACCCCAAATGCCGGCGACTCAATTTTCTGGTGGCGCTACCTACTTTCTTAACCGTCCCTTCCGACGATTCGCTATCTTGCAGATTTTTAGGCCCCCTATTTTTGAAGTTCTGCGGATTCGCCTTGGAAGCCACCACTCGAGATCCCTTTTTGACCTCATAAAACTTGCCCTGCAAATACCGAACAACTCCACCTGGGATTCCCGCCACTGTAGATATTGGTTTTCGGGCAACCGTCCAAGTCCTAACCAATGGGTTTTTGAGCGCTTCCGAGAAGGACTTCGCAAATGCGTCTGTCTTACTGATTTCCTCCAATCTCTCGAGGGCGTGGATTTCATTGACCCGCTTTTCAAGCATATCGATTCCACGTACACGGTACTCTCCAAAATCGCTGTAGAGCTCGAACTCGTATCCAAAATTCACCACATGTCCGATCGGGCCAAGTTGATACCGCTCTCCTCCCCTCAGGTCTTGAGGGACGAGATCGTGCGAAAATACAAGCGGAGGCCCTTCGACGGGCTCGATTTCCGCCCTCAATGCAGGAACCCACAAAGCCAAAAATAAAATCGCTGCCAATACTGGAGGAACGCCCATACTTGCTTCTATATTTGAACCTCGAGCCTAAACTCGTGTTCCAATTCAAACCTAACGCATCAATATGCCGAAACAATCGAATTTTGTTAATAGAGATTTTAACCTATCTATTTTTGCAAGAGTACACCATCACGCTCTCCCATGCTAGTTGAATCGTAATCGGCAATTGCTATTGTGTATGCCCATATGAGAGGGAAGCGAACCGAAACGGATATGGACATCGTCTTCGACACGCGTTCCCTCCACAATATTAGTAAACGATAATGATTTCTGTGGAACTAACTGGATTTTCGCCGCATCAAATGGCAATTCTTTCCATACGCTTCAATGTCTTCGTCAAAGAGCAAGGAGTAGATCCTAGTCTCGAGATCGACGGGCAAGACCCGGATTGCCTTCACGCTATCGCGTACATCGATGGCAAAGCCGTAGGGACTGGACGTTTACTTCCGTACGGCCATATCGGTCGCATGGCTGTACTACCTGATTATCGTTCGCGCGGCACTGGATCCGCAATATTACGAGCCCTGATCAAGGCTGCCCGTGATCGTGGAGACACCCTCATCGTTCTTGCCTCGCAAGTTCACGCCGCCGCTTTCTACCAGCGATTCGGGTTTCAAAGTCACGGAGCTCCCTTCATTGAGGCTGGAATCGAGCATATTCATATGCAACTTCAGTTGTGAAGTCCCACGACCATTCCTGGAATAATCGACCCGCCATGAAATCAATTTCAACTCAATCGCTCAACCAGGGGCTTGCCAAAGAACCGCCTCTTCAAGTTATAGACGTTATCACTGAACAGCATCTCCAAGCCGAGCATCTTCCCGATGCTGAGAATACCTGCGTCTATGAAATCAGCTTTGTTGACAGCATCTCGTAACCGATTTCATCTCGATCAGCTTACAATAGATCGCCTCAATACAAACCAGTTAATTTGAAATCGTTTCGAGAGATCAAACGAGCTAATAGTCTTTCGCGGTAGAGGCATGTTCAATCATCTCAAAAGCCAACTTCTGACAGGAAGGATCCTCATGGCGATTCTCTTGGCCTACTTGTTCCCCGATATTGGATCTACAGGGGGACCCCTATAGACGGAGATCACGACTAAAATAGCTATCGCCCTGATCTTCTTTTTCCAGGGCCTAACGCTGAACACCCGCAAACTGCTTATCAGTGTTAATCGATGGCGACTTCACATCTACTGCCAGAGCTGCATTTTTTTAATCTCACCAGCGCTGATGCTCCTGTTGATTATCCTGTTCGGCCGCTGGATTCCTTCAAATCTTCAACCCGGACTGCTCTTTCTTTCTGTACTGCCATCGACGACTTTTCATCCACAGTATTTACCGCGAATAGCGGTGGCAGTGCTGGAGCCGCCCTATTCAACGCGACGCTTTCGAACCTGATAGGCGTGGTTATTACACCTATCTGGTGCCTGGCCCTATTGGCCAAAGCAAATAATGAGTTTCCGCCAGTAGGTCCACTCATCGCCAAAATCGCCTTTTTTATTCTTCTACCGCTAGTAATTGGGCAACTGATTCGGATTGCGACAACCGACTAGGCAATAACCCGGTTTGGCAAAGCCATCAAACGTTTCAACAATGGTAGGATTCTGTTCGTCGTATTCGCGGCTTTCTGCGATAGCTTTAATACAGATGTATGGGCAAATTTCCCATTCTTTTCCATTCTTCTAGCTGTCTCCTATTCCTCCCTGTTCTTAGGTCTTCTGTCTTATCTGGCATGGACATTCTCGTGGCTAGCTTCACCGTCCGCTAGCCAAAGGATCGCGGTATTTTTCTGCAGTTCCCAAAAAACGCTAGCCGCTGGCGTTCCTATCGCTGCTGTCGTATTCGCTGGGTAGTCTGGGAATCTGGCTCAAGGTCCGATTCTGATTCCACTTATGATCTACCACGCTATCCAACTTGTCCTCGCTGGGCTGGCTTCCGGCTTCCTAATCACTAGAAACCAGATCACCTCCTAAGGCTGCCTTTCTTTAGGATCTGGGAACTTGTCCGGCGATATTGAAATTCCGAATTCCGAGAAGTCATTGACGATGCCGTGTAGTGGCTGGTCTTGTTTAAACACCTTCAATATTTCTTGATGCTCGTAATCAGATGTGGGCCACTCTTTGAAATACCCGGGAAGCATAAAAACGGTATAGCTCTGGTCGCGCTCGACTTTTCTGCGAATTACCAACATGCATCAGTATCCGAATCACTAATTCAGTCCCTAGCAACTCCAATTCGACTAACGCGGCCGGGGGCTCGTGATTAGCGAACGGCAGCCTTAAAAAAGCTACTGCGACAGAAGACCAGAGTTGCTGAGCAAAATCACCCGTTCGCTATAGATTATATTCTCTTTTTTGGGCAAATTCGATTGCAACCGCACGGATATTCAAAACCAATATGTTAGAGGCTGAGGCCCTAAAACAGCACTGGCCAGGATAGCGATGACTCAAACGCACCAAGAGACTAGCTTTAACTCAGGTCGCGAAGCTCAGAATAGTACTCATACAATACCAGCAAACCAGGTGAATGGACAGCATTAATCCCGCCCAATCTAATACACGATTCACACATCCTTCGCAGAGCCAAGTAGGCAAGAGAAAGATTCGCGACGCAGAACAAGCTAACGAAAGGCCTCTTCATTTGCAACAGCCATCACATGAGTCAGCTTACCCGGGCTTATTCGACGACGAAGCGGTCGAACGATTGAAGTAGGAAGTCTGAAGATGCTTTTGGAATCGCTCCAAAAGAAAAATCCCTAAAAAAGTGGCCAAAGACCTGAGTAAATTAAGGAAGGAATACACGGGAACCAGCCTCAGCAGGAATGATTTGGCGACCAATCCGTTAGATCAGTTCGAGCGCTGGTTTTCGCAGGCTCAAGAGTTAGAAGTAGTTGAGCCCAACGCCATGTCCCTTTCCACGGTGGATGAAAACGGACAGCCCTGGCAACGCATGGTCCTCCTGAAAGCGTTCGATAAGCGAGGATTTGTCTTTTTCACCAACTTCAGCAGCCGCAAGGCGAAGCATATCGAGACAAACGCCCAAGTATCGCTACTCTTCCCTTGGGTAGCCATACATCGGCAGGTCGCTATCTGTGGTAAAGCGGAAAAGATATCCTCAATCGAATCGCTCAAATATTTCGTCAAACGCCCTTATGGCAGCCAAATTGGGGCTTGGGCATCCGAACAAAGCTCAGTCATCTCTTCGAGATCCTTGCTGCAAGCGAAATTCGACGAGATTAAGCGGGAATTCAAGAGCGGCGAAGTGCCTCTTCCCACATTTTGGGGAGGCTATCGTATTAGTCCAGATTCGTTCGAATTCTGGCAGGGGGGATCCTATCGTATCCACGATCGTTTCTTGTATTCTATAAGCTCTGACGAATGCTGGAAAATCGATCGCTTGTCTCCCTGAGAGCCGTTCCGCTTATCGTTGCCAAGCTTCCGACCAGCAAGTTGTTCGGCCGCCAATATTCTCTCGATTTAGCGGGACACCCGTCTTTGGACAGTTATCGCCCGCTTTCCACCTACGATGGAATAACCAAGTCTTGGGAGGATCTGAAAAGTCGGAGGCGATTCGAGCCATTGCGACTTGGGACACTCGTTTTACAGCTCTAAATAGCTCCTTTACCTCCTTCTCGCCAAGCACAGCTATAGGGCGATGAGGGCGTATACGGGATTGCCAAAGCACTTCATCGGCCATCCAATTCCCAATTCCAGGGAAACGCGACTGGTCCATTAGCATGCTCTTCAATGGTTGATTTGAACCCCTATCGACAAACTTCCGGAAATAATGGAAATCAAACTTTTCCGAAATGGGCTCGAAAGGCAGTTCGCGCCAAAATTCAGGCAAAGTATCGCTTTCGAAACTTTCGATTCTTCCGAATTGTCGCGGATCGTTGAAAACCAGCCACCCCACACGCGTCTCCAGCGCCAAGTGGTCATGCTTTTCAAGTTCTGCTTCTGGCGGCCTTATTAGCAAGCTGCCCGTCATCCCCAAGTGAATACCCAACCACAATCTCCGATCCAACTCGAACAGCATTCGCTTTCCATGCGTGAGCGAGCGGATCACCCGATTCTCCAAAAGGCGTTCGCTGAGCCGAGACGGAACGACACTCCGAAAGCAACGCTTCTGGCCATTCATCCGAACTTGAAGAATTCGTTCACCCCAACCAGGATTCCAACGAGAACAATAGAACGCTACCTCCGCTAATTCTGGCATTTCTCAAAAGATTGCACTTAATAAATCCTATCGAAATAGACCGAATTCACCCACCGGTTGGCCCAACGGCGATTGGTATCAATCCAAAACGATCTCCTCTTTCCAATATTTTCGGTAAGGTTACCGAAAATAGTAGTTATCGGGGGCTTGTGTCCCCAGATGGGTAAAACCTGTACCAAGTCGGTATCCATTCCCTATGTCTTGCGCTTTATATTATTCTGCATCGCTAGCGTAAGCTTCCATCATTTCGCGGCTCAACCGGTACTTTCCCGCGCAACGCGGGCAGTTCACTTCAATCAATTCTTCTCCCAAGAACAGTTCCTCCCGACTTTGCCTCCACACCGGCAATAAGGTCTCGAGAATACGCATCTGGTTGCATCCGCAATGCCAACGAACGATCCGAGTTTCTAAGGGCTTGACGGTTTCTCGCTTTCCCAAGGCAGGAAGATCTTCAGAACTCAAATCCCTAAACCAGTCTCTGTCGTAATCTGGATGAGCTGACGCGATTGCGAACGTTTCAGCATCCACCTGGAAGAACCGAGCGGGCCTCTGTTCGCTGCGCTTATAGTAGGCCTCGGCGGCGACCAATGGGTCGTTCCCATCGAAGGAAACCACACTTCTATGCAGCGGTTTGTTACCCTTCACTATTTCCTGGTAGAATACATTCTCTTCCGCTTCTTTGACGTTTTCTGTGAAGGCTCTACCTACGACGGATCCATCACTCGTGTCGCCGCACATAAAGATGTTCAACAAGGGATCCTGAAAGTTAATGGTCCAGGCCAGAACTTCGTTCCTCGGCCGGGAAACGCAATGAAGAGCGAATGCCGCCAATCCACGTTTCAATAGCTCGTCAGTGTCCGCATCGATCTCGATTCGATTATCCTTCAAGTGAAGGTAATAGTCGACGTATAGCGGACTGAAATTCGCCATGGCGAAGAGCACGTTCCGCTCCCGGATGAAACTGGAAACGATTGAAAAGGACGGCTCCTCAGAGGGGTCGCTATCGCTCATTGGCACGATAATGAAAGCGTTGCCGTTCTAAAGTCCAGCCTGGATCGTATCTAAGTTAAAGATACAAAACCAATCACAAGACTATTGGTTACGGATTTTTAGATCCGCTAATCGAACAGCAACCATCTCCCGCCGATCATCCCACTTGGCAGTTCTGAGAAAGTCTTCCAAAGCGGAAATGGCGACATCAGCATCCCCCATAGCTTCCGCTAATTCCGCCACGGAAAGCATCAGTTCGATTTGAGTTTCCGGAACGAGGGTCTCGATTTCATAAGCGGCTCTCAAGTGCTTGTATGCCTTCGCTTCCGACAGCTCAAAAACCCGGTAAGCTTCTCCCATAGATCTGTGAAAGCCTCGCTGCATTTCCGGGATCGTCAGCCTCCTGCCTCTCTCCTCAAGAAACTCCAGCCTATCGCCAATGCTTTCTTCCGCCTCGCGTTCATACAGTTCGACCAGAATGAACTTGAGGAAGGCCAGTTCTCCAAAAAAACGGCCAGGATAAGTCTCAAACAAAAACCTGTAGCCAAGCCTTGCCGACTCCAGATCCGGCTCGTCCAGATGTTTGTGACTAATTCTTGCCAGGTAATAGGCCGACGCCATGCCAACATCATCGTTCCCGTTGATCTCGAAAAGCTGATCGAATACCTTCTTTGCCCGGAGGGCGTTGGCCTCTTCTCTCGACTCTTGAAACAAGATTCCTAGGGCTCTGGCATATCCCCCGAGTCGGGTATTACCGGTACTTCTCGCTCGCAAATCATTCACTTCAGGCGATCCCGAGTTGTAAAGCAGAAGAGCTTCCACTTCCCAAGGTTCCGCTGCCATCGTCTTGTTCGGCAGCAACGCTGTCGCGAAAACGGCGAAGCATCCGCAAAGTAGATTCGACTTGGAAAAAGGTTGCATGGCGAACGCGATCGGCTGGAATCCCGATTCGCACTATCTATATTCTCGAATATTTCAATAGACGGAATCCGATTTGTCCAGTTCAGCCCGAGCAAGAATTTTCGGAGAAGAGCGAGCCTGGGGCTCTCCGAATGGCTCCTTTCCCAGTCGACTGGATAGGCTTTATAACCGGTTCAATGAAGTCTAACTACCAGAAGAAATCCAGATAAATGAGCTTCGCACTATCCAGCCGAGCAAAACGTGTAGGCATCGCGTTTACATTAGCTCTTATGCTGCCGGCGTTAACGGGTTGCGTGTATTTGAGGCTTCTAGACTTCAAGAATCAGCTCAAATCATTCGACGAGCATGTGTCTGTCCTGAAGGGCAAAGAGCTGGCTTTCGAGTTTTCCGAACCCATTGTAAAGAATTCCGACTTCGTTTTCATCACCGGTTCCCAACCAAGCCAAATTGAATTCGTCGACTCAGCCGGCTATAACGAGTGGTGGACATGGCATTTCCAGAAACGACCGAGTATCGATTCGGAAAGGCCATTCCGAATAACCTTCCGAGCCCACTTCCAGGATGACCTGCTTACCCGCTTTGAGGTCGATAAGGCATTCGTTGAATTGTTCGGACAGGACTTTACTCGAGAGATCCTGAGTCGCGTAGGCCACGCCAAGATCAACAAACTCAGGCGCAGCGTAACCATTGCGATCGATTCCGCCTCGCTTGCCAAGCTTTCACCACCTTCTCTGAACGAAATCGTCGATCTGATGGGAGAGCCAACGGAAATCCTAGATTCAAATTCGCCCTCCATCAAATCTTGCCGCTACGAATTCCGCTTCTACAATCCGGAAAACGGGAAATCGGCGGGTAGATTCAGTCTATATCTAATCGGAAAAGCCGAAAATCCAGAGTCGCCGATCGCGGGTTTCTCAGCCCGAGGAAAAGCTTAAAGGTTACCGGTCGAATTTCGCTATTCATACAGATCGACCGCCCATCGGTCTTCCATTCGACACCCGAAATGCTATGAGTTGGCCAAAACGTTGTCTTGGAGTGATTGGGATGGCAACTCACCCGGTGATGCTACACGCATCCACTTTTGGTGCTGTTGCTACTGTCCCGCTTCGACAGGATTATACCGATTTATGGCCGGGTTGACTAATTCAGTCACTCGGCCATCCGACCACGTTATTTCGATTCTATCGATCGAATCCAAATCACCAATCCCGAACCTCATGAATGACGAGGTTTGGGAATTACGGATTTGCCCGCGAGCATTCACTCGGGCCGACTCATAATTTTTGCCAAACACTCGCGTCGTCGCTCCAATCACAGAATGATCGGGGGCTGGACGAAGCTGCACGCCTATCCAGTTGCCAACGCCAACTAGATCATTCTCGAGAATTCTCACTTGTAATTGGTCTTCGACCAAATCGCTGTCCAAAACAATCAGGTCAGGTTTCCCATCCATATTAAAATCCTCAGAAACGCCAGCCTTGCCATCCACCTCTAGGGACACCCCCATCAAATAGGCAATGTCGACAAATCCGCTCTCCCCAAAGTTGGCGAGCAATCGGTTTTTCTGATAAGGGGCCCAGCTGTATTCGTCATCGCTCAAATAAGTCGTGGGATCGTTCTCGGCAAAGAACTTAAACACGTCTTGAACCTTTTCACCTTCGATATCATAGATATCGTGACGCCAGAACACTTCATCGTAATTTCTAGCGGTTTTCCGGCTGACGTTTCCATTATTCAAATACAAATCCAAGAAACCGTCGTTGTTGAAATCGATATCTATGCCACCCCAAACCCAGCCTGCTCTAGCGAAAACGCCTTCATCGTCATAAAGCGAGAAACCATTGTCGCCGCCTCGCCAAAGCCGACTCCCTCGGGCTACTATCGGTCTCATAGCTTCACTTTCAGCAAAGCCCTCTCGATGCGAACCCATAGCACTCATTCTGCGCCCCACTTCAGAACCCACTCCACCAGCAAAAATATCGAGAAAACCGTCGCGATCGAAATCCGCTATCAGTTGCGAGGTGCCAAACATCTGCGGCGATTTTAACCATTCTTTTGAAACATCTCCGAGCAGAATACTGTCGCTTGATGAGAAAACATCTACTCCGGAAAAGTTGCTAGTCATCAATAAATCCTGACGCCCATCTCCATCGAGGTCCGCAATCGAGGCGGCTCTATTGCGACGATTGCTTTTTGCAGACAGTCCGGTTCCTTTAGTGAATTCCCGAAACTTAAGGCGCCCTCGATTGATCAGGAGATAGGAAGACAAACCGTCATTGGAATTATAATACGGTTTGGGTAGAACTCCCCTAGTATAAGATTCGACATTCTGCCCAATAAACAGATCCGGCAATCCATCATTATTGACGTCCCCCACAGTCAAGGACACGGCTCCGAAAAGGGTTTTCGGTTCCCAAATCGTTTTGGGCTTCCTGTCGTAAGCTCCCGTTTTCCTATGTTGCTCAAATACGAGAACCCCGATGCCTCGAAGGCATATGACGTATTCGCGTTTGCCATCCAAATCCAAATCGACGAGCAAGGCGGAATCAATAACGCTTAGAGCGGGTGGGCTTTCGAGAAGCGGCTTCGGATCGAATTCGAAATTTCCGTAATTCCGGTAGACCATGTTTTCTTGAGGAAACACAATATCGGGCTTTCCATCTAGATCGACGTCTTCCACCATAATATACCGATACGGGGAATTGGAAACACCGCTATCTAGCCAATCCCGGGTAAGAAATCCCTTCTTTCCCGTCCTTCTAAATTGCTGAAGCTCGGGGAAGGTAATCGATGATGGATGGTGAATCCCCTCCTCATCAGCCTCCAGACCCCATTGAATTCGAGCGATCCCTCGAAAAGAGCGTCGGTAAAGAGTATGGCTGGGACCGCTAACATTTAATTCGAATTCTATCTCTGATATAGCAATACCGTTGTCTTGAAGCTCGAATCCGGAATGGCGGAAGTCGAACTGGTCTAACTGATACCCTTGTTGCTCGAAATCGCTAACCATCGTTTGCAACTGATAACTTTTCAGAAGCTGTATTCCGGATGGTGGCACTTGATGGATAAATTCGAAAACACCCTGGGGATGTCTCTGATTGAGGGTCCAATTCGGCTTTTCCACAGACCCCAACGAAAATGTGCGAAACACCTGCAGCGGTGATTCCGCTTCCCTGAGCGAATCCCAAAACTTAGCAATGGATTCCCCGTAAGCTTCGGCAGCGGCTTCCACTTTCCAGACCGTCGCATCTCTCTGCTCTCGCTTCGCTTGAATGTCCGCTGATTTTTCAGTCTGGGCATTTGCCAGCGAAACCAGCCATCCAACGAATCCCACTAGGGCCAAAAATCCTTTGGCAGGCGCAGACCAGGTTTCAAAAATTGAATTAGAAGGGGCTCTTGACATGAAGTCTGGATTGGAACCTCCCTAGCCAAAGCGTTCAAGACTGAACTCGCGCGGTCTAGCCAATCACGATTTTCGATTGTCCCTCTATACCTTTTCAGAAATCAGGGTTACGGGCGACCAACGAGCCATCAAACGAATGGCAAAATTATCGAATAAGTTTCGAGAATAGCGGTATGCCGTAGAATCTCCACTCAACCGTCTCCGTAACAAGCAAACATTATATCTTGGACTTACCTTGAAACCTACCCGCTCTCCTATATACAGGAAGCGTTTCCATGAAGGGATTAATCGACAGATCCTATCGCTGCCTGTTCGATCGTTGCCGGAATCGACAAGTCCGGATCCTGCAGCCAAAAAAGGTAAAATCCCAAGAGCCCAGGACATCTCTTTCGCTTCAAAGCAGTGAAGGCCAATACCTGATCGCCGAAGAGCTCGATAACATTGCTCGAGGTACCAGCCCAATTGGCGACTATGTTCAAGAACTTGGCTCGCGATGGTGATATCGAAATATCGGTCTTCAAACGGCCAGGGTTCCCCTGGGGGAACTAAGCGAATCCTGCCTCTCCATCCAACCTCGGGGTGCCGACACTTTAGCGACTCAACGAGTTCGTCGCAAGAGGTTGTTTTGCCAGCCATCCGATCGATAGCGATAAGTCCGTAAAGCTCGCACCTTCCAGCTAGCTTTCCCCTCTCCCGCAAAACATGCATTATTTCCGAGATAAGGTCTCCCCTACCACAACCGGCATCCAAGATCCTTATAGGATTCGAATTGCCCTGCAAAGTAGCTCGTCGCTCTATCTCCGCGAGCAAACAGGAAATGACATGAGCTTGAAAGCCTCTCAAAGCAAACTGATCCTTCTGGAAATTCGCCCGCCAATTACAAGCTCTGGTCAGGAATGGCTAGCGATGCTTATCCACCTCAATCTAGGTTTAAGCATCTCCTTTAAGCACTTGCTTCAAAGATTGGGATGTCAGGAGAAAGTACACCTCTTCGGCTATATTCTTGGCGTGGTCCGCGATTCGCTCGAACGATTTCGAAATGAAAATCATTTCCGCATATACGTCTACTTTGGATGCATCGTCTTTCATAAGTTCCACGAATTCCTTGAAATTTTCTCGGTTTAACGCGTCCACTTCCTTATCTTGTCTGATAATTTGGTAGGCGATGTCCTCATCTTCCTGAATAAAGCTAAACAAAGCCTCTTTCAGCATACTTATCGCAAGCTCACACATGTCAGGCACACGCCCCAAATCCCGATAGGTCTCATCGCTAGCCAAAATCTTCTTGGTCCTCTTTACGATACTTGTCGCCTCATCACCAACACGCTCGAGATCGTGACTCGCCTTCACGGCAATGAAAAGCAATCGCAGATCCTTAGCAACCGGGGCTCTCAGACTAATGTAGCGAGCTACCTCCTCATCGATCCGGGTTTCGATCGCGTCGATTATCTCATCCCCTTCTATTACGCTTTCAGCGATATCGAGGTCCCGTTGTTCTAAAGCTCTCAAGGCAAGATTCGCGCTTTCCACTGCTCGCTCGCCCATTTCCATGATGTGCGAGCGGACCGCTTCGAGCTCTTCGTGAAAGAAACGTTTCATCTCTAGTTTTCTACTTTTAACTTCAATTGCGGAAATAGCAAATAAGAACGCCTATTCATCCAAAGCGCCCTGATATATAGGCCTCTGTTTGCTCCTTATCTGGGCTCATGAAAATCTGGTCGGTCGCGTTCATTTCGATTAAATTTCCCATGTAAAAAAACGCCGTTCGATCAGAAACACGGGCAGCTTGTTGCATGTTATGGGTAACAATTACGATTGTGTAATCATTCTTTAGTTCATGAATGAGTTCTTCGATTTTAGCGGTGGCTACTGGATCCAATGCGGAGCAAGGTTCATCCATCAACAATACATCTGGCCCTACCGCCATCGCCCGAGCTATGCAAAGCCGCTGTTGCTGCCCTCCTGAAAGGCTCAGTCCGCTCGTATCCAATCGGTCCTTAACCTCTTCCCAAAGCGCAGCTCCCTTGAGGCAACGCTCCACAGTTTCATCCAGCTCAGATTTTCTATTGATCCCTTGAATTCGTAGCCCGTAAATCACGTTTTCGTAAATGCTCTTGGGAAACGGGTTCGATTTTTGGAAAACCATGCCGATACGCTTTCTCAACTCGGTCGCATCTACCCGTTCGTCGTAAATATCGAGACCATTAACTTCAACTTTTCCACGATCTATTCGAGCAGATTCGATGAGATCGTTCATGCGATTGATACAACGAAGTAGAGTACTCTTGCCGCAACCCGACGGACCAATAAAAGCGGTTACTTCATGCTCAGCGATATCCATATTAATATCGAAGAGCGCTTGTTTATCGCCATAAGAAAAATCGAAATCCGAAATCCGTATCAACGACGGGTTTCTATCCCCCCTATGGGATTCAACTGCAGGAGTATCCATTGTTATTTACTTTTGAAGTCTGAGCGATGCTAAGGACATTACCAGCGATATTTCTTTCTCATACGGATTCTTAGCAAAATCGAGCTCAAGGCGATGGCAGCAACAATAAATAGAAACACGAAAGCAGTGCCATATTGCATTCTCGACGTGTATTCGTTCTGAGGAATTTTGGCGCTGACTACGTAAATATGGTAAGGAAGCGCCATAACACCCTGGAAAAACAGATCGTACCAACGCTCGAGCCCTTCCCATGGAAGCTGATCTCGAAGAGCATAGGCAGCAGTGAACATGATTGGAGCCGTTTCCCCAGCTACTCTAGCGACGCCAATGATCGAAGATGTCAAAATGCCGGGCATCGCGTAGGGCAAGACATTGGTTCGAATCGTCGTCCATTGGGTGGCTCCCAAGGCAAAAGAAGCGTCGCGCATGCCTTGCGGAATAGCCCTCATGGATTCCTCGCTAGCGGAAATGATTATCGGCAACACCATGAGGGCCAAGGTAAACCAGCCCGCGATTAAGGAAACGTTCCAGCCAAAGGCCAATACAAACATCCCCATACCGAAAATACCAAATACGATGGACGGGACGCCTGCCAGATTTAGAATAGACAGCCTGACTGCGTTCAAGATCTTGCCAGGGCGCGAATACTCACTCAAGAAAATCGCGCTGAGAACACCCAAAGTCATTGCGATTATCATCGCCCCTGCAACGAGGAGCAATGTTCCGGCAATACAGGGCCAAATACCTCCCCCTGAATAGGCGTATGTCTCTGTCACGATTGGTTCGTCGATTCCTTGGCGAAAACTCCTGAAATTAGAATCACTCATTTCGTATTTGCGACCCTGATACTCAAATACGTGCAAGGTCTGTGGAGAATCCGAAAGGAATTCTACATTCAAGAATGGGAACTCGCTGCGGAAAACCGTTTTACCCCCTTTGTAGACGATGTCTACGAATATAGTTGCCGCGCACAGGAGCACAAAATACGTGCCCAAACGGAAAAGAGCAAATACCAGGCGTTCCACTACCTTGCTCTTCGTGGATTTTCCGAAAAGAGACTTTTCCATGGATTCACGGACGACTGTTTTGGAGGGGCTCATAACATCAACCTAACCTCTGGAGATCTGGAACTTCATCACTATCTTCTGAGCAAAGTAGTTGATTAACAAAGAGATGAGAAAAAGAACAAGGCCAACCATGAACAATGCTCTATAATGCATGCTTCCATGGACAACCTCGCCCAATTCCTGGGCGATTATCCCTGTCATCGTATGGACAGGCTCAAAGACGACTCCTATCCCCTCGGCGAATCTTGGAATTTCGATCCTGTTGCCAGCGCAAAGCAACACCACCATCGTTTCCCCAATCACTCGACCAAATCCCAGCAACACCGCCGATATGATGCCCGACAGAGCCGTGGGAACGATGATCCTCACAATTGTTTGCAATCGCGTCGAACCCATAGCCATGGATGCTTCTTTGTACGAAAGCGGGACATTATTGAGGGCGTCCTCGGCGAGCGTGAAAATAGTCGGAATCGCCATTAGAGCCAATAGCCCGCCAGCCGTGAATGCGTTCAAACGCTCGCTTATCGGAAAAAAGTCTATCCACGCGAGCGACTCCCATCCCGAGACTTCTCGTATCAATGTTCCAAACACAGCGATCCCAAAGAAACCTATTACTACTGACGGAATAGCGGAAATAAACTCAATGTAGGGTTTAATGAGATCACGCTCCAGAGATCGTGCAACCTGATTCACGTAAATAGCAGCTCCGACACCTAAGGGAACCGCGAAAAACATGGCCACCATAGCTACCAGCAAGGATCCGGACATTAATGGAATCAGCCCGTACCAATCTTGTATCGAACTATTCGTTACCCATTTTTTTCCGAATATAAACGAAGTAAATGCTTCGCTAATCGGTACCGGTCTCGAGCGTTCCCAAGCGAGAACATTCTCTTCGAACTTTGAAACCTCCTCGATAAACATCCCCGCGAGCTCTTTGAATCGCTCCGTCTTGGCCTGCAATTCCGCATCGCCAAAATCGGGCGTAGACGGCAGAATCCCCTCTATCCCTCGGATGAGATTTTCATTGATCTTAATGTATTCGCTTTCGCGCGACTTCACGATATCAAAAAAGAGGGCGAAGTCGATTTCTCGGATTTCCAATGCATCGGCTTCGTCTTGCCTACCCGACTTGAGCAAACTTTCCCGATGCTCAGACAAATTCTGCATCTCCTGATAGGAATCGCGGGCAGCAGAAAGAATTTCATTTGCCTCGATAACATGCTCCCTCAAGGGAACAGCGAGGTCTTCGAAATCATAGAAAAAATCCTCGCTCTCTTCCATGATCGCTCGCGATTCTTGAAAGTCGTAACCCTCCTCCGCTAGCTTTTCAATCTGCCTAGAACGAATGGAATTCAGATAGCGGGTCAGCGCTGAAAGC
>Ga0310343_10000618_pt1 | contig 17156 bp, 14 predicted proteins | sample HC15DNA2025_MG_FD_203519 | JGI IMG/M metagenome (GOLD analysis project Ga0310343, IMG submission 203519) | Marine microbial communities from station ALOHA, North Pacific Subtropical Gyre - HC15-DNA-20-25_MG | ecosystem: Environmental > Aquatic > Marine > Oceanic | place: Pacific Ocean: North... | reverse complement strand
TTCTTTTACCAACAGTTATTTGGAATTGAGCTAGGCTACTAGATGTGCCATAAAAGTCTGCTGCAAGTTGTATCTCTCCACTAGCTGGTGCATTACCTTGTCCATGATATTCTGATAGTGCATGAGGTGCAGAGCCACCAAACTCAGCAGCTATTTCACTTAATTTTATTTGACCACTACTTTGTAAAGCCATTTTTTAACTCCTTAATTTCTTCTTTTAATTCTTTTATACAGTTAATTAACAATCCATGTATAGCATCATACTCTACTGTTTTATATTCTTTGCCATCATGTAGTGCAAGTTTCTTCTCTCTTACCGCTTCTGGTAAAACTTTCTCTAATTCTTGTGCAATAATACCAGCAGACTTCTGACCATTGTGGCGAGTAAATGTAACACCTCTAACTTCATCAATTTTATCTAGTGCATTAGGTATCATTTGTATATCAGACTTTAATGCTACATCAGATACTGTAGTTGAAAAAGCTATAACATCACCCTCTACATGAAGATCGCCATCTGATTCTAGTCTCATTACTTCACCATTGTTAGTAAATCTCATGGTGTTATCAGTATGCACAAAAGATAATTGCGCTATGTCAACATCATCTGTATCTCCAAAGTTAATAAAACTCGTACCTGTATTAGCACTAGTCAAATCCATTCCAGAATTACCACTTGTATTAGACACATCTAATAAATTAGCAGGTGAAGCAGTCCCTATACCTACTCTGTTGTTTGATGAATCTACTTTTAGTGTAGATGTATCAACAGTTACATCTCCACTTACTGTTAAAGATGTAAGGGTGCCAACAGAAGTTGCACCTGATACATCAGTTAATCTTGCTAGTTGTATCCCACCAGCAGTAGATCCATCGTGTACTCTTAGTGTTTTTAAATCGGTATCAACAGTAACCTCTCTAACTGCTCCTGTAAAAGAACCATGGTCTGATGTTGTACCTCCTCTTAGTTGTAGTTTTTTAGCCATTAGGTTATACCTCCGAAATCTATTTGTAAGTTAGTACCATCTATAGTACCTATATTGCTCATGTTGTTGTTTTGTCCATCTAATGCACCACCTAGTTGTGGTGTTGTATCTTCAACAATATTTCCTAGACCAGCAGTTATACTAGCCCATGTAGAACCTGTGTAGTATTTGACTGCATTTTCTGATGAATTATAAAATAAATCTCCCTCATCTAAGCTTGATGTTGGATCAGATGAACCCACTCTGTATCTGTCTGCAAAACTATTTACTCCAGATATATTTGTAGCCACTGTCGTTATATTTGCATTTGCTCCAGCAACCGTATTAATATTTGTAGCGTTTCCTGCTACAGCATTTATGTTTGTAGCATTTCCTGCTACAGCAGTAACGTTTGAGTCGTTGGATGCGACTGTTGTTACATTAGCTGATATCCCAGCAACAGTCGTTACATTAGCTGAAACACCGGCTACTGTTGTAATGTTGCTTGATATACCTGCAACTGTATTTATATTGTTAATTGAACCTGCAACTGTATTTATATCATTACCTGAGCTTGTTGAAAGAGCTGCGGTAATAGATCCAAGATCTTCTGCAAACAATAGCTGGCCACCGCAAGCATTAACATTATTTATATTATTACCTACTGTATTTACATTTGTAATGTTATTAGCAACCACATCAATTTCAGAAGTAGTTTCTTGTAAATCTAAAGCCGCAGTTTCTATTTCTGAAACTGTTTCGTTTAAATCATTTGCTACTGTAACTACTTTAGCTATGTCAGTAGCAACAGTATTAACAGAAGCTATGTTGCTAGCAACTGTATTTACATTAGTTACAGCACCTGCGACAGCATTTATATTAGTTGCATTACTAGCAACTGAGTTTACATTACTATCTATTCCTGCGACTGTTGTTATGTTTGCAGAGATTGGTGCTAGTGTAGCCATATTAGTGACTATAGTATTTGTACCTAACGTATTCATATCTGCTACAGCGTCAGTAGTTCCTAATCTTCCAATCTCAGTTGCTTTAGCCGCTACAGCTCCGATGTCAGTGGCATCGGCAGCTACAGCGTTTATGTTAGTCGCATTACCTGCGACTGAAGTGACGTTTGAGGAAATTCCTGCTACTGCTTGTATGTCTGTTGTAATAGTTGCTAAAGTTTCAAGTCCTGCAGTTGTTGGTCCCATCATTAAGCCTGTACCTGATGGGTTAACTTTTACAACTTTATCAGCCTCAAGTTCTGACATGCTGATGTTAGACGTAGCCGATGATTCTTGAACCTTGACTGATCGATCAGCAACCTCAGAGATCTGAGCTACAATAGTTGTTAATTTATCAAGTGCTGCTTCGTGTGTTTCAGCAGGAAAAGGATCTCCTGCTACATAATCTGTTGTTTGTGTAAATGGTACGTTACGTATAATAACGACTCTAATTGTATTAGGCGGTGGATTGTTTAGTGTTATTGTTGCAAACTTAGTACCAGCATTAATTGATACTGAATAATCATAAGTACCGCTACCGCCTTTTGTCTGTAGTGTTTGTACGCCAGTTGCTATTACAACTGTAAAAATCTTTAATTCTGTATCTGCTGCGACAGGGGCATTGAAGGCAAAAGCAGTCGTACTGTTATTACCTGTGTATACTACGCGACCTAACGAACTTCCTATTGTCATCTCAATAATCCCTCATTCGAGCTTGGAGGCATATAAAATGCCTGGTTATTGTCCTTCATTATACGACGTTCCATACGTCGAAGATACCCTGGATTTAACATTTCTTGAATATCATACAATATCATATAGTTTAACATGGATCGTAGATAAAATAAATTAATACCTGGTGTATTATTTATTAACAATTTAAACGTTTCTGCACCAATATCTGTATCTCCGGATTTTAGCTGGCTAAATAAAGCCGCAACCTCATCAATCTGACCGAATGTAGGACCTGCAATACTAGACAAAGCAGATCTTCCATATCTGTTATACTCACCTAATAAGAAGTCACCGTAAATACCAAAGCCACCGCCTTGTGTCATAGCCTGACTTAATATTTTAAAACTTTGACCGGTTGTTAAATCATCACTGAGAAATGGCACTTGTCTTGGTTCACGACCTCTAGCTATATCTTTCATTGACATTGCAAAGTAACCAAATAATGTAGTACCTGCAATCATTTGTATCATACTAGTTTTTGTACCGCGATATCTTTCACGACCTAGAGCTCTACGAAGTACAGTTATTGGGAAAGTTTTAAACTGCATAAAGAATCTCCAAAATTCTCCTGATGCTGTACCTACTTGAGCACCTTGTGTTTGAAAGTCTCGTTCCCAAGCACCTGGCATAATAACACCTGAATCTGCTCGGTTGATATACATTGTATTTAACTTATTTTTTAATTCAAATTTTATAGAATCTACATCAAATACACCGACTTGACCTACCTTTTTAAGTTTTGCTACTTTTTCTTTTGCACTTAATTCGTCTAATTTTTCTAGATTTTCACCATCTAAAAATGTTGTTTTATTTTTTTGTGATTTAAAAAAGTAATTTGCTATCTCTTCATCGGTCATATTATCTATGCCGTCTGCTAGCATATAATCATCTGGTAGATCAATACTATCATTTCTACCGTATGTACGATATACATCCCACTCAGCTTCATTTATATGATACATTTCTAAAGTTTCTTTTACAGCTTTAGGTAACTTATTAAAATTTGTTTTTCTATATGAAGCTAAATTATTAGCCATAGTTAATGCCATGCCTGTTCTATGTGAATCGTTCCACCAAGACATTAAGTTATATTTAAAGAATTTTTGCATAAGCTTAGTCATGGCACCAGGGACAGAGTCAACTGCACCAAATTTAGAGTGTACGGAACCTAGCATGCCATCTAAACCTAAACCAATAGAGTTAGCTACTGCTTTTATTTCTTTACTACCACGACCTGTAAATATAGATTTTAAACCTGAACCATATGCTTTGCCAAAACTTACACCTTGGCTCATTAGTTCTGCAGCAGCAAGTGGTATGTCAGAAAACGCAGATATTGTAGCACCACCTAGTTTTGACATAGCTTGTAAAGATCTGATAAATGCACCTATACCTGATGCTGATAGTAAATCGCCATCTCCTGTTATTCTATTAACAGAACCATCTAATGTATCCATCCAGCGCTCTAATCTATTTTTTTGTAAGCTAGCTAATCCTTTAAGAAGTCTTTTTGCTTTAGCTTGATCGCCATCTTGTTGAGCCTTTTTAATTCTTCTAGTTAATGTTGTTTCAGCTTGTCTTCTTAATTTACCTAACATAGCCTTAGGATTAGTACCTAAGCGCTTCATTAAACCTAAATTTCTTGATTGAGTTTCAAGATCGTATATTACACTTTGTATTAAACCTCTTCTACCAAATTTTTTATTATATTGTATTTGTGCTTCTGCATCTTTAAAATAAATTATAGGTTCACGACTTGCTCTTCTTGCAACATTATATCTACCTGTTAATCCTTTTAATCTTTCTTCTCTAGCTAATATAGAACCCCATCCAGTAACTTCTAATTTAGCACCGTTAGATACAATGTTTGTTTGAGTATAAATACTATTGTAAATGCTAGATAGTATTGTTTCTAAATCATCTGCACCAGCCGTACGATCTACGTCTATTAAATCATTATCAATTAAGTATCTAATCCACTCTGCTTCTCCAGTTTTTAGTATAATCTCTCTGGCATGAGTTTGTCTAAAAAATGTTCCTGGATCATTTAAGTTTCTAACAGCACCTGCTCTTATTAAATCTTTATCTAGTGTGTTTAGCATGTCAGAAAGTATAGGTGCTATTTTTGCAGCCGTCTTATTACCTGTTTTACCAGGCTGTGCATTTTTATCACCTTGTTTACTTTTGCGATATTCATAAGCTTCTCTAATAATGTCATCATCGTGTTTACCACTTAATGCTGCATCTTCAACACCTGCAGCTCTTAGTTTCTTAGCCATAAGTCCAAAGCGTGTATCTAATATTGCTTTTTGTACTGCGTCTATCGAGTAACCTGAACCTTTAACACCTGTTACTGAACCTACTAGTAAAGACTGTAAACCTTCAAATGGATTATCAAAAGTATTTAATTCTTTAGTTAACTCTAATTCTATTGCAGCATCAAGCAAAGCATTTTTAATTCTAAGCTGTTCTGCTTCTTTAACTTCTTTTACTAATTTTTCTCGATATTTTTTAATAAACTCTGCTCTTTTTACCTCATCACCAATTTGCTCTGATGATTCTAAAATTTGATCTACAATCTTAGAAAAGTCACTTAAGTTTTTATCTGTAATAGGTAAGCCTAATTCTTTTAGAGCAGTTTCAAAAGATAAGTTACAATTTTTAGCCATTAAGTTTTACCTGTAAAATTTTTGCATTCTAAATACTTAGTAATTTCAGTATCTAAATCCTCTAAGTTTTTTTCTGTAAGCTGTGTTTCTTTTATTTCTTTAATTTGATCTCTAAATTTTTTTGCCTCAGCTTCTTCACCTATACCATCGATACGTTCTAGTAAAAGCTTTTCTAATTCTTCTAATTCTTCTTCTCTTGACATCGGGCTATAGTCACTATCAAATTCTGCATCATCTACATTAGATGTAGAGTTTGTATTATCTCTATTGGCTTGAGCATTAATATCATCCATGTATTCATTCGGATCTTTTACATGAATATCTTCTCTTTTATTATTAACACCTTGTTTTTTTATATCATCAATTAATTTTTCTTGTTTAGCAATCATTTTTACAAGCTCTTCTTCTAAATCTTTGTCACCTTCTTTTATTGCTATTTTTAATCTTTTCTTTAAGCCGTCTAGATCGTAATTAGCTCGATCTAAGTTATCAGGATTCTCTTCTACAACTTCTTGTGTAGCTTTAAGTTCTGATTCCTTAGAGTTAAGTTGTGCCTCAGCATCTTTTACAAGATTTCTATTTTTTATAAGTTCAGAAGCAGATAGTTCTCTTTTATCAATTAAAACTTTTAATTCATCATCACTTAATTCACCTAGTGTAGTTTCTTCGCCTTCAAATATAATTTTTTTATTACTTAACTTTGTAACTTTTGTTCTTAACTTTTTAAGTTCTTTTTTTAGTGAATTAATTTCTCCATTTATTTTACCTACATCGGCATTTTTTAATTTTTCATTTTGTATCTCAGCCTCAGCTTCTTCAGCTGTAGATTTTAGATTATCTATAGTAACGTTTTCATCCATTTCAAGCTGTTTTGCTGCAAGTCTTTTTGCGTGTATGTGAGCTATTCCAGATCCTGCTAAATGTAAACCGCCACCTGCAACAGTACCAAAGGCTAAGTTTAATAAAGAATCAGTTGCTGTGTAGTCAGCTTGTTCTGATTTAGCTTGACTAAATATTATAGGTTCAAGAGCTGCTGTACCTACAAAACCTGCTGTACCGCCTCTTAGTAAAGCTCTACTTGACCAGCCAAGGTTTGAACCCATTTTTGTAGGTAAAGCTCCTGGTATTAAAAGTAGTCCAATGTTTGCAGGATCTAATAATGCCATACCCATATTAATTAATAAACCTTTTGCAAAACGTCCGCCACGTGATTGAGACATAATGTAATTGTTTCTAATTTCATTGCGCTTCTTTTGATATAAAATTTCAGCTTCTAGTTCAAGCATTTCTGAATCAAACTTTAATCCAGTGTCTCCATACTTTTTCTGTAAATATTCTGGGCTTTGCAGTGTAAGCTCTCGTACGTCATATTTCTTTTTTAAATGTTCTGCTACAGGACCTGCAGGATCAATCATATTCATTTTTTCAAAAGCACTTGGTATTTTACCAGTAGCTTTAAACTGCTGATACTTTCGTATACCTTCTAGTAAATTTTGTTCAGTGCCTCTTTGTATACTATTAAAACCTGTATATCTCCAACCTTGTTCTATAGCTGCGTCTGTGACAGTTCTTGCTGACGGCTGAAAATAATCCAAGCCTTGATTATAAAATGTCATGTCAATCTGAGTCTTATATCCAGAGTTAAATGATGTCATTTTCTTCTGTCTTTCCTAGATTTTATTACCTGAGATTCAAATGAATCATCTTCTTTTACTACAGGATTTCTTTTACGATATAATCTACTACCTACATCATATCTTTGTAAATCTTCAAATGTTAATACGTAAGGTCTACCTTTTTCATCTGCAAGTGGCTGTGCAATAGCAGCATCTGGAAATCTTAATAAAACATAAAAACCGTCGCCTGTATCATCTGCATTTATAAACTGCATATTCTCTCTAACATAATCTTTAAATATCATGTCTCTTGCTTCTATGTCTGTTTGTAGCTGTTCTAGCTCTGTACCAGGTATTGCAGCCGAAGCATCTTCCCACATTTTATCAAATTGTCGATCATTATTTTTAATCATTTCTAATTTACTATAAACAAGATCAGGAGAATAACCTTGTGCTTTAGGTAAAATATAGCTACCTACTTCATCATTAACAATATCATGACCAGAACTTATAATTTCAAAAGCTTTTTCTGCAGCATCTGACTCGCTTAAATTTTGTGACCTCATCAAGTAAAAAGATAGCTTTTCACTAAATTTTTTCATATCAGGTGTTATTGCCATTTCTTTCATTAAGTTGCCACCTGTCAATGGTTCAAAAAATTCTGACATTTTTTCTTCAACAAGAAATAATAACTCATTTTTATTTTTGTCTTGTGTAGCATAAAATTCTGTTATTGTTTCGTCTGATATTTTTATAGCATTAAAAAAGGCAGAGTTATATCTTATATCTATATGTGGTAATAACTTCATTGATGAGGGTAAACCATGCTCTGACATTTGTCTCCACACTTTACTAAAATGCTGATCTGCTCTCATTGATTCCCATTTTGCTCTTGCTTGATCTGGGTCTGGCTCTGTCAATAAGTCTTCAACCATTATTTCAGCTTCAGTGTTTGTTAAGACTTTTATTTTGCTAGGGTCTACGCCAAATTTAATTTGTTCATCGATCATGGCTGTATCTCTTTCATCTGTACGAGTACCATCTCCTTTAGTTACAGCTAAAACATCACTTCGCCTTAAAAAAAATTCACCTGGATCTTCTGCTTTTAGTTTCATATTACTTGTTAATTTTTCATAAGCTGTAGATACGACTTTATCTTGTGTTGTAGTAAATAAACCGCCAAACTTTTCTGTTAATTTACCGCTAGGATCTATCATCATAGACATTTGATTTAGTTTATCTGTTGCACCCTCTGTATTATTCTGCAACCTATCCATTTGGTAACCATCATACAGTCTACCTACTTGTGCAAACTGATTAGCATCTAACATGCCACCTTTATTTATAATATCGCCTGTAGCTTTTGCACCTTGAATTGTATCATTCATATTTATAAGAGTGCTACCTAGTTCTGTTAAAGAATTAGCTACATTATTATTTGCTTGAAACAAAGAATTCATTGCTTGAGACCTAGGTATTGTTAATTGACTTCTAGGTGTTACTGTTGCTTCATAAGTTGCTATTTTTGCCATGTTAATAACCTCGACATATGTTTACTTATCCTATTGCCTTGTTGTACATCTTTAACAGGTATAGCATCTCCATTTTCTATAGCTATATCTAAGGCTTCTTGAGAATCAAGATAAGAAAAGTCTGCACCATTCCAGCGTATGGTAGGAAATAAATAAAACATACCGTCTCTTTCTTCTACAGCAGTTAACTGTGATTCACCAGATGGTGTTCTTCTGTTACTTGCCAGATTGTCACCAAACCAAGGCGCTATCATTGCTAATTTTATAATGAAATCGTCGTGCGAATAACTTTCTGGTTTTATTCTTGCTAAGGTACTAGAATCTATTGAACCGCCGTTCATGTGTATTTTATCCATATCATCTTTAAGAATACTCATTATAGTTTGTATATCTTTTATAGCAACTTTTTGATAATTTTTAGCCGCCTCTTGATAATGTATATTTAACTGTTCATCGTTTAAACCTAGATTTTTATAAAAGCTAGCTTTTTCTCTAATGTCATTCATTGTACTTAATGGATCATTTAAAGTATTTCCTTTTAAGTATGCATTTGCTAAATTAATCTTTGTTTCTGAAACCATGTTTTTTGTCATGTCTTGTGGTAAGTAGCCAGGATAATCTTTTTGTTGTTGCTGGTCTATAGTACCTACATAACTTTCTAAATTATCTAAAGCATCAAATAAATTACCAGGATAAGGATTATCTTGTACATTTTCTACCATCATTGATAAACCGTTTCTAACTTGTTTTACGCGACCATTAATACGCGTTCTTGCTTCTATATTTATTGCTGAATTTATTTCATTAGATGTAAATTTATTAGTTTCTTGATTCCATAAATCCTGTGCTGTTTTATTTGGTGGTGTATATTGTGGCTGTGCAAGCAACGTTGTTATGTAATCTCTTTTTTGATTTGTGTAAGTACCAGGATCTTTGCCTGATATAAAACCTGAGTTTTCAACATATTGCCTGCTGTCTATATTATTTATAAGGTCTACGCTGTGCCTGTTGTTTTCAGACTTTAGCATATTTAATTTTTCAAGCACCCAAGTTTTAGCTGAATCAAGTTCTAACGGATCTGCAGCCGGTTGAGTATTTGTAGTTGTTGGTACAATTGGCATTATCCATATCCTCCAGGTCTTCTATTTGACATGCTAGTATAATCTGTGCCGTCGCCACCTAATATACCATCTAAAGCTCCTGGATTTGCTTTTAAGTAACTAGTTCCGCCACCTAATATTGTTCCTAATACATTAGAGTCTCCAGCTGATTTTGCCATTCTAGCGTCTGCTCTTGCAAACTTACCTTGTACTTCTGAGTTATAAGCATTTACAGCACCATTATATTGTATTGATAATCGATCTATTTCACCTTGTGTGACTGTATCAACTGCTACATCTGTTGGTGTACCTTCCATTGTAACTCCTGCTGCACCATATCCTGCTCGTTGCTGTCCTAATATTTTATACAGTTGTGTGTCTAGCTTATCAACGTCAAGTTGAGCCATAGCTAAATTTATATCAGCATTTTGATCCGCTACTTTAGCTTGAGCATTAAACTGATTTTCTTGAGCTGTGGCTGCATTGTCAGCTGAATTAACAGCTACGGTCGTAGCGGCTACGGCTAAAGCTGTTGCTGCTGATATACACATTAAGACATTCTCCTTTTATGTAATAGTATATCGTATATCATCTGTCGGACACCACCAATGCGTACATAATAGCTAAGACCGTACAAGGTTGTGGCTTGTTATGTTGTATAACTAGGTTAAATTTACGCTCTGGCTGATGGTTTATAAGTATACGTTTATCGCCAGTAAATAAAGTAATAGTATCCATAGGATCGCCAGCTGCCCTAAATGGTATCTCTTCAATTGTACCGCCTTCTTCTCCAACTTGTAGAGTATAAGTATCTACAACTCGTATACTAGCTCGTTCTATACGTTTTACTTTACCTTGAGCTGTGCCTGTTTCTGTCTGTACCTCTGGATCTAATGTTGTAGCTGAAGCTGTAAAGCCTAGTCCTACATGACATTTAGTTGTAGTTCTTGTTAGTGTAACAGCCCCTGATGATACTGCAACATCAGGGTGTGTAGCACCATCGGCTAACACTTTGACTGTTTGTCCTTCTAAGTGACTAAGACCTGATATAGTTGAAGCAGCTGATCCTGTATATGTTAAACCTGAATCTACAAAGAATGCATCTGCTGCTGTCTTACCCTCATTTGTGTCAAATACTTCTTCTAAAAATTCTACATAGTGTTTTGTAGCACCGTTAATTGTACGACTTACAACTAAATAAAGTTGATTTTCTGTTTCTGTTTGATTAGGTATACTTGCGATTGATTTTATACTTACATTTGTACCGCCTAAAGTGTGACGATGAAATGCTACAACATTTTGATCGCGTTCATATGTCATACCTCTTAATGTACCGTCTGCTAATAACATCCATATAATGTTGTTAGGAGATCTGGCATAGGCTAGTGATTTAATTGTAGAGCCGCCTGTTATATGCTCTGCAAGCAAAGTTAAGTCATTTGTTACAAAACCATCTACGTCTAATTTATACCCTAATTCTCTTATACGCCTTTTATTTGAATCTGTATATATTGTAAATTTACCAGCACCAACTGGTTTTTGTGCAGCTACGCCGTCTGTTGATTCTCTATTTACAGTTACGTTTGTTGGTGTTAATGCTAAGTTATCAGAACCAGATGACATTAAAAATGGACCGTCTGATGTACCTATTTCTAATTGTTTTGCACCAAACATCCAATGTATAGCATTTACCTGATCTGTTGATAATGTAAATATAAGAGCTGAATCATCAGCAACTGCTGATGTACTAATATCATTTGCTGCAAAATTTTCAAAGTCACCTGATTTACTACTAAATACAGTGTTTGGTTGATTTGTAGTATTAGCAAAGAATAATCGATCTTGATAGAATGTAGCACAAGCAGGCCACCCTGTAGTATTTGACCATGCTCCTAGCGCCCAGTCTGTTTGAGCTGCGGTGCTACCAATTGCTACAGTTACCGTTACAGTAACTTGAGTAGCTGATGTATAGCCTGTAATTAAGCCATAACCATCTTTTAACCTGTATACACGGTCTACGTCTGTAGACGCAAAGGTATTAGCACTTGCAGTTAATGTTCTACCTGTACCTACAGCTGCATTGTTAATAGTTAAAGTTGTACTAGTTGTATTATCAGTTAAGTATGGACCATCTTGTGGTTCAAACTTTGTAATAGTAAATGCTGTATGACCAGTTCTAGTTAACTTACGTGTTTGAAATTCAGGGTGTGTTATATATAAAACGTCTGCTGATTGTACAAAGGATAAATCATCTAAATATTCTTCACCATAAGGGCTTGATATTTCATAGGCAGAACCGCCCGATGTTATTTGACCTTCATTACGATAAAATCTAATATAATCATTACCAAACTCTAGTATATAAGCTTGTGTTGTACTAAACACGAATGGTATTAATCTTTTATTATTTGTACTATCTTTACACTCAGCTACAAACCTTGTGCCTGATCTTTTAGTTAATCCGCCATGTGGAAATACAATATAGTTTTCTATGTTTTTACAGCTTTGTGTATATTTTTCTAAATCTACTCTACCAAATAGCTTTGGGCTAATTTCACCACCTGTGAAGTTTGTTTGTATCGGAGTAACTTTAGCCATAGTTATTTCCTTGGAGGTGTTTGAATATTAGGCCTGTTTAATCCTTGTCTTGATTCAATAAAGTAATCTGCTTCTAATGTTTCATAACAATTTTCTTGTGCATCTACATATCTAGCTTCTTTTAATTTAGTTTCATATAAGTTAAACATGTCTGCCATTGCACTAGTGCTTTGTAGTAAAGGTTGTGCTAATTCGTATGCAAGCCTTGCAGCTAAAGCATCTTTTAATAATGGATCATATTTAGTAACATCGGTATCTAGTGATACGTATTTAATATTTAATGTATCTTCATCATATAAGATAAATCCATTTTCAATCTGAAAGTTTTCTAATTCGTTTTCTATATTTATAAGTCTTAAGTAATCTGCTGGTAAAGCATATTTATGGGTATAGCCATATGCAGGTGCTACAGCATCTTGTGCTAATGAAGCACGTTTAATTAAACAATTCCATGGGTGAGCTCTAAATACTGAAGCTCTTGTATCATCAAACAAGACACTTGCAGTTGCTGCAGGTTTACTTGTATCTGCTAATGAAGTAATAGCTTCAACACCAAGTAATGCTAAAGCTCTGTTTACTAAATCTACGTCTGCTGCTGCTGTTGCCATCTTTATTCTCCTAGGTGGGGGTACCGAAGTACCCCCGTTTATATTAGTCTACAACATAAAGTATGTAACCGACTAGGTCATCGCCTGAAGCAAGAGCTTGGTCTTGAGAAGTAGCACGGAGTACAACACCGTCTCTACTTTCAAAAACATAAGTTCCGCCTGTAGCAGCAACGCCAGATCCTAATGAAAACTGACCGACTGTGTCTACGTTAAGACCGTCGATAAGTCCATTTGGGTCAGCCGCTGTAGTTGTACCATCAGTTGCTGTATAAGCATCCCATCCAAGGTCTAATGTAGCTGAACTTGTGGTCCAGTTTACATAAGCATTAGATGATGATAATAGTACACGTACTCTACCACCTGGTATTTTTCCTAGGGCTACACTTGATGTAGCATCTCCTGCGCCGTCTTGGTCATGAGTAAAAAACAATACTCTAACACGGCCTTGAGCTTCTGTAGGTTGAACAAAAGATGGAGGAGTTGCAGTAGCATTAGTATACTCTGTTGATTTTTGAGTTGTTACAGCCATTGGTTACCTCCTTATTCTGCACATTTAATTTCAAGTACTTTGTTTTCTTCCATACGAACAGCGCCGAATGAAGCAGAACAATATACTTGTGTTGAATTACGTTTATCACGTCTTGGACCGATATCTACATTTATATCTGCGCCTACTGCAAGCAGCATTCCAGATTTAGTGTAGCAAATAACTCTTCTATGAGAGTTTGCATCTGTCGCAACGAGCTCAGTTCTAATGAATTCAAAGCCCATGAACGAGTTAACGTCCCCTTGTACCAAAGCTTTAACAGAGTTAAAGTCAGCGCTTGTTACTTCAGTTGATTGTAGCAAATCATTAATTTGTTTTGCTGTACAAATAATGTAACGAGGATCACCTGGATCTGTTTCGTTTTGGTCTAATAGTTGTTTAGCTCTTCTTAGTTTACCAATGGTAAGACCAGAGTTTGTAGCACCGCCGCTTTCAACATAGTTGACCGCAATCACATTCCCTGCAGGATGTGTTACAGAGCTAGAACCTGTTTTACCTGTGAAAACTGTTCCAAAAGCTGATTCAATGATAATTTCATCCATTTTTCTGCCTAAAGCAAAACCTGCGTTTTGACTGTATGGAGAAGTAGGATCAATTAACAATCTAATACGATCGGTTCTATCAATTAATTCTGCCCAATCAAAGTCACGTAGTGAGACACGTCTTCTATCGTGTGGTACTGTAATGAGCGGAGTATCTTGATGACGACCGGTCACTTCTTGCGCACTGGTAGCACCTATTCTATCATAAAATTCGTACTCAGCATTCTGAGATTCGACTCTTACGTATGGACGTAGGCGAGAACCTTTTTGTTGCAAGAGGTGTTCAACATTCGCTTTGTACTGTTGCACAAAAGCTGTCGTTATTTGAGTTGACATAGAATGTCCTCCTGTTGTGGTTAAACTTCTCGCAGTGGCTACCCTTTCGGACCTCCGCTACCCTAAGCCTGGGTATACAGCTACGGACTCAGTGAGCTACCCGTAATTTGGATTATATACCTTATTTATGCATAATTAAACAGCTTCTTCATTATTTGGATATGCATAATCATATAAGTATTGCATCTTCTTAATTGCTTCTTCGTGTCCTTGTGCTTCTTTATCAGTATATTGATTCATAAAGTTAGGATCTCGTTGTAATCTAGCAATCTCTGCCATTGCACTTTCAGGTGTCATTTCAAATGATTTTACATCCCCTGGTTCAGCACCAGCTTCTGACATCATTTTGCCGATCTTAGCAAATAGCTTGACAAACATAGGATTATCACCCTGTCCTGTCTCATCAAACCATTTTAATAGCTCTTCACCGCCTAGTTCTTGAGCAGCGCGTTGTGATAAGTCAACTGACTCATTATAAGCTTTGCCAAGGTCTTTTCTTAACTGTGAATCCCACTCTGCTCTCATTTGATCATTTTGACCTAAAGCTTCTTGGTATTCATTACCTAAATACTGTAAGTATCCTGAATATAGTTTATTAGCTTGAGCATTTGTTAAACCTGTTTCATGCATAAGTTGTTTCATTGCATTATCCATAGGTTCTGAATGTTCAAAACCTTCTGGCAGATCTACTTTTTCAAACTCATATTGTTCTGGGCGTCCTAAACGATTATAAAACTCATTTAGCTCATCTGGTGATGCATCAGCACCTGGTATAACTACTTTATCAGCACCTACCATTTTCTGTGCATTAATAAATGACTTTGCCAGCCCATTTATATCTTTTATGTCCGCTAAACTTGGGTCGCCCTGTAATTCTTGATCTATTCCAGATCTCCAATCAGCTGAGCTACCCGCTGCATCTGCTACTGTCTCAGCTGCCTGAGCACTAACTTCTGCGGACCCTGTTGATTCTTCAACCATAGTTTTTCTCCATCATTGCTTGTATTTCCTTAGGATCTTTATCACAAAATCTAAGGATAGATAATATTATTCGACGCTGTCCTTCACGATGCGCCGTCTCATGTGAATCGCCTGCTACATATGTTGAGTCGTAGACGAATGCACTTTTACACAAATGCTCTAATACAAGTTTACCATCTGGTGTGGAAAACAATGCTCTATAAGCATCATGTAATTCGTTAAGTTTCGGTTGTCTCTGTGCCACCTAATATTCCTGCCGCACTGGCGTCTTTAGCAGCGCCTGCAAGTTGTTGTGCTTGTTCAGCTTGCATAGCTGCTTCTTGTTGTTCTTGTCGTTGTTGTCTCATTTGTGCTACACTTTCTTCTGACATCAATGTTTCCATTGGAGCGTCTAATGTACCATGAGCCCACTTAAATGCACCGTCAGCATCTAAGTTATCAAATATTTCAGGTCTGATATTTGCTAACGGCATTATTTGTTCCATAAAACGAGCAAAGTTAAATATTTGTTGTGACCTTTGTGCTCTTGCTACAGGTGATACATATTCAACTTTTAATTTTTCGCCTTGTATCTCTGGTGGCGGAGATGCAATAGCATTTCTTCTTGCCATAACGGCAAATACACGATCAATCAGTGGTCCTAAGAACTCTGTTTGTAAGCGACCTACCATCGGGCCTAGGAGTCGCATTTTTTCTTCTTGGCGTTGTAATACTTCTGTTGCGGTCATTTGTGGACCATCTTGTCTTAACTGTAGCCAGTCAACGTGAAATGTTTTAGTAATGTGCTCGCGTCTAGATTCTATAAAATCTAGCCCTATGTCAGGTCTTGCATTATTAACCAGTGGCTCAATCTTATCTTGAGTACCTGATCTATAGTAATTCAGACCCCCGGGTACGGTCCTTAATGGAAGCATAAAACCGTCATCAGGTACGAGCAATGGGGGGTCGGTCAGCTTTTGAGCTGCCCTGATAACAGTTTTAGTCATTTCGTTTACCATGCGTATGTCTGGTAAACATGTCATCGCGGGGGAACGTCCATATATTTCACCGGCAGTCTTAGACCAACGGGGAACCATATACGGAAATTCGTTAAATCCTGATTCATCTAATAAAATCTTTTCTTCCATTAATACATAACAACTGCTAAATGGCATTTGTGTACTCATCTTAGTTTTAGGTGAGTATGTATCTCTAGGTTCTACAGCATGTACACATGTAAACTCTTGATGTGGTTGTTTATATGCAGTCTCAATAAACTTTTCAGGTAACTGATCAGGATACATTTGTACTAGTTGTCTAGCTGTATGTTTATACTTTCTGTATAATACATCTACACGTCCTTCTGAATCTTCAGCTATATAGCACTCAGCTAAGTGGAATGTTCTAAAGTTTATAGGTCTACCTGGTCTATCATCTACATACATAACAGCAGTACCATATGCTCCTAAATCTAAATACAATTCATGTACTGAAGTTGTAAAGTTAGATTCAGGTGTATTAAATACTTCATCAAACAGTGTTTCTGTTGTACCTTGTAACCAGTTACGTACTGATTGAGTTAAGATATCATCAACTTGTGGTATAGTTAAGCTAAACCAATTTTCTGATGATGATGTAAGGAAACCATGTAAGCCTGATGCTAACTGTTCATTAGCAAGAGGTGCTGTAGAATCGTAGACTTTATCATAACGTGTGCGGTCACCTTTACCTCGTTCTATAGAAAAGTCACCGCGCCTTGGATTTACAAAGTCTGTACAATCTTGCCATAGACCTTCCCAAGGAGCTCTTGCTGATTCAAGCTGTCCCATACGTTTTATGATGTGGTCTACTTTTGTATCCATTAAGATTTCTTTTTAGGTTTTTTTGCCGTAGTTGCAGATCTTCTAAAGTCAGCTGCTGTAGGTGCACCTTTAGCACCTTTCT
>Ga0310343_10000616_pt1 | contig 17203 bp, 15 predicted proteins | sample HC15DNA2025_MG_FD_203519 | JGI IMG/M metagenome (GOLD analysis project Ga0310343, IMG submission 203519) | Marine microbial communities from station ALOHA, North Pacific Subtropical Gyre - HC15-DNA-20-25_MG | ecosystem: Environmental > Aquatic > Marine > Oceanic | place: Pacific Ocean: North... | reverse complement strand
CCAGCTGGGTGTACCAAGTATTAATAGCGGAGGCGAAAGTAATGTAATTACTATATGCTGGAACATATGAACACTAAATAGAAAATCATCACTTAAAACATGTATTGGAGAAGAAATTGATAGGAAGATCATTAGATTTCCTAATGTGAATAATAAACTTCTATAGGGTGAGTTTGGAATCTCAGGGTATTTTTTTTTCCTGTAAGGACCTGTGAAATATAAGTAAGCTAATTGGAGAAATCCCAAGCCCAATACGACTTCTATATGACCGTGCCAGTGTAACCAAATAGAGTCAGAATTAATCAAATTTTAATCACTAGTAGGTAAAATGATTACCATCTTCCAATGCCAAAACTGAAAAGGCTGATGATTGCAAATATTACTACAGTAGCCAAGACTACCCCTGTGACAAACAAATAAGTAAATAATTTGTGATCATATCTTAAATGCATGTAATACATAGCTACTAAAGCAAATTTACCGGTAGATAGTACTACTAAAATCGGAACCATCCAGTAACCCAAAAATTCAAGGTAAAATATAGCTACTTCAATAGCTGTAATTACACTTAATACCATTGCTATTCTGAAATATTGTTTTGCGGTTGGGTGATGTATTTCTTCTTTACTCATATTGTTCCTTTAAGATCCAGGGAATGGGAATACTCCGAATAAATAAATTACAGTGAAAATCACGATCCATACTACGTCAACAAAGTGCCAATATAAAGCTGCCAAGTCCACATCTAGATGTCTTTCCGGTGTAATCATTCCTTTTTTGTAAGATAAAAACAACAAAGATAATATCCAAACTATCCCTAATGTGACGTGAGCACCGTGAAACCCGGTTAATGTATAAAAGGTGGTTCCAAACAAGTTTGTTTGAGGTTTTAGTCCATCATGTGTTTCTACATGATCGTCTTTAGCATTAGAGCATAATTCAGCTTCATAATCGTCAAATTTCCCGTATTTTACTTTTTGTTCAGCACAAGATTCAATATCAACGTGAAAAGTTGAAAAGCTACTGAATTCATATACTTGAAATCCTATGAATGTAGCTCCCATAATTGCTGTTGATGCCATCCAAATTCTAAAGCCGTTAATTTTATTCTGTGTCAAAGCTGCATATGCTAATACCATGCTCATACTACTCATTAATAATACAAATGTACTTACAGATGTCACTGGAATATCAAAAACATCAATGGGGTATGGCCCTACTAAGCTTTTACCTTGATAAACTAAATAGGTCGCAATTAAAGCACCAAAAAACATGCAATCTGAACCTAAAAAAGCCCACATTAACATTTTTCGATGATTCAATCCCGTAGTTGTATAATCGTGATCTTCGTGAGTATTATTATGTACGTCTGTAGACAATTTTATGCACCTTTGTTATTCAGGATCGTTAACTGGTTCTAGAGACCATGCGTAAACTCCTATTACTGTAATAAGGAGTCCTATACCTGCAAATAAATATGGGAATAATAGGTCATTGAATACAATCCCATAACCTCCTACAAATAATCCAAGAGAGGTTACAGCAGGCCAATATGATGGTTGAGGCATATGGATATCACTATTATGAGCATCCTCTGATGACCCACTTACAGGAACTGCTTTTTCGTGAGTCCCATATTTAGTTTCCCACCAATCATCAAGAGATCTAACAACTGGAATTTCTTCAAAGTTGTAATGTGGAGGAGGTGAAGAAATTGACCACTCTAATGTTCTTGCATCCCAAGGATCATCAGTTGCTGTAGGGCCATTTCTCCAATGTCTTCCTAAGTTGTTAATCATTACTAGAAATCCAGCTATTAATATAAATACTCCTGCAGTTGCAACTGCATTCCAAAGATCCCATCCCATACCCTCAGCATATGTATATATTCTTCGAGGCATTCCATCTAATCCAACGAAATGCATAGGGAAAAAAGTTACATTTTGCCCTATCATCATCAACCAAAAATGAAGCTTACCTTCACGTTCACTGTACATTTTTCCACTAAACTTAGGGAACCAAAAATAAATTCCCGAAAGAATTGCCATTATTGCTCCACCAAATAAAACATAATGGATGTGAGCGGGAACAAAATAGGTGTCTTGCTGTTGTGCATCATGGGCTGATACAGCATGCATAACACCACTTAACCCACCAATTAGAAACATAGCAATAAAACCTAAAGAGAATAGCATAGGAGTATTCAACTTTAGAGAGCCTCCCCAGATAGTTCCAATCCAGTTAAACATTTTGATACCAGTCGGAACAGCAATGAGCATAGTAGTAATAGTGAAAACAGTGTTGGCTACAGGTCCCAATCCTACTGTAAACATATGGTGGCTCCATACCATCCATCCCATGAAAGCAATGATGGCTCCAGCAAGTACTACTGTAGCGTATCCAAAAAGAGGCTTACGGGAAAATACTGGTAACACTTCCGAAACAATTCCCATTGCAGGCAAAATCAATATGTATACTTCAGGATGTCCGAAAACCCAAAAAAGATGTTGCCATAAAACTACTGACCCGCCATTTGCAACATTGAAAAAGTTAAATGCAAAATATCTGTCAAAAGTTAGTTCAATAAGGGCTACTGTAATTACAGGGAAAGCTAAGACTAAAAGTATTGCTGTTATAAATGACATCCACGTGAAGAGAGGTAATCTCATCCATGTCATTCCTGGTGCTCTTAAGTTGATTATAGTGACTATGAAATTGAATGCAGAACCTAGAGAAGCAACTCCTAGGATTTGTAAACTGAGTATCCAAAAATCAATTCCTTTACCTGGATTTTGGTCAATAGAAGTTAGTGGTGCATATCCAAACCAGCCAGCATCTGTAGCGCCACCAATCCAACTTAATTTAAGCATTAAAGCTCCGCCCAAGAAAGTCCAATAACTAAAAGCATTTAGCCTAGGGAATGCGACATCTCTAGCGCCAATCTGGAGTGGTATTAAGTAATTGAAAAACGCCGCACTCAATGGCATTATTGCCAAAAATATCATGGTTGTTCCATGCATAGTGAATAATTGATTGTAAATTGCAGCTGAAACAATATCTAATTCAGGTCCTGCTAGCTGCAGTCTCATTATGGTAGCTTCAATGCCCCCAGACAAGAAAAGGATGAAAGCTGTAATTCCATACATAATTCCAATACGTTTATGGTCTACAGTTGTAAGCCAACTCCAAATTCCAGTTGGATTTACAGGCCTAGAGATCTTAATATTTGGAACAGGTATGGGTAATGAGCTCAATTTTTCCTCCAAACTCCTATTTCAGTGTTGTTAAATATCCTACAAGAGCAGATATTTCTTCTTCAGTAAGTTTTCTGTCAGGATCAGTATATACAACACCTTGAGCTGACATAATATTGCCAGGTTTAATGCTATTGGGGTCTTTTATCCAGTTTCTTAAGTTGTCTTGTAAATATGAATCATTTACAGGGCCCCCATCTTCAGAGTTGGTTAATACTCCAGCAGCTAAATGTCTCCGAGAAGCCACATGAGTAAGGTTTGGACCTATTCTTCCTTTGGATCCTTTATTTACGACTGTTTTGAGTGCATGGCAACCACTACATCCTGCTGACTTAAAAACCTCTTGTCCTGATAAGGCTAATGCGTCAGGAGATTCTATAGCGGGGGCTGATTGATATGCTAACCAATCATTGAATTCGTTCTCTGGAACTGCCACAACTCTGAACCTCATGTTTGCATGAGAATCGCCACAATATTCTGCGCATTGGCCATAGTAAACTCCCGGTTCATCAGCTTCAAACCACATTTTGTTCCCCTCAGCAGGAACCATATCGACTTTACCTGCCAATTTTGGTACCCAAAAACTATGGATAACATCAACTGAGTCTAATTCAATAGAAATTGGATACCCTACTGGAATATATACTTCATTAGCTGTCACAATTTCTTTGTTTTCGTCTGATGGGCTAGGGTATCGAAATTCAAACCACCATTGATGTCCTATAGCTTGTAATGTATGTTGTTCTAAAGCGTGTTTAGGCGGCTCAGCTGCGTAAAATAATGTATTTATTGTTGGAATGGCAATGATAATTAGCATTAGTGCAGGAAGCGTAGTCCAAACAAGCTCTAATTTTGCGTTTCCATGAGTTTGTTTAGGAGTTTCAGATTCATCTTTTCTTCTGTATTTGATAATTGCGTAGGCTAAAGCTGCTTCAACAATGACGAATACAATAGCTGCACCTATTAAAATCCACCAAAAAACATTTAATTGTTTTTCAGCTACGGGGCCAGCTGCATCGAAAGTAGATTGATTATGTTCTGGATAGCAAGCAATTAAGACTAGGGATATTAATAGCGTAAGCACTAATGGGATCGCTTGCTTAAATTTATTAAAATTCAACATCTATTCTAAGGTAACCTATATTTGTTATTTAATGATTTCACACAAATGTAAACAGTACAAAATGTAAACCGAATCGTCAATAAAATTTTATCATGAACTACTCAACTGAACTACTAAATTATGAGGCTTTCAATTGCAATCGATAAGAATATGCCTGCTAAATAGGCTAAAGAGAATAAATATGTAGGTAAAGCGAGTGAGATGTTTTTCTGTTTTAATAATCTCCATGCAAATCCTATAAACCCTAAATTAAACAGTAGAGTAGTAATTCCGTAGATGAATTGAAGTTGATCTACTAAAATCCATGAAACCAATCCAAAAACTAAAAGTACTAATGTGTAAATAAATATTTGTAATTTTGTGTGCCGAATTCCAGAGACTACAGGAAGCATAGGTATTCCTGCTTTTTCATAATCATCTTTTAGTAAAAGAGATAATGCCCAAAAATGTGGAGGTGTCCATAAAAAAATTAATGCAAAAAGTGCTATTGGGGCTAAATGAATAAAATCACCAGTGACAGCACTCCAGCCTATTACTGGAGGGATTGCACCGGCCGCACCTCCGATTACAATATTTTGTGATGTGTAACGTTTTAATCCAATGGTATAAATGAATACATAAAATAGTGTGGCACTAATTGCCAATATTCCACTAATTAAATTTGTGAATTGCCACAAAATTACAAACCCTGCCGAATTTAATACAATTCCAAAAATTAAAGCTCCAATAGGGGGTACTTTTCCTGTAGCAACATGTCTTTTATGTTTTGTTCTATCCATTTTTTGGTCAATATCACGATCCCAAAAATTGTTGATAGAGTTAGCTCCTCCTGCAGTTAAGGCACCTCCAATTAGCACTGATAAAGTAATAATTAAATTAGGCCATCCATCTGACGCAAGAAATAAAGCACTTGTAGCGGTCACAAGCAGAAGTATAATGATTTTAGGTTTAGTGACAGCAAAATACAAACTGATAATTTGCATTTTTTTCCTTATTTTTACTATAGATTCTTATCGTTTTTTGAAACTGAGTAATAGATTACTACAGAGAAATATATTGTAGCCACCCATACCACTGTTGCCAGCGAAAGGTGCGCGGTCTTGATGTGTCCGTTAAATCCTGACCAAATTACCCATGCTCCAATAATGACTTGTAGAGCTATAGCACCAAAAGTTGAATGAAGTGAACGTTTAACATCAGGAATATGTTTAGCTTTTTTATAAAAACTTAATCCTAAATAAACACAAACAATTAACCCAATTAGTGCAATATATCTGTGAATCATGTGAATAGCATAGACATGATTGCCGGTTGGAAAAATTTCTCCCCTACATAAAGGCCAGGTAGAGCAAGCTGAGCTTGCTCCCATTCCTACCATATAAGAACCTGAAATCATTAATAAGTAAATCATGGCAATCATGATAATGATTTTACTTTTCCATTTTGGGTCTTCAAAATGTTCTATTTTATTAATATGAGGCATAGAAAATGAATACCAGGTCATGACTGTTAAACAAGCAATTAAAGATTGCGCCAAAGCTAAATGGATTAATCTCACCCACCATGCTAATTCGGTGATTACTGTAATTCCTCCTAATATGGCAGTGATGATTACTAGGATTACATTGGTTATAGAAAAGTTTTTTAATACTCGGATATTTTTATATTGTATGAGTGTAAAAAAACATAGTGTAAAAACTAGCATCATTAATACAGACGCATTTAATCTATGTGACCATTCAACCCAAGTGTGAAAGTCCATTGGAGGTATGATTTGACCATAGCATAATGGCCAATCGGGACACCCTAGACCAGATTCAGATGTTCTTACGAAACCTCCCAAAGTAATTTGTGCGAAAGCTGACAGCAAAGTTGAGACAGACAAATACTTATACCAAGATTTGATATTAAGATTTACACTTGATGGATTAACTATCACAATACACTATGGAGCTACAGCTAATTCTGAGAGTAACTTTTTAGTAGATACTAAGTGTTTATTTAATCGCATTTTTTCTGGTGCTATTCCTAGAGCTAACCCAACTAGTTGTGGGAGATGAATGATTGGAAGATCTATGTCTCGTTTTGCTAAAGCGGCAGCATTGGGCTGGTATCCGTCTAGATTGAGATGACAAAGAGGGCAGGGGGTAACCATTGCATCAGCACCTCGGTCTTTGGCGTCAATAGTATGGTTTGCAACCATAGTTTGAGAATTTTTAGGATTAATGGTTAGGATTGGGAATCCACAGCAAAGGGTACTGCCAGGAAACTCTACGACTTCAGCTCCAACTGTTTCAATAACTTGTTCTAGGGCTTGTTTTCTATTAGGGTTTTCATCTAGTTTGAGTGCTTTTGAAGGCCTAACTATGTAACATCCATAAAAAGGAGCAAATTTAAAACCTTCTAGCTTGCGAACGATTTTTGATTCTAAGAAATCAATTCCTAGATCTTCAGCAATGATCCACAATAAATGCTTTGGGTCTATTGTTCCTTTGTATTCTAACCCCTCGTCAGCTAATGTTTCGTTTACCTTAGCTAAGTATTCTGGATCTTCAGTTAATCTTTGGTTTGCTTGAGACATGACTCCTTGACAGGTACTACAAATTGTCATTAAAGGGAGCCCTGATTTTTCAGCTAAAGCAAATGTTCTGGCATTTAGTGTGTCTGCGAGTAGTAGGTTTTTTTCTTGTAAGACACCTGCGCCAGTACAAGCTGCACCCTCTAATGCTTGTTCGTCTAGTTCAATCCCTAAAATTTCGCAAACCTCTAGGGTAGCACTGTAAAGTTCGGGACATGCACCTCTAGCAACACATCCTGGGTAAAAAGCATATTTCATTTTTTAGACTCAACTTTTTCAAATATTTTTTTGATTTCTTTTGCGCTGGATAGCTTGTGATGGAAAATAGGGGGGCGTTTGCCAGCAAGCTGTGACCTGATTCCTAATGGTATCAGTCCAATCATAGCTTTAATATTAAAAATCCCAAAGCTCAAGACCGGTAATCTGAGCTCATCTAACCATCCGCTATTTTTAAGAAATTTTGCAAAAGCATTTGCATGCCTAGCTCCACTTGTATTGTTGTAACCTGCATCCATCACTTTTTCTCTAAGTAACATTATTCTATCCATAGGGTCAACGCCTTTAGGGCAGACTTCGACACATTTCATACATCTGGTGCAATCCCAAACTCCACCAGGTTGGTTAAGTTGTGCAAGTCTTTGATCGTCTGACTCATCTCTTGGATCTCTAGAAAACCTGTAAGCTTTAGCTAATGCAGCTGGTCCTAAAAAGTTGTCATCAACTTCTAATACAGTACAGTCTGATACGCAAGCTCCACATAAAATACACGATACAACTCCAGCCAAGTGAATCATGTCTTCTTCAGGCGCAAGATATTCACCTTCAGGTTCAATTTCTCCGGGCTGGAGCCAAGGTTCAACTGCTTTGAATTTTGACCAAAAAGGTTGGAAATCAACAATTAAGTCTTTTATAACTGGAAGGTTTCCGGCAGGTTCAATAGTGATGGGTGAGCCATCTGATGGAATGACGTCAACAATTTTTGTATTACAGGCAAGTCCTGCTTCACCATTAATTCTCATAGCGCATGATCCACATATAGCAGCTCTACAAGAGCATCTAAGACTCAATGTTCCATCATCTTCTTCGCGTATTTTGATCAGACCATCTAAAACTGTAGATGATTCTGTCATTTCAACTTGGTAATTTTGATAGTGTGAAACCAAATCTGTCGATTCAGGATCAAATCTTTGAACTTTAAAGTTGACTTCCATTTTTCCTCTCAAATTTAAATTTAGTATTGTCTAATGACGGGTTCCCAATCTGTAATAATTACATCAAGAAATGAAATGTCATGACTGTCATCTTTTTTAGTTACCAAGATATGTTTCAACCAATTTTCATCATCTCTATCAGGCATGTCAGTTCGCGTATGAGCGCCTCTGCTTTCTTTCCTTTGTATTGCACTTGCAGCAATTGCTTCTGCGCATTCAGTCATAAATCCTAGTTCTATAGAGAACATAAGATTTGTGTTAAATGTTTTAGATTTATCAGCAACATAAATACTCTTGGCTCTTTCTTTTACATCTTTAACAAGCTCAAGAGCTTTTTCCATGCTATTTTGGTCTCTGTAAACTCCTAGATGATTTTTCATTCCCGTACCCATGTCTAGCCTTACTTGGCCGAATGATTCATTTTTTTCATTAGATAGTAAACTGTTTATGTTATCAATATCATCTTGGGCAGCAGAATCATCAATAGATAGATGTTGGACTGATTTGATCATTTCAGCAGCATGAGTTCCGGATCTTCTCCCAAAAACTAATGTGTCTAGTAGTGAGTTGGCCCCTAATCTGTTACCTCCATGAACACTGATACATGCTACTTCACCTGCGGCATATAATCCTGGGATAGCAGTTTTTCCGTCTATATCAGCTTTAACTCCACCCATTGCGTAATGCATTCCAGGCATTACTGGAACTGGTTCTTTGACCATGTCAACGTTAGCAAAATCCATAGCCAATTCTCGAATCTGTGAAAGTCTTTCACTTATATATTTTTCTCCTAAGTGCCTGAGGTCAAGTAAAACACATCCATCTACTCCTCTTCCTTCGTCAATTTCTGTTTGCTCGCACCTAGAGACTACATCTCTTGAAGCTAATTCTTTAAATTCAGGAGCATATTTCAACATGAATCGTTCGTTTTCAGAGTTTAATAAGTAAGCTCCTTCTCCTCTAGCAGCTTCACTGAGCAATACTCCACTTCCTTTGAGTGTAGTGGGGTGGTATTGAACCATTTCCATATCCATTAATTCTGCCCCTGCTCTATACGCAAGGCTCATTCCGTCTCCAGTACAAATCAGAGCATTAGTACTGGGTTCAAATACTCTGCCTAATCCTCCAGTAGCAAGGATTACAGCTTTAGCTCGAACAACTTCAATCTTTCCTGTTCTAATATCCATCATCACAACTCCACCACATTTGCCATCTCTGACTATGAGTGAAAGTACGAACCATTCTTCATATACAAAAGCTCCAGCTTTAACAATTTGTTCGTAAAGTACATGTAACAATGCTTGTCCAGTGAAGTCTGCCACGAAAAATGTTCTAGCTTCTCTTTGTCCGCCAAAACTTCTTGTTCCTAATTTACCGTTTTCATCCCTGTTGAATATAGCACCCATGTTTTCCATGGAAATAACTTCATCACCAGCTTCACGACACATGACTTCAATAGCGTCTTGATCTCCAAGAAAGTCGCTTCCTTTGATAGTGTCATATGCATGGTCTCTCCAGTCATCACCTCTATCAGTTAAGGCTGCGTTGATTCCTCCTTGAGCGGCGTTTGAGTGACTTCTTACAGGATGAACTTTAGTAACTACTGCTACATCTACTCCAGCCTCTTTTGCTGAAAGAGCTGCTCGCAATCCAGCTAATCCTGCGCCAATAATTAATACGTCGTGGTCAATCATATGCTTTATTACCTCTCAATAATTATTATTATAATACAGATTCTTGGTTGGTGATGCCTTGGAAAATGATAGTTAGTGTTGATATGCTGTTAAATTTTATTGACCATATTGTGGCGATAATGCTAATATTTCACTCCTAAAACTGAATAATTTAATTGCTTAGACCGGGAGTAGTAACTACTTAGAGGTATTACAGAGAATAGGAGCAAGGCTGAAACTCCTTACATCTCGAACAGTGAACTCGCCCGTGAGCTTCTAGTTTGAACAGGAATAATTAGATCTAGACGTTAGCTTCGTAAAAGCTTAATTAAGTGGTCATTTATGACAATTTGGGTGGTACCGCGGGAAAATGTACCAATTTAAATCCCGTCCCTTATGAAATTTGGGCGGGATTATTTTTTGGGTTTAAAAAAATAAAAATTTTATGAATATTTATTAGGGGAAATTGATGATCAAAAAAGGGTCACAGATAGTTTGCGAAAGTTTGTTAAGAGAGGGGTGTGATGTAGTTTTTGGTATTCCTGGAGGAGCAATTTTGCCACTTTATCAAACTTTGCCTGAATACCCGGAATTGAGACATATTTTAGTAAGGCATGAACAGGGAGCTTCTTTAGCTGCAGATGCATATGCACGAATTACCGGGAAGCCGGGAGTAGCATTTGCTACATCTGGGCCTGGTGCTACCAACTTAGTGACAGGAATTGCTTCAGCTCAGATGGATTCTGTTCCATTAGTGATAGTTACAGGACAAGTTAATAGTTGGACTTTAGGTACTGATGCATTTCAAGAAACAGATATTACCGGAATTACCTTACCTATAACGAAACATAATTTTTTAGTTATGGATGCTAGAGATATAGCAGACACAATTAAAGAAGCTTTTTATATTGCTAATTCTGGACGACCCGGTCCGGTACTTGTGGATATACCTAGAGATGCTTTTAATCAGCAGGTAGATTATTCTGACGAACCTTCTATTGATTTACCCGGATATTCTCCTAGTACAAAAGGAAATAATCGCCAAATCAAAAGAGCTGCAAAATTAATAGCTCAAGCTGAAAAACCAGTGATTATAGCAGGGCATGGAATAATTATTTCTAAAGCATATGATGAACTGAGACAGTTAGCAGAGAAAGCCCAAATTCCTGTAATAACTACTCTTTTGGGAATTAGTTGTTTTCCAGAAGATCATGTTCTGTGGACGGGGTGGCCTGGTATGCATGGGATGGCATACTCTAGTTTAGCCTTAGATGAAGCCGACTTAATAATTGCATTAGGAATGAGGTTTGACGATAGGATTACAGGTAATCCTCAGAAATTTGCTGTTAATTCTAGGAAAATTCATATTGATATTGATCCCTCAGAAATAGGGAAAAATATATCTGTTGATGTTCCTATTGTGGGAGACGTAAAAGAAATACTACTAGAATTGAATCCTATTATTGAAGAATCGGCTCATCCTGAATGGTTAAAGAGAATTGATCAATTAAAAATAGAACATCCTTCATTGAAGCTTCCTCAGACTGATAAATTATTGGCACGCCAAGTAATTAAAGACATTTCAGAAATTACTGATGGTCAAGCTACTTTAGTTACTGGAGTAGGCCAACATCAAATGTGGGCAGCTCAACATTATAGATTCAAAAAACTGTGTTCCTTTTTGACTTCAGGGGGTTCAGGTACTATGGGGTATGAGGTCCCTGCAGCTATGGGCGCTCAAGTTGCAGATCCTGATGCAACAGTTTGGTCTATTTGTGGAGATGGAGGATTTCAGATGACTATGTCTGAACTAGCTACAATTGTTGAAAACAGGCTTCCTGTTAAATTTGCTATTTTGAATAATGGATTTTTAGGAATGGTTCGTCAATGGCAAGAAATATTTTTTGAGAGTTCATATGTATCTACAGGTTATTCAGGTAATCCAGACTTCGTGAAATTAGCAGAAGCATATGGAATTAAAGGAATTCGCGTGACTGATAAAACTCAAGTTAAGCCTGCTATTACTGAGGCGATGGATCATGATGGACCGGTTTTAATAGATTTCATTGTTGAACAAGAAGACAATGTTTATCCTATGATTCCTTCAGGTATGACTGTTAATGAAATTATTGAAGAAAATCTTGATCAAAAGGTGACTTCATAATGAGTTCTTTTTCTGAAAAGCACACAATTACAGCGTTAGTTGAAGATCGTCCTGGGGTATTGAATCGGATTTCAAGTATGTTTCGCAGGAGAGGTTACAACATATCTAGCCTAGCTGTTGGTCAAAGTGAAACATCAGGATTGTCTAGGATGACATTTGTAGTTCAAGGTGATACTAAAACTGTTGAAATGGTAGCGAAAAATTTAAATAAATTGGTAGAAGTTATTAAAGTTCTGGATATTTCTGATGAAAATGCTGTTTCTAGAGAATTAGCATTAATTAGAGTCAATTCAGATGTTTCTAATCGTGGAGAAATAATGCAGATAGTAGATATTTTTAGAGCAAAAATTGTAGATGTTTCTAAAGATACATTGATGGTAGAAGTGACTGGAGACGAAGATAAAGTAGATTCTTTAGTAGATTTATTAGCTACATTTGGTGTTCATGAAGTTATGAGGACAGGCACAGTGGCTATGAGTAGAGGAGTTTCTTTTGAGTCCCTTAGTGGTCCAGAAAATTAGTTTACGAGATTTAAGGAGTAAAGAAATGGCAGAAATGTACTATGAAACAGATGCGGATTTAAGTGTTTTAGAAGATAAAATTATAGGAATTATTGGATATGGAAGCCAAGGTCATGCACATGCTTTGAATTTGAGAGATTCAGGTTTAAATGTGATGGTTGGATTATATGATGGAAGTCAAAGTTGGGCCAAAGCTGAAAGTGATGATTTAGAAGTAGCAACAGTTTCAGAAGTAGCTGAAAAATCTGATGTGATTATGATGTTACTTCCTGATCATTTACAATCAAGCGTTTATAAAGAATCTATTCAACAGCATATGCTACCCGGAAAAACCCTGATGTTTGCACATGGGTTTAATATTCATTACGAAGCAATAGTAGCTCCTAACGGAGTAGACGTTTCTATGGTAGCCCCCAAAGCTCCTGGTCATCGAATGAGAGAAGTCTACACCAAAAATTCTGGAGTACCAGGATTATTGGCAGTTCATCAAGATGCTTCTGGAGAAGCGCATAAAATTGGGTTAGCTTACGCAAGAGGAGTTGGGTGTACTAGAGCAGGAGTTTTAGATACTACTTTTAAAGAAGAAACGGAAACAGATTTGTTTGGAGAGCAAGCAGTTTTATGTGGTGGAGTAGCTGAGCTAGTTAAAGCCGCATTTGAGACGTTAGTAGAGGCAGGATATCAACCTGAGTCGGCATATTTTGAATGTATGCATGAATTAAAATTGATTGTTGATTTGTTTTATGAAGGTGGTATGGAATACATGCGATATTCTATTAGTGATACTGCCGAATATGGAGATTACACTAGAGGTCCGCAAGTAGTGGATAAGAATGTAAAAGCAAACATGAAAAATGTTTTGGCGCAGATTCAAGATGGTACTTTTGCTAGAGAATGGATTGCTGAAAACGATGAAGGTCGTCATACCTTTAACAAATTGAGGGAAGAAAATGCAGGTCATCCGATTGAAAAAGTTGGAAAAGAACTTAGAGGCATGATGACTTTTCTTGCTGATACCGACTAGATAAGGGGAGATTATGATGGGTAAAGATAAGGTAATAATTTTTGATACTACTTTAAGAGATGGTGAGCAATCTGCAGGCATAGGCTTGACTACTGCTGAAAAACTAGAAATTGCTAAGCAATTAGAAAAGCTAGGAGTTGATGTTATTGAGGCTGGTTTTGCTGCTAGTTCTCCTGGAGACTTAGAGGCAGTGAAAACTATTGCTTCTGAAGTACGTAAACCCATCATTGCTTCATTAGCTAGATGTTATATAGACGATGTTGATAAAGCATGGGAAGGTGTAAAAGATGCAGAATCACCTAGAATCCATGTCTTCATATCTAGCTCAGATATTCAAATAATGAATCAACTTAGAAAAAATCCTGAAGAAGTATTAGATATCGCTGTAGCCTCTGTAGAAAGGGCAAAATCATATTGCGAAGATGTTGAATTTTCTCCTATGGATGCTACTAGAACTGATCCTGAATATTTATATCAATTATTAGAAGCAGTAATTGATGCTGGTGCTACGACAGTTAATATTGCTGATACAGTTGGATACACAATTCCTTCAGAATTTGCAAAAAGAATAGAGGATATTAAATCTAATGTGCCAAATATATCTAAAGCAGTATTAAGTGTACATTGTCATAATGATTTAGGGCTTTCTGTTGCAAATAGTTTAGCCGCTATTGGTTCTGGTGTAAGACAAGTAGAAGGTTGTATTAATGGTTTAGGAGAGAGGGCTGGGAATGCTTCTTTGGAAGAAATTATCATGGCTATTGATACAAGAGAAGATTTATTTAATGTATCTACTGATATTGACACTACACAAATTTATAGAACGAGTAGATTGGTAAGTGACATTACAGGCTTTCCCGTTCAGCCAAATAAAGCAATTGTTGGAGCCAACGCTTTTCGTCATGCTTCAGGTATTCATCAAGATGGAGTTCTTAAGGATAAAAGTACTTTTGAATTAATTGATCCTCAAAAAGTAGGATGGCCAAGTAATTCTTTAGTTTTAGGTAAATTAAGTGGTAGGGCAGGGTTACGTTCTCGGCTTGAAGAATTAGGATTTCATTTAGATCAAGAAGAACTAAGTGAAGTTTTTGAAGAATTTAAGCTTTTAGCTGATAGAAAAAGAGAAATTAATGATCAAGATTTAGAAGCTTTGATGTCTAATTCTAGACGAATTTCTGATGTTCCAAATTTGTATCAATTGCAACATGTCCAAGTATCAACAGGTGATCAAGGGATACCCACTGCTACTGTCAAATTAATTGATCGAGATGGAACTGAGTTTACTGATGCTGCTACAGGTACTGGGCCTGTAGATGCTGTATACCAAGCAATTAATCGAGTGATAGCTGTTGAAAATGTTCTTACTGAATTTAGAGTTGATTCTGTTACTGAAGGTATAGATGCTATCGGTGATGTGACTATTAGAATAGAAAAAGATGGGAATATTTTTGTTGGTAGAGGAAGTGATACTGATATTATAGTAGCTAGTGCTAAAGCTTACATGAATGCTTTGAATAGAGCTGTAAGTTCAGATGAAAAATTTCAAGATTAAATAAGGAGTATTTAATTGATGGGGCCTCGTACATTATTTGAAAAAATTTGGGATTCACATGTCATCAAAGAAGAAGAAGGTAAGCCTTCACTGTTGTATGTTGATTTACATTTGGTGCACGAAGTAACTTCACCTCAGGCTTTTGATGGTTTAAGAATGTCAGGTCGTAAAGTTAGAAGGCCAGATTTGACCGTTGCTGTCGCTGATCATAATACTCCTACATGGGATTTGACTTTGCCTATTACTGATCCTATTGCACAACAGCAACTAGATACTTTGTCTAATAATTGTGATGAATTTGGAGTCACTTTATATGACAGATTTAGTGCTATGCAAGGTATAGTACATGTCATTGGACCTGAACAAGGGCATACCCAACCTGGGAAAATTATTGTTTGTGGTGATAGTCATACTTCTACTCATGGCGCTTTTGGTGCATTTGCTATGGGAATAGGGACATCTGAAGTGGAACATGTTTTGGCAACTCAAACATTGAGACAATTTAAACCTAAAACTATGGAAATCAGAGTAGAAGGATCAGTCTCGGAAGGGGTTACTGCTAAAGATATAATTTTGGCTATTATAGGAAAAATAGGGACTGCGGGTGCTACAGGATTTGCTGTTGAATATACAGGTGAGGCCATTGCTTCTCTTTCAATGGAAGGTCGCATGACAGTATGTAATATGAGTATAGAAGCAGGAGCTAGAGCTGGGATGGTGGCACCAGATCATAAAACTTTTGAATATATGAAAGGGAAAGAGTTTGTACCTCAGGGAACTGATTTTGATGTCGCTACTGAGAAATGGGCTCAATTGGTTTCTGACAAGGATGCAAAATACGATCAAGTTATAATAATTAAAGGTAGTGAAATTGAACCTCATGTTACATGGGGAACAAACCCTGGAATGGTTTTACCAGTTAATTCTGAAGTACCCAATCCTATAGATTATGATGATCCTAGTGAAAAAGAATCTGTAGAAAGAGCTTTAGAGTACATGGATTTAGAACCCGGTACCAAATTCGAAGATATTTTTATAGATAGAGTATTTATTGGGTCATGTACTAATTCTAGGATAGAGGACTTACGAGCTGTAGCAAAAATTGCTGAAGGTAAAAAAGTTAGTGATGATGTTTATGCAATGGTAGTGCCAGGATCTGTGGCTGTAAAAAAACAAGCAGAAAATGAAGGTCTAGATAAAATTTTGACAGAAGCAGGATTTGATTGGCGTGAAGCTGGATGCTCTATGTGCTTAGGAATGAACCCTGATATTCTTCAGCCCGGAGAAAGATGTGCATCTACTTCTAATAGAAATTTTGAAGGTAGGCAAGGAAAAGGTGGAAGGACTCATTTGGTCAGTCCTGAAATGGCAGCAGCAGCAGCAATTGAAGGCCATTTTGTTGATATTCGTAAATGGTAAACATCAAAAATGAGAGGAAATAATGGAACCTATTAGAATAATTGAAGGTAATGTTGCTCCATTAGATAGAGTGAATGTAGATACGGATCAAATTATTCCTAAACAATTCCTCAAAAGAGTGGAAAGGACTGGGTTTGGAGAATTTCTGTTTTACGATTGGAGGTACTTAGAAGACGGGTCTGAAAATCCGGATTTTATTTTAAATCAAAAGCCATATACTGATGCAAGTATATTAGTAAGCGGCAGGAATTTTGGTTCAGGTTCTTCTAGAGAGCATGCTCCTTGGGCTTTACAAGATTTTGGTATCAAATGTATTCTTGCTCCGAGTTTTGCAGATATTTTTTATAACAATTGCTTTCAAAATGGTGTTTTGCCTATAGTTCTTCCTGAAGAAGTTGTGAAAAAAATTATATATAACTCAGAATTAGACGGAAATTACAGCCTTTCAATAGATTTAGAGTCGCAAAAAATATGGGACTCTAATGAAGAGGTTGTATTGGATTTTGATATTGAGCCATTTCGTAGACATTGTTTATTAAATGGACTAGATGATATTGGGTTAACGTTAGAAGAAGAAGATAGTATCAATTCATTTGAGTCTAGCAGGTCACAGTATGGAGGAGTGTTATAGTCAGGAACTGATTAAAACATCTCTTGATTTCGATCCGTCGCTAGAGCTGACAA
>Ga0310343_10000615_pt1 | contig 17206 bp, 14 predicted proteins | sample HC15DNA2025_MG_FD_203519 | JGI IMG/M metagenome (GOLD analysis project Ga0310343, IMG submission 203519) | Marine microbial communities from station ALOHA, North Pacific Subtropical Gyre - HC15-DNA-20-25_MG | ecosystem: Environmental > Aquatic > Marine > Oceanic | place: Pacific Ocean: North... | reverse complement strand
CCGACTAGCTCGTAGCTTGGTGTCCTTTTTTCTCGACCAGGCGAACGAGGCAGGGATTCAGGAGGTAGCTGTCCCGTACTTCGTAAATGCCGCCAGTGCTACTGCTACCGGCCAGCTTCCGGATAAAGAAGGGCAGATGTATCAGACCGTTGAGGATGGGCTTTATGCCATTCCGACTGCTGAAGTGCCGCTGACCAATTTCCTGAGGGACGAGATTCTTTCAGAATCGGACCTGCCCATTTATCGTTGTGCTTATTCAGCCTGTTTTCGTAGGGAGGCGGGCAGCTATGGAAAAGAGGTCCGAGGCCTGAATCGCGTTCATCAGTTCGACAAAGTCGAGATACTTAAATGGGTGAAGCCGGAGACGAGCTTTGAGGAATTGGAGTCGTTGCGCGAATATGCGGAAAGCCTGCTACAAGTCTTGGGACTGCCTTATCGCACTTTGCTGATGTGCGGCGGAGACATGGGCTTCTCGCAAACGAAACAGTACGATTTAGAGGTTTGGGCCATTGGGCAGCAAAAGTGGCTGGAAGTTTCTAGCTGCAGCAACTTCGAGTCATTTCAATCCCGCAGGGCTCGGATCCGGTATCGTGATTCAGATACCAGTAAAAACGAGTTTGTCCACACATTGAATGGTTCTGGTTTGGCTGTGCCCCGCGTCTTTGTAGCCTTGCTTGAGAATGGTTTGCAGGCCGATGGCTCTGTTTTGCTACCAAAGGTTTTGCACTCGTATATGGGCAAAGACCGGATTGACTGCTCTTAGTTTGCTTAGCGGGTAGACAGAATCGTATTGGAGGCAGCTTGACTGATTGGGAAGAGATTGGGAATAGCCTGGTTCAAATCGCTGGTAGCGATTGGTTGTCCCCAAATTTGAAATCCCGCATTGAGGCGACCGAACATTTGTATGTCGCATGTTCCGGGGGTGCGGATTCCGTATTTTTGCTCTCGTATTTCGCTACGGTTCGGCGAGGCGAGGATCTGAGCGTTCTACACTTCAATCACAAGCTAAGGGGGCGAGAATCAGACGAAGACAAGCAATTCGTGGAATCGATTTGCTCGAGTTTAAACATTCCGCTTATCACGGGTTTTTGGGAACGAGAGGATATCGATTCCTCTGTTTCAGAAGACGAGGCACGGACAGCTCGCAATGCGTTTTTCTCTGAATACTCGTCAAATAAAGAGTGTGAAACAGCCATTTTGACGGGCCATCATGCGGGCGATGTTCTGGAGACCATGCTCATGCGAATTTCACGAGGTAGCGGCTTGCAAGGTTTGACTGCACCTAGGGAAGTTTCGAGGGGTCCGGATGGTTTGATATTCTTTAGACCGTTGCTGAGGCTAAGAAAGGACAAGATTGTCGATTTTCTTAGGCAAGTGGGGGCTGAGTGGCGAGAAGATGCGAGCAATAAGACGGATGCCTACTATCGGAACCGGCTGCGATCGAGCGTAATCCCAAATTGGGAAAGCGTTTCGGATCGACCCGTTCAGGAGGGGGCGGTGACCGCTCGGGCTCTGCTTGAGGACGATTGGGAAGCCTTGGAATATTCATTCGATGACGCGTGGAAGACAATGATTCTCGATGATGAGTATCGATTGGCTTGGGCCGCTACGCGCACTCAGCCGCGGGCTTTCCAGCGGCGGGCGTTGAATCGGCTTGTCGAAACGGAAACTGGAAGCTGCTTGGCCTTGGCTAGTGTGGAAACCATTCTCGAATCCCTGAGAACTGGTGAAGATTTCAAGACGAATGTCACGGCTTCGCATTGGGTTGTTGGTAATGAAATGAATGGAATCAGGGTAATCAGCGATTCGGTTTCATTTTCATGGGATGAATTGTGCCTTCCAGATGATTGCACGATGTTTCTGCCTGACGGCTCGGTTCTTAGTGCGAAAAGGGTTTATGTGGATGAAGACCTGTTTGATAGCATCCGTTCAGGGGCCCACTCTCATGATAGCGTGGTTTTCATTAAATCTGATGAGAAACATTCTTCATCGGTGAGGGTCAGACTCTGTTTGACAGGTGATGCTTATCAGGCGATGGGGAGGGGATCCTCGGCCAAATTAAAGGATTTGTTAAGCGACCGAAAGATACCGATAGAAAAACGAAAACAATTGCCTGTCGTACTGAATAGTAGTGACGAGATTTTATGGGTTCCTGGGCTTCCGCCCAATCTATGGGCAACTTTGACTGCTGATACTAGACAAGCGTTGCGGTTGACTTACGAAGAATGCCCGGCAGGTTAGCGAATGTAGATTAGTAAATGTCAGATTCACCAAATACACCAAAAGGAAACCCGAACGGGAAAAACCAGCCGGATCGATTCCAGCCAAAGGTCATTTTGATCTGGTTGGTGATTTTTGCTGTCATGGCCGTGCTTTGGTATCAGACCGACCGGGGTAGGGACGCGAACGAGATTCCGATGTACGACGTCGTCATTCACACGGAAAACGGGTTGATTGAGTCGGGAAGGATCTATCCCAATCCCAACGGGGGCAATAACTACTACGATGTCATCGGCGAAATGCGGGTTCCGGATGATACGGTCGAGATTGGTTATCGAATCGAGCCATTTAAAGCGGATGGCAAGTTGGTGGATGACCAGTACGAAATTCTCCAGAAGTCGAAGAAATTCGAGGAAAATGAGGGCAACACCTTTTTGCCGCAGTTACTGGCTGGATTAATCCCCTTTCTATTGGTAATCGGTATCCTATATTTCCTTTTTGTTCGACAGCTGAGAATGGCGGGACGAGGAGCACTCAGTTTCGGAAAAAGCAAGGCCAAGCTTTTGACGAGAGACAAAGACAAGGTTACCTTCAACGAAGTAGCTGGTTGTGATGAGGCTAAGGAAGAAGTGAGCGAGGTAATCGACTTTCTTAAGGACCCGAAGAAGTTCCAGCGTATGGGCGGGAAGATACCGAAAGGTATTTTGATGGTAGGCCCCCCGGGAACCGGAAAGACTTTATTGGCGAAAGCGGTAGCTGGAGAAGCGGAGGTTCCTTTCTTCTCGATAAGCGGCTCTGATTTTGTAGAGATGTTCGTAGGCGTGGGCGCCAGTCGTGTTCGTGATATGTTCGAGCAAGGACGGAAGAGTGCGCCTTGTCTGATATTTATTGATGAAATCGATGCGGTAGGACGCCAGCGTGGCGCTGGCCTAGGAGGCGGAAATGATGAGCGTGAGCAGACGCTCAATTCGCTTTTGGTGGAGATGGATGGATTCGATACTACTGAAGGGGTTATTATCATGGCGGCTACCAACCGGCCCGATGTATTGGATAAAGCCCTGCTGAGACCAGGCCGTTTCGATAGGGAAGTCGTCATCGGGTTGCCGGACTTGAAGGGCAGGGAAGAGATTCTCAAGGTGCACGCGAAGCGTATCAAGTTGAGCGAGGATGTTAATCTCGAGGATATAGCCCGCTCGTCGCCGGGATTTGCCGGAGCGGATTTGGCCAATCTGCTTAACGAAGGAGCCTTAATGGCTGCCCGCAAGAATAAGAAACAGGTGGAGATGATCGATATCTACGACGCCAAGGACAAAATCTCCTTTGGTCGCGAGCGTCGTCAGTTGATGGATGATGAAGACAAGCGCATGACCGCCTTCCATGAAGCGGGTCACGCACTCATCGCTGTCTTGCTGTACAAAAAGAAGATCAAATTGCACAAGGTGACCATCATTCCTCGTGGTCGAGCACTTGGATTGACTATGAGTACGGCGACTAAGGACATTCTGGGTCAGTCGAAGAAGGAGCTCATAGACGACATCTGCATGGCCATGGGTGGACGCATTGGCGAAGAGGTAGAAACTGGGGACTTCAGCAACGGTGCTGCTATGGATATCAAGCAAGCGACCAATATTGCCCGTAACATGGTTTGCGATTGGGGTATGAGCTCGCTAGGTCCAATAGCGTTTGGCGATAATGAGGAGCATCTTTTTTTGGGTCGTGAGATCAGCAAGACTCACAATCTGAGTGAGGAAACCGCCAAACGGATTGACGAAGAAGTTAGCAAGATCATCACTACTCAATTTGACCGCGCCAAGAAGCTAATCGAAGAGAATCGCGAGGCCCTTACCAAAATCGCAGATTCGCTTTTGGAGTTCGAAACGATTGAAGGAAAGCACGTGCAAGAAATTGTTGAATACGGCGAGATCCGATCAGAGGTGATTTCCACTAAGACTGAAGAGGAGAAACGTAAGCAAGAGGAGTCTGAGAAGGAGGTTTCCGAGGAAAAAAAGGTCTCAGACAATAATGAAGATATTCCTCCCGCCGTTGATGGAGCCCAAGCCATGGCTTAATCTATATTGTTCAAGAAACTGATTTTAGGCTCTCGGGAAACCTGTAGCCTTTTTGCATCGCATTAGTTTGATAGCGGATGTTTGATCTTCGTTATCAAGAGATGAAGGCTAATCTTTCTCAATTAGGGCTTCGACAGAAGTCATCGGATATTACGAGGCTGATGGCTCTAGCGTTTCAGCGCCCTGATATCCTCAGTTTAGCGGCAGGATTCACCGATTCCGAGTCGCTCCCGGTGGAGGACGTGCGGGAAATCGTTCAGGAAATCAGCTGTCTGGAAACCGAGGCCAAAGCATCGCTCCAATACGGGCCCAATATTGGACGGGACGCGCTGCGAAGCCATCTGACGAGTCGAATTGCGAATTGCGATTTAGATTCTGAGGCTGCGCTTCAGCCTGACAGGCTATTTATAACCAATGGGTCTCAACAAGCTTTGTATCTAGCGGTGCAAACTCTTTGTGATGCGGGAGACTGCATTCTGGTCGAACAGCCGACTTATTTCGTCTTTTTGGAAATCCTTCAGGGCTTGGGTGTAGAGCCAATTCCGATGCCTATGGATGATCGAGGAGATGTGGATTTAGATGTGCTGCGAACGGTGTTCGAGAAGGCTGCTTTGGATGGTTCGATTGAGAAGATCAAAGCGGTCTACTTGGTGTCCTACTTTGCGAATCCGAGTGGTCATTCAATTTCCGAAGAAGTGAAGCAAGCGTTGGGTGAGCTGCTGACGGAATTCAATTCTTCGATCGCTCTACTAGAAGACGCTGCTTACCGAGAACTTTATTACGAAGAGGCGCATCCGGCCAAAAGTGCCTTGAGCATAGATTCGTGTTGCGATTTGCCTGTTTTATATACGAGTACACTCACGAAGCCCTACGCTTCTGGTTTGAAGGTGGGTTATGTCTACTGCAACTCAGATGAATGGAGGGATGCTATGCTGGCGGTAAAAGGACAGCAAGATTTTGGAACCTCCCACTTCACCCAGGCTATATTAGAGCGAGCATTGCTAAGCGGTCGTTTCGATCGCCATCTATCCGAATTGAGAGGAATCTATAACCGTAAGATGCAGGCTCTACATCGTTGCCTAGCGAGATCGTTGTTGGATCTTGGCTGGAATTGGGCCATTCCTGAGGGAGGCCTGTACTTATGGTTGAGGTCGCCGAACGGGTTGCCAACGGGTAGCGAATCCGAATTCCACAAGGCCTGTCTCGATAGCGGGGTTTTCTATGTCCCTGGAGACCTATGTTTCGTTAACAATGCTCAAATCGACTATATTCGCGCCAGTTTCGGGGTGCTGAGCGAGAACCAGTTGGAAGAAGCGGCTGAAAGGTTTAACCGAGCGGCCGCTTCGGTAGACCGAGCGATAGCGAACTGATATCGCATGCTGGCTGAATGGTTTTATGACTGCTAACTAGTGGGAGTTGGGTAGTTTGGGCCTATCTTTAGTCGGTATTCGCAACTATGACTCAATGTTGTGAGGATCGTGGAGATTACACTTGATTATCGGAATGTGGCGAAGTAACTACGCGCCTTCATCATGGCGGACTATACGGTAACCCACCTCAGACAGCTAGAGAGCGAAGCGATTTTCGTTCTGCGGGAAACGGCTGCCCAGTTTGAGCGACCAGCTCTCCTCTTTTCTGGAGGTAAGGATTCGATCGTAATGGCGCATCTGGCCAGAAAGGCGTTTTGGCCTGCGAAAATTCCTTTCCCGCTCTTGCATGTCGATACTGGCCATAATTTTAACGAAACGATCGAGTTTCGGGATCGTCTGGTTGAGATATCTGGAGCGAACTTGGTAGTTGCATCCGTCCAGAAAGCGATAGACGAAGGACGCGTCGTTGAAGAGAAAGGCGTCAATGCCAGTCGGAATGCTTTGCAGATTCAGACTCTTTTAGATTGCTTAGAAGAGGGCCGATACGACGCCGCTCTCGGCGGAGGACGGCGCGATGAAGAAAAAGTTCGGGCGAAAGAGCGGTTTTTCTCGCACCGGGATGAATTTGGCCAGTGGGACCCGAAGAACCAGAGGCCGGAACTTTGGAATGTCTTTAATGGCAGAATGGGCCCAGGCGAGCACTTCCGTGTTTTCCCGTTGAGCAATTGGACGGAGATGGACGTTTGGCAATACATGAAGGCGGAGGAAATCTCGATTCCCAGTCTGTATTTCGCCCATGAACGGGAAGTGGTCATCCGGAATGGCACAATTTTGGCCGTTTCCGAATTTGTTCAGCCTAGAGATGGAGAGACTGTGGAGCGGAAGCGTATCCGTTTTCGCACAATGGGTGATGCTACGATCACAGGAGCGGTCGAGTCGGATGCAGACGACATGTCTAAGATCATAGAAGAGGTGGCCGCGGCGAGAGAAACCGAGCGCGGCAATCGGGCGGATGACAAGCGAAGCGAAAGCGCGATGGAAGACCGCAAAAAGCAAGGCTACTTTTAATCCCGTATCGGATCGCCAATGACGGATCAAGACAACGTTCAAAGTTACACGGACATGGACCTTCTTCGGTTTACGACTGCGGGATCCGTTGATGATGGGAAATCAACCCTAATTGGTAGATTGCTCTATGATTCGAAAGCGATTTTCGAAGATCAGCTAGAGGCGATCGAAAAAACAAGTGAGCAAAGGGGTGACGAAAACATGAACCTCGCCTTGCTAACCGATGGACTCCGGGCGGAGCGGGAGCAAGGGATCACCATCGATGTCGCTTACCGATATTTTGCTACTCCCCGTAGGAAGTTCATCATAGCAGATACGCCGGGCCATATCCAATACACGAGAAACATGGTTACTGGGGCTTCAACGGCGAACTTGGCGATCATCTTAGTTGATGCTCGCAAGGGTTTGATTGAGCAGACTTGCCGCCATTCCTTCATTGCCGATCTGCTTCGTATCCAGCATGTGGTGATAGCTATCAATAAGATGGACTTGGTCGATTGGAGCGAAGAGCGTTTCTTGGAAATCAAGGAGCAATTTCGTCGGTTCGCATCTCGGCTTGATAGTATCGTGGAGGTGACGTTCATTCCGATCAGCGCTCTTAAGGGCGACAATGTAGCAGAAACATCGGAGAACATGCCATGGTACAAGGGTCCAACCTTATTGTACCATTTAGAAACAGTTTATATTGGTTCCGACGAGAACCATGTTTCGGCTCGTTTTCCGGTGCAATGGGTTATTCGGCCCCATAGCGACGAGCATCACGATTTTCGCGGTTACGCTGGTCGCGTGGCGGGAGGCGTCTTCAAGCCCGGTGACCAAGTCGTTGTCCAGCCATCTGGTTTTAACGCCGTGATCGAGGCGGTCCACACGATGGATGGGGAGCTGAAGAAAGTTTTTGCTCCGCTAAGCGCTGCCATAACCTTAGATCGAGAAATCGATATTAGTCGTGGCGATATGATCGCGAAGCCAAATAATCCTCCAAGCGTCGGGCAGGATATTGAGGCGATGATTTGCTGGTTCAGCGAAAAACCTCTCTGCAGCCGAGGGAAGTTCATCCTTAGGCACACAACCAAGGATACCAAGGCGGTCATTCGAGACATTAAGTACAAGGTGGACATAAATACGCTCCACAAAATTGAGGATGACCTTGAATTCCGCCTAAACGATATCGGGCGCATCTCTCTGAGGACGGCGTCCCCGCTTTGTTACGATCCCTATAAAATGAATCGCTCTACAGGATCCTTTATTCTGGTCGATCCTTTCACGAACGAGACGATGGGCGCAGCGATGATTATCTAATCTGATTAGGCAAGCTTATCGCTCCGGTTTGGGTGCATTTTTGGATTGGATTGGATGATATAATATTTCACAAAATATTTATCAATAAGGCTGCTCGCACGAATTTTGGTTGGTTATTCCCACTGGAGAGTCGACATTGTCCATCGAGGGAATGCTCTCGCGGTTAAAATGTGCGAGAGGTTGGCTCGAAGTGTAGTTGGATGCAGGTTGTCCACGGGATGAGGAAAGTCGGATTAGCGTTCGAGACTTCATGCTGTTCCAGCTGTTGAATATCGACCGAATTCGCCAAATTGCCGGTCTGGAGTCGATAGAGACTCGAGGCACTGAAGAGGATTTGAGGCCCAACGTGAAAGCGGTTTTTTCGACTCACCTTGAGTGGTTGAAAGCACGGTCCGCCAATGACAATGTTGAGCAAGCGGCTTGAATGGAGCACCAGAAGAAATAGATGATCGAAGATCGGTCTTAGCCATTGAAAAGGCCTCTTTGATCCAAAGCAATTCCATCCATAAGCTGCTTGGCATGACGGATTTGATAGGAAAAATCGTCTAAACCGTGAGGGTTTTGAAGTTGTCTCTCTCGATACATTGGCTTTTTTTAGTAGTGGCAGAGTGTAGCTCAAAGATTCCATGGAGAAAAAAGTGATTGCCGTAGTAATGGGTGGAGGACGTGGATCGCGCCTCCATCCGCTGACAAGAGAACGATGTAAACCAGCTGTTCCACTGGCTGGCAAGTATCGCTTGGTGGATATACCGATCAGCAATTGCCTGAATTCGGAAATCAACCGCATCTACTTGCTCACGCAATTCAACACGGCTTCTCTGCATCGCCATATTCAAGATACATATCGGTTCGATCCTTTTGGTGGTGGCCGAGTAGACATCCTGTCTGCCGAACAGACTGAGCAAGGCGATAACTGGTATCAGGGAACGGCGGATGCGGTTCGGCAGAATATTCATCATTTTGCCGGTGTAGACTACGATTACGTTCTGATATTGTCGGGCGACCAGTTGTACCGGATGGATTTCAGGCAGATCATTGCCCAGCACATTGAATTGGAGGCGGATGTTACGGTTTCAGCTATACCATTTCCCGTTTCGCAAGTGGAAGGTTTGGGATTGATGCGGGTTGCCGATGATTTGCAGATCCAAGAATTTGTGGAGAAGCCGACCGATCCGGAGGTGATCGATGGTTTAGCCATTTCGGACTCCATCGAGGCCAACTTAAAAAAGAGTCCCGTTGGCGAAAAGCGCTGCTTAGCCTCGATGGGTATCTATGTCTTCAATCGGGAAACCATGGTCGAAGCTTTGAACAGCAGTGCCACGGATTTTGGTAAGGAAGTAATCCCGGGCCTCTTGAGCAGCAGAAAATTGGTGGCATATGCATTTGAGGGTTACTGGGAAGACATCGGTACTGTGAAAGCATTTTTCGAGGCCAACCTGCAGTTGGCGGATCCCGTTCCTAAGTTTAACTTCTTCTCCCAAGGCAACCCAATCTATTCGAGAGCCCGCTATCTTCCCGCCAGCAAGATAAATCGCTGTTCGATAGACCACGTCATCGTTGGTGACGGCTGTATCATCACGGATTCCTATTTGAAGCGTTGCGTAATCGGAATTAGGTCCACTTTGAGGGCGCAGGCTCGATTGGAAAACGTGGTTATGATGGGATCCGACACATTTGAGAGCGCAGCTGATAGAGCGAAGAATCGAGAGCAAGGTATTCCGGATATCGGAGTCGGTATGAACTGCGAAATAAAAAATGCCATCATCGACAAAGGTGCTCGCATTGGAGACAACGTTCGGCTGTGCCCGGATGGGAAACTGGACGGGTATTCGAAAGATGGAATCTTTATTCGCGACGGGATCATTTGCGTCACCAAAAATACTGTTGTCCCAGCAAACACCGTAGTTTAGACTCTGATCAATGAATCGACTTCTCGTTTGTGTCGACGGCTCGCAATACGGTATTTCCTGTTCGCGATATGCCGCTTGGATCGCGTCGTGTATCGACATTGAGATCGAGGTTGTCTATGTCACGGATCTCCGTCAGTTTGAGGTGCCGTTTGTCGCCGACCTGAGTGGAAGTCTGGGACTGCAGCCCTTCCAGGCGGTCATAGGGCAACTTCAGGAACTAGAGAAGAAGAAGGCCGAGGTCACCTTGGGGCAGGCAGCCAAGTTGATTGAGGAAAATGGATACATTAGATCGATCAAAAAGACCCACAAGATGGGATTCCTAGTAGATAGTCTCAAGGAACTCGAAGAGCAAACGGACATGATCTTGCTGGGCAAGCGGGGAGAAAATGCTAACTTCGCTACCGAGCATTTGGGATCAACTATGGAACGGGTAGCGAGGGCTGCGACGAAGCCTTGTTTCGTGGCCTCGAGGGATTTTAAGCCCATCAAAAGAGCGCTGATTTCCTATGACGATTCCGAAAGCTGCCTAAAGGCGGTGCAGTTCGTCAAAAGCTCTGCTATTTTCAAGGGCATCGAAGTCCATGTGGTTACAGTGAGTCCAAATGAGAGAGAGGAAGATCGCCTGAAGTGCTTGCAAAGCGCGGAATCAGAATTGCAGGGCTCTGTAGAATCTTTGAATTGCCAGATGCTTCACGGAGAAACGGCCCCGCAAGTAGTCGAATACGTGCAAGACCAGGAAATCGACTTGCTGCTCATGGGCGCCCACGGGCACAACCGTATCCGACGTTTGATCATCGGAAGCTCTACTACGGAAATGCTCCGCGGGTGCCAAGTCCCGTCTATTCTGTTTCGCTAGGTTTTCGTGAGATGTCTACATACTCCCTTGCCTAATATGGTAGCGACCGATCTCCGAGCGGCCATTTGAAAGAGCAGAACAGGCATCTTGCCCGTAAGCGTAGGTAGAGAACACAGGCTGAAAGCCTTTGCCGTGATTTGTGGGCCTTGGAGATCGCCCGCTACTTTGCGGTATCCTCAAAAAGAAGAATCCAACAGGTCATTATCATTGCTCTAGCGGGTAAAGGAGCCGCATGGGTTCACCATGGATTTCTAAAGTATCGCCGCTAAGGCGTATCCAATTATCAGTGATAGTTCTAAGTTTCCGCAGAGTTTGAAGGTACTCAGGATCGCCCGCCAAATTGCGTTGCTCATTTGGGTCGGCTCGGAGATCATACAATTCTTCGACGGGCCTTTGGTGGTATTCTTGAACCTTTCGAGCGATATTGGGATCTGACTTGGCGATACCAACCCACGAAACCCAAAGGTTATGACTTTGAGCCGTCGGATTGTGATCAGTCTGGCAAGTGAAGTTCAGTTCGGGATATACATTTCGAATGTAGCGAAAGTGATCGCTACAGACGGATCTGAGAGGATAGGTGTGATGGTTTGCGGATGAGTTGGTGCTGAACACGTAGTCTCGATGTCGATCGGATTCGCCTTTGATCAAACTAAGAAAGGAGCGACCATCGATTTGGTTGGAGCCGTATCCGGACTCGAGAGGAGTTCCTCCAGCGATTTCAATCAAGGTAGGTAGAATATCGACAAAGGAGATGAGGGCTCTGCTGCGCCTTCCCGCTTCAGCTATGCCTGGCCAGCAAACGAGCATGGGCACTCTGACGCCTGATTCATAGTTGTTCCATTTGCCGTAAGGCAATTGGGCTCCGTGATCGCTGGTGAAGAAGATAATCGTTTCGGCACCCAGGTAGGTTTCTATAGCCTCGAGAGTCGCCGCTACTTGCTGGTCCATGCGTTCGACATCCGTATAGTATCGAGCGAGTTCGAGCCGCGTATCGGATGTGTTGATCAATTTAGCAGGAAGGATGAGAGAATCGGGCTTATAGTGAGGAAATGGCTTATTCGGCCAAGGCACATGGGGATCCTTGATTCCCACCATCAGGAGCAACGGCTCGTCGCTTTCGCGTTGGCTTAGGTAATCGGATACAATCCCTATATTTTCCAAGGATATATCGCGATCAACGTAATCGAATCCTGCTCGATCGTCCGTACCGTGAGCAATTTTCCCGATGGCCGCGACTTCATAACCGAGATCTCGCATATATTGAGGAAGTTGCCTGACGTCGTCACGAACATGGGTGTGATTAGGCTCTGCTCCGTTTCGAAAGGGCATCAGGCCGGATAGCATGGCGCCACGGGAAGGAGCGCAACTTGGCGAAGCGACGTAGAGACGCTCAAAAACCGTCGATCGCTCTGCCAATTCGTTTAGGGCAGGAGTACGAATGTCGGGATTTCCCATAAATCCTGTGTCTTCAACCCCAAGATCGTCCGCTATGATGAAGGCTATGTTAGGTGACGAGGCACTTTGAAGAATTGTCGTCACAGCGATCAGAAGGAATAAGGGTAGAAGCGAATTCATGGTTTGGTAGGGTAGATGAAATGGGATTGGAACGAACCTGCGAGCATTGATTGTCTATCGCTCTTTTCGAGAGGTCTTGGACGCTACCGGTTGAACTCGTCTGATATACAATGGAATCGAGAATATGGACGAGGCCCACTAACTTTCGCTAATGGGCCTCGGTTGGGTGCAGGGCTCGGATTTGAACCGAGGACCTTCAGGTTATGAGCCTGACGAGCTACCAGACTGCTCCACCCTGCAATACTAAAAATTTTAAGTCTTCGTCTATGGAAAACGAAGAGTGGGGAGAAAAGGGGGAATCGAATTCCCTTGTCAATGCCATTTCCTTCAAAATTCGGTAATTTGTGACAAATTACCGCTTGCCAACAGGGGGCACCGGCCTACCTTTGTCGCTCTTTTAAGAAAATCACTAAACTAAAACCTAATAAATATCGTCCAAGGCGACTTAATTTCCGCCTGCGCCAAAAGGCGTTTTGACGAACCGATTATGAATATCGAACTGACCGACCTGCTGGAAGCAGGTGTCCATTTCGGACACCAAGTGAAACGCTGGAACCCGAAGTCTAAGAGCTTCGTTTTTGATCACCGCCAAGGAATATCGATTATCGATCTCTCCAAAAGCTATGACGGCTTGAAAAAAGCCTGTGATTTCCTCGAGGAAGCAGTGGCCAATGGGGGCGAAGTCTTGCTTGTTGGAACCAAGCGCCAAGCTCAGGAAGTAGTCCGAGAAGCGGCGGCCGATTGTGGCATGCCCTTTTGCGCAAGCCGTTGGCTGGGTGGGATGCTGACCAATTGGCAAACGATTTCTAGCAGTATCGCCAAATACAAGAAGTATCAGAAGATGGAAACGGATGGCAGCTTGGCGAAGTTGCCGAAAAAGGAAGGGTCCGCGATCCGCCGTGAAATGGAGCGGATGCATCGCAATTTCGAAGGTATCGTCAAAATGGACAAGCCTCCTGCCGCGATGATAGTGGTCGATGTTAAGTATGAGGACATCGCTGTCGCTGAGGCGAGACGCTGCGAAATTCCAGTTGCCGCCCTTGTTGATACCAATTCGGACCCAACCGTAGTAGATTATCCGATACCTTCGAATGATGATGCGGTTAAATCGATTCGGATCATCCTGGAAGTTTTGGTGGAAGCCATCCAGTCAGGACTCTCTCAGCGTCAAGCGAAGCAGGAGAGGGCGGATGTCCAGACCCCAACTGCGTCTGCTGCCCAAGAAGTGGTAGCTGAGGCTCCGCAAGCTCAAGAAGCCGCAGATCAGGCTTCGGACCCCGATGAAGAGCCTGCGTCTGAAACACCCGCACCCGAGGCGGCTGCAGAACCTGAAGCAGAACTTGAAGCAGAACCTGAAGCAGAACTTGAAGCAGAACCTGAAGCAGAACCTGAAGTAGAACCTGAAGCAGAACCTGAAGCAGAACCTGAAGCAGAACTTGAAGCAGAACTTGAAGCAGAACCTGAAGCAGAACCTGAAGCAGAACTTGAAGCAGAACCTGAAGCAGAACCTGAAGCAGAACTTGAAGCAGAACCTGAAGCAGAACCTGAAGCAGAACCTGAAGCAGTTGAAGAACGTGTAGAGGTTGAGGAAAAAGCTGCGGAACCGCAATCTGTTAAGGAAGAAGCTCCTGAGGAGTCTAAGGAGGAAGGTTGACAGTTAAATGAGTATCACAGCGAAACAAGTAGCGGAGTTACGTGGCCAAACCGGTGCGGGGCTCATGGACTGCAAGAAGGCATTGATCGAATCAGATGGCGACGTGGAGCAGGCAATTACAATTCTTAGGAAAAAGGGAATCGCTTCTGCATCCAAGAAGGCAGGGCGAGATACCTCAGAAGGACTTATTGAATCCTACATCCATCTAGGCGGTAAAGTAGGCGTTTTGATTGAAGTAAACTGCGAAACCGATTTCGTGGCCAAGACGGATGATTTCAAAGCTTTCGTCAAAGATTTGTGTCTACATATAGCTGCGGTGAATCCGATATGTATCAGCCGCGAAGATGTCCCTGAGAAGCTAGTCGAAAAGGAGCGCGAAATCGCCGCTTCGCAGGCCGAAGGCAAGCCCCCTGCGGCGGTGCAGAAGATAATCGAGGGTAAATTGAATAAGTACTATTCTAATGCCTGCATGCTAGATCAGCCCTTTGTCAAAGATGGCGAGAAAACGGTGCAGGAGGTCCTCAATGAGCAAATTGCTAAGCTTGGGGAAAATATGAAAATCAATCGTTTCTCCCGGTTCCAAATTGGGGAAGAGGATGGCGAGTAATCGATAGGGCTCGAAGCGAATTTAGAGAAAAAGCGATTCGGTTAGCCGAATCGCTTTTTTATTTTTATAGGATTCGAAACGATCGCGGCGAAGTCTACAGTGGCTAGTTTTGGTTTTAAAGAGCGAATGTCGATTCTCTAGAATAGGGGAGGACTTGATCGATGATCCTACTTTTTTTAAGAAGCGCTCACGAAGCTGAAAGGCTCGCGAAGCTTTTCGAGCAGGATCTTTAGCAGTGGTCTATCAATCTCGGGCCTCTTGAGCTTCTTCTTTTTTGGAGGTTCCGACTTTTGGGGATCGAAAATAATAGGGGGATCGTCATAGGCCGTATCAAAGTTTTCCGATTAAGGGCTTATCAACGAAGACGATTGAGAACGACCTGAAAATCGGGCAGAAAGTAACCAGACATGCGTTGCCTAAAAGTTCCAGAAAAAGCGGATTACAAGGCGATCGGTATATTTTTGACGGGGTGTATTGGATGCTCAAAAGGTTGCATGGGTTAGGTTTATCAAAAATCCTACTTGTGTAGGAATTAGTCTTAAAAAAAAGCCCTCACGATGGAGGGCTAGAGAAAATTTCAGCTGGATGTTACGCTTACGGATTAAAATCCATGCGCTGGGTCACGCGTACGGCCACGTTTTTGCCGCCTTTTTTGGCGGGGGACCATTTCGATCGCATGATCGACTCGATGGCGGGCTGGTTAAATTCGCGATGAGATGATTTAACTACGCGAGGGCGGAGTACCTTGCCACTGTCATCAATAACCCATTCTAGTTGTACCCAACCGGCGATCTTAGCCTGCTTCAGGGCGTAGGGATAATTCGGCTCCACTTGGAATAGGGCTCTGGGCAATTTGTCGACATCGCGCAGATCGAAAATCTCCATGTCTGCCATGGCGTCGATACCGGTGTCGAAGTCGCCGAAGCCAAAGTCGCCCACGGCATCACCGGCGCCAGGGTTGAGTGCCATTTCTAACTGGTTTAGGGTCATCGGTGGGGGCGGTTCTTCAACCTCGGGTTTCTCTAGTTCTTCCTTATCTTCAGGCGGCGGCGGGATATCCTCAGGCGGTGGAGGAGGCGGGGCCTCACTCGAATCCATTGTGACGACTTCCCGCGTCTCCATGGTGATTTGACCAAGGATATGCATGGCGGGTAGGACAATGAAGATTCCGGCTGTGAACGCTATTCCGAGAATACCATTCACGAAGAAGCTACCTTCTTGATTCGATGCCGTATAATTTGTGCTCATTTAGGGATTTCGTGGTGTTCAATTTTTCGTTGGCTAGCTTGCGACTCGATTCCGGAACTGTTGCAAGGTGATGCTCTCCAAGCGAACGAGAAACCCTTCGTAGTCGATGACTTTCTGTCTTAAAAAATAGATGACGAAATATCCGGGGATTGCCAAGCAGAGTCCCATCTGAGTTGTAATCAGTGCTTCGTGAATCCCGCTGGCAACGATATTAGTCGTACTTTCAGATCCCCCAAGGGAAATACCGTAGAATGTGGTTAACATGCCCAAAACCGTTCCCAGTAGACCCATCAACGGAGCGGTGTTCACCACGATGGTTAGGAAGGTTATGTTTTGGTTAAGACGGGGCATCTCTGCAGTTCGGATCTCTGCGAAGCGGTTTTGAATATCATTTAGCGATTCAACGCCATCCTGCGAGTAGCGGATGATTTCGCCCACCTGGCCCTTTGCGTTAGATGAATCCCTCACCCAGGCCTCACACTTTTCCATCGAGGTCTTGCGAAAGTGTCCTTGAAGGAAGAATACCCAGAGCCTGGCAGCTACGTAAAATGCCATCAGACCCAGAACGAATAGCGGAATCATGATCCATCCGCCAGATCCAAGGATTTCAGTTGCCTGATCTAGATATGGTTTGTCGTCGTACATGGAGGTAGGAAATTTGAATTGTCAGCAGGGGAACTAAGCGGTCCACCGATATTTAATTTCGGAGATCAAATTGCCGCTGCGAGAATGTTGGTGAAATAGCGTTTCAACAATCGAGTCAAGCGTATCCCCATATAAAATCGGCAGGTTTTCAGCTTGTTTCCGATTCGTTTGGACAATGTTTAGCTATTATGAACTACAGATGTAATATATTCAAGGTAAATGCGTCCTGAAAGGTTTTGCCTGCAGGCTTCCGTGTGGATCGGCTGAGCCAGCGAGATCTGGCGTGGCCAATCTTAGTGCGAGGGTTGGATGTAGCGATTGGGAAGCTCGACAATCCCCATTTCGTAGGCGTAGCGAGTCAGATCGACGGTGCTTCTGGCTTCTAGTTTTTTCATCAGATTGCCTCGATGGGCCTCGATGGTTTTCACGCTAACATCAAGCTGCTCGGCAATCTGCTTGGTGCTGAATCCCTCGGCCGCAGCCTGAAGCACTTCGCGTTCTCGATTGGAGAGGCGGCCTTTGCGGCACCCGGTTTGAGAGCGTAAAATGCGGGATTCACGCAATAGTCTGGCTGCCATGGGGCACAAATAGCTTCTGCCCTCAGACACCTCTTTGAGACCTTCGGTGAGCTTATATGCCGATGAACTTTTGGGCATGATGCCGTGGCAGCCTAATTCGAGCAGTT
>Ga0310343_10000614_pt1 | contig 17219 bp, 13 predicted proteins | sample HC15DNA2025_MG_FD_203519 | JGI IMG/M metagenome (GOLD analysis project Ga0310343, IMG submission 203519) | Marine microbial communities from station ALOHA, North Pacific Subtropical Gyre - HC15-DNA-20-25_MG | ecosystem: Environmental > Aquatic > Marine > Oceanic | place: Pacific Ocean: North... | reverse complement strand
AATGTCCATTTTATCACGCTGTTCTCTTTTACGTGCTAAAGCTACATGTGGAATATTAGCCGGACATTTTTCAAATAAACAAGTTTCTTTACAACCTAGACAAGTGTGTTCGGTTTTAATAAACTCTTCTACCGATTTTTTAGTTAATACATTTATGTCCATTTCTTTTTTACCAACTACATTAAGTTCATAATAAGTCTTTCCACACTTAGTACAAACTGCTTTACGATCAAATGCATATCCCGCTCGAAGACTCTTTGAAAGAAGTAATTCTTTCATCGGTACTTCTGCATTTACAAGCTTTCTAATCTTATCACGAGCATACTCTTTAGAGGTTTCAATCAGTTCATCTACATTCTCAAATGAATAATTAAGAACCTTGTCATTAAGAAAAATGTATTCAAAGATCTTTTTAGAGTTCTCTCTTACAAATGTACAATTGTCTCGACGAACTACCTGAATACCTTTGTAGTCAATGTAATCGTACTTCAAAGGATTTGTCCAAAAAAGACTTGCATAACGTTTCTTAGAATAAAGAATGAATGGATACATTACTTTTTCAAACTCAAGTTCAATAGGTTTTTTAAATGTTGCTGATATACGATCTGCACATTCTGGTGCTACTTTAAAAACATAATTCATATGATCTTGACCTTTGAGTTCGCTTTTGAACTTTACATAAATAGAATCCGTATCTCCATAAACAACTTCACAGTTGTACCATTCTTCTGCGCACTTCTTAGAGTGTGCAATCATTTTTCTACCGGTAGCTGTTACAGCTGCAGCAATTCTTTTATTTGGAAGTCTTCCATACCTTGCACCTGTAAATCCATAAATACTATTCATAGAAACTTTAATTGCAAGCTGAACTCCATTAAGAACTGCATACAAAGGGTCGTCTGGTGAAAGACTTTTCATCTGTTTACGAATACCTTTACGCTCTTTCCAAAGTCTCTCAAGAATCTTTGGCATAATACCTTTTACATTCTGTGCAAATCTAACAACTATGTCATCTATTACACATTCAGCGTATTCGATTCCTTCAAGATTATCAAACTCTGGATCTTCAATAATTGTTGAGTAGTCGTAGTTGTGTGCAATCATAATAGATGGATATAGACTTGCAAAATCGAGACCTGCTATAGGTTCAAAATGAGCACCTGGAGTTGCATCTAAAACAGTTGCTCCTTCAAAGTTTTCCTCTTCATCATTGGAGTCTTTTGGTTTATAATCCACAGTCGGAATTAAAAAGTTTTCTTGCTTTGTTTCATAAGCAATCTGTGTATGAACTCTGATTTGCTGACCACGAAGTTCGATGTATTGAATTGGAACCATTGTAATATTAGACATACCAATCATATTTGTAACGATTCTTAGTTTGAGCATAAGATCTATAAGAAGCCACGTGTCCTGAGCACAATACTTTACAACAAGAGCTATCTTGTCTTTCGTTGACGTGTTATAGTTAAAAAGATCTGCCGGACTCAGATCATCTTTCTTATCTCCTGTAAAGTGTTCAGCTACACTATTAAGCTTGTAAGACTCAAGCTTGTGTTCTTTCTTAATTAAAAACATAAGATCAAACTGTGTTACACCATACATCTTAAGATATTTCATAGTATTATCTCCGTATGCAGATGTATTTAATTGATCTTCGTGTAAATGTGCAGGTTTACTTTCAATTCTACTAAGATTTTCTAAAATGTAATCTATACCAAGTAATTTTGCTCTTGCACATGTGTACTTCCAATCGAAATCATATCCATTATACTGAACTAGAATGTCTGGATCGGTTTTAATAATAAACTTAACCCAAGTTTCTATTAGTTCTTCTTCAGAATCAACTTCTTCGATAATTATGCCATCAACTGGATCACAACATTTATCAATTGGACTCTTAATTGTAACTACATGTTTTACTTTTTCTTTAGTTCCAAACTTATACAAAGATGTACCAATTTGCGTGATGATGTCATTTGGTTTTTCAGGATCTGGAAACTCATTGATACCATGATATCTCGTTGAATGTGAAAATGCCTCTATATCCCAAGCTCCAAGAGTTAAATTACTAATGTCTTGTTTTTCAAAATGAGAAACATTATTGTAGTGACAGATGTAACTATGTTGACATCTTGATATCTCATTGTCTTGTGTGATATATTTGACCTTTACCCAACTAGCCATTTTAACGTTCATTTTATGAGTAAAACGAAGATAAGGTTCAATATTAGATTCATAAAGATCAAACTTAATAGTTGAATTAGAATCTAATTTTGATATTTTTGGAAGACGATTCTTGTCTTTAGGATTTAAAATGTATTTGATTCTATTGAATGTATTCAAGTTTTTACAAACAAATCTCAAAAACTTGTATTCTTTACCATTTGTAAAACCTTTGTATTTTTTACGCTTTACAATAGATACAGACTCAAGATCTTCTTTAGACTTAAACAATTTATTTCTGATGAAACGTTCTACTTCATTCTTTTCAAAATCTCCAAAAGTTTTTTGGAACTTATCTGGAATCAAAGCAAAAAAGTAAGGTTTATAGTTTTCAAATCTAACACATACTGATTCTCCAGTTTCATTTACACCAAATGCATAAATGTGATATCTGATGTCTTCGTTTTGTGACTCTTCAAAATCAGATGTATCATGACTTATTTCTTCGTCAAATGCCTCCCATGAAAGAATCTGAAATAAAAGTTCTTTATTTTCTTTAACATTTTGGTTTCTTATAAACGGTTCCATTATACAATTGTATGTAATAATTTTTTAAACCAATTATTTTTCTGTCAATTTTGTATTAATGAGACGTTTTTGTATTGTATTAGCGAGACAAGAATGACATAATAAATAGTAAAGTACTTCCAAAAGCTATACTCTTCTTCAGTAATTGTCCATCTGAAGTAGATATTCCAAATATAGTAAAATCTAACCATCTTTCTGATAACATATTACCAAGTATTAACCAATCTACGATAGTAGCAGATTCTTCTATTATATTTAATGTAACTAGATTTATATTACCTTTTGATTTCTTCATTATTTTTTCTGTAGACACTCTTGTTAAAAATCTATGTATAAAATCTACTGATTTGATGTATTTTAAAACCATGTCTCGACGATAAGAATAACGTGTCATATTTATTAAAAGCATTAATTGGCTTATGATGTATAATATAATTGGATGTAATAAGTATCTATCATGGTCTTCAAAATTAATTCTAAAGTTATTTTCTGGAAATACATCTCTTATAAATATTGCCAATGATATACCTCCTAAAATGGTAGTAACTGATATTATATTATTGTAAAACCCTATAGTAATTTCTATCTCATTTCTTATTTTAGTAATTTCATAGATTATATTACTGAGACATACATTTTCTTCAAAGTCAAACTCGTTTTTATCTAAATCTACAACGACCTTGTGAAATCTAGATATATGACTATTCATTATAAAAATAAAACAGTACACAAATAAAAATAAAACTAGTCTTGAATATATCCATTCAACTATTATAAGGGAAAAAAATACCACATTGTTATTGAAAATGTGTAACCAATAGTATTCATTATAAAATGACGTAATGTCAATAAAGTTTAATATAATAGAAATTATACAAGACATGATAATCGTTATCGTCTTAAATCTTTTACATTTAAGATGTAATTCTAAATGATTTGTTCTGAAGTACATTTTCTCGAATGTATACATTACTGGTAAATTAAGATGAGCAAATAAAGATGATAAGTATTTTATATCTTCATTTTGTATGTACATAAATATAGTATAAATTGGCTGTATACATAATAGCAAAAAAATGATAAAAGAGTAAAATGTATAAAGCCCCATTAAAAATAAATTACATTTGTCGGGATTATTAATTTTTTTAATTTGATATGACATTAATATAGGAGAAGGTGTTTCATCTTCCATTAATTTTAATATATTAATACTTTTAAGACTTTTGTTACTCTTTGTATAACTACTATTAAGTTTAGTTTTCTTACATGGCCAAAATGATGTATACCATGTTTTTAAACCTAAAAAATATAATAAAAAATCTAACATTATAATTAATATGATTACTACAATAATAACAATATTAATTATAATTATAATTATAGGTTTTGTATCTTGTCAGCGTTCTTTTAAAACAAAAAACGGAAATACATATGTAGCGGGTAGTCAAGAAACTGCAGAAGTAATAGACATTCTTCGTGAAATTGCATATGATGTACCAAATAATGTTAATTCCAATTTAAGTAATAAATTATCTGATAAATTAAGAAATACAACATTTAAAGAAATCACTGGGGGTGATCCTAAGATAGTTGGTTGGAATTATAATAAAGGTAGAGAAATAGGAGTTCGTATAATTAATAGATACAACGTTCCTTACTCTTCTTATGTTATAGTAGATACTCTTTTACACGAATTAGCGCATTCTATAACAGATAAATATGGACATGGCGAAGAATGGAAAGAATTGAACAATCACTTACAACAATTAAAACCTAATTACGTTAGTATTTTGATAAATAAAACATTTTTAACTCAATAATCAATGAATGATTTATGTATAGGAGGCGGAGGATATTCTGGATTATCTTTTATAGGGGCTTTAGAATATCTTGATAAAAATGATTTATTAGAACTTAAAAACTTTCATGGAACAAGTATAGGATCTTTAATAGGAGTTGCGTACTTACTGGGAATTAAACCTATAAGTATGTTAAATCATATTCTTAAATTAAACTTTCAAGACATCGCTAAGTATGATTTTAAACATTTAGAATCTTTTCATATTATAGATGACAAACTTCTTGATAATTTAATAAATCTTATAAATATAAATGAAGACATTAGTCAATTGTCAATTAAGAAAATTAGTGACAAAACTGGTATTAATATTAATGTGTATGCTACAAATGTAACAACAAATACATATACATCTTTTAATAATAGAGAAACCCCAGATGTTAAAATAATAGATGCTATAAAAGCTTCTATGAGTATACCATTTTTATTCAAACCAGTTGAAATAAATAACAATTTATACATAGATGGATGCTGTAAGAATATTTATGGTTTACCACCGGAAGATATTTATATATGTGGATACACTATAGTTTTAACAGGCTCTGAAAGTAGTTATGTTAATGATGTTATAAAAACAATGTTAAATAGGCCTAAGCCCAGAACTACTTTTTTAATTAAGTGTGATCGTATAGCACCCATGAGTACTTATCTTAACTTAAAAAGTCTTGAGAGTAATTTATTGATTGAGATGTATAAACACGGTATTGATGCAGCGAGAAAGTATTGTAATTAAATCTTTGGTACTATTTCTTTAATCCAAGATTTACGCCTTTGTTCGTAATCATAATATGCTATCTCTTTTTCAGACTTTTTATTTTGCTTTAATCTTTTTTGTTCATTTTTATCATAAAGAAACTTAATACTGTTCTTTTCTTTATCATCTTTAATTCCTGAGTATCTTTCACGAAGGGTTTCTATAGCTGAATTAATTGTTGTATTACATTTACAATGTTCTTTATTTAATATCATATTGGGAATCTTTAATTCTGCGTATTTATCAAAAGGAGTTATACTCTTTAAAACGCTTTTAAACTTAGTTTCGTAATAATTGTCATTGTATAAAAAGCATGTATTATGTTCTGTAAATATAAAAAATGGTATACCATTTAATCTACACGCTTCTATTATAAATGAAGAAGGTGTATTATATTCTGTAAAATTGGTAAATATCATTACACACTCGACATATTTAAGTATATTAAGTGTACTGATTTCTACATTTTTTGGATCTATTGATCTTCTAAATATATGTAGCATATTATCTACGCAGGATTTTTCAATTAAATATAATTGTTTACCATAAAATGCATTTACAATTGTATTTTCTTTTAAGCTATCAATTCTTTTCTTAATCATGGGAATATTGTCCCAAGAAATATCAGTAACAATAAGAATATTCATACTTATAATTTAAACTATTGTATTTTTCTTAATCAGTATATTTTTACGTAATTTTTGCAGAAAAAATACAATGTATTACATTATAATCATGAATATAATAATAATAGCTGTATTTTTATTTGCATTAGCGATTTCTTTATTTTTAATAGAACAGATATTTTCTGAACAATCTCAGATGACATTTGTTCCAAAAAATAAATTAGATGTTCCTATTCAGGATGATTTAATTCTTATACTTTCAAAACCTGGATGTATATTTTGTGACAAACTAAATGAATACATTAAAAATAATAAAAAGGACATTCATTATAAATTAATTTTAGTAACTTATAATAATTCTGGACTTAATTTTAATGATGAATACTCAAAGTTACCAGAAGTTGAGAAAAATAAAATAAATAATATAATAGAATATAATAAGAAAAATCCTTACTTCGGATTCCCAACTATGTATAAAAAGGATATTATTCAACCAGGATTTAATGAAGAAAAAGCAGATTATTTTTTCAAAAATTAATACATATTGTAATGTATAATATGTACAGTTATAATAGAATAATTGCAATTGGAGATATCCACGGTGATTATAAAATATTTATTAAATGTTTAGAAGTTGCAAAACTTATTGACACTAAAATGAATTGGATAGGAAAAGATACGTATCTTATTCAACTGGGAGATACTTTAGATGGAAAACGCCCCGGTACTAAAATAGATCCAGACTTTTTACAAGAAAGCGGAGAATTAGAAATACTTAAATACATACTTTATCTTGATTCACAAGCTAAAAATCAAGGTGGTAGAGTAATATCATTAATAGGTAATCACGAATTGTATCCTTATTACTTACAAAATGATAAATCTTTTATTAAAGATTTTGTTAAAACAGTTGATACACGGGAGTTTAAAAAATATTATAATGTAGACCGTGTTAAGTTTTTACAACCAGGAAATATAGGAGGATCGTTGATAGGAAGAACTCGCCCATTGGTATTACAACTCGGAGAGTTTTTATTTGTTCACGGTTCTATTACTGATACATTAATTAAAAATAATTTGGTAAATGGAAAAGTAGACATAGTAGAAATTAATAAGAAAACATCTATGTGGTTACAAGGAAAAGGAAAAATACCGGAGTTTCTTTCTGATATGAGTGAAGAAAATCCTGTATTTTCTAGACTATACTCTAATAAAAAAGACTTCACAGAAAAAGAGTGTAAGAAATTAGAAGATCAATTGAAATACTTCAACGGAGTTAATTATATTGTAATGGGACATTCAAGATTTAAAACAATTAATTCTACGTGTAATAAAAAATTAATAAGAACAGATGTATCTTTATCTAGAGCATTTGGAGGAAAAATCTCGGATAAAAATATACAAATGTTAGAAATTAATCAATTTCCAGACCGAAGTCCAGATATTAAAGTAATAACGGAAAAGAGTAAAATTAATTTATATTAATATAAAAGATTGATTTATATTTAGTTAAATGATTAAACCACTTTCTTATTCTCAAATTGATCAGGATTTACATGTTTTACACTTTTTCTGCAATGAAAAAAACTTATTTTTTTTAGATATTGGAGCAAATGATGGTAAAACCTTATCTAATTCTTATTTACTAGAAAAAGAATATAACTGGAATGGAATATGTGCGGAACCTTTACCAAATGCATTTAAAAAGTTAAAAACTTGTAGAAATGTTATTTGTGATAATAGAGCTGTATTTAGTACTACCGGTCTTATATTAAAATTTTCAGAAAGTGAATTACTATCTGGTATAACTGAATATATAGATAGATATCCACACGCAAAAAATGGTAAACAAATTGACGTTAATACTATAACATTACAAGACTTATTATTAGAGCACAAAGCTCCTAATATAATTCATTATCTATCTTTAGATACCGAAGGCACAGAATTAGAGATTTTAAAATCTGTTAATCTCGAAACATATAAGTTTATTTATATAAATTTAGAACACAATTTTATTGAACCAAGACGAACAGAGATAAAAAATTTATTAACAAGCAATGGTTATATTTATAAAGGTCAGAATAAATGGGATGATGACTATATACATGAATCCGTTTTAACAGGAACCTTTAAAAATACACATAACGAGATAAATATATCTAAAATAGATTCAAAAAAATTTTCTATTTCATCAACAGATTATAATGACCAGGGTGTTTTAATTTCTATACCTGGTCGTGATATTTTATTTAGATGGGACAATCTTAATTTTTTTACCAAAGTTTATTATAATAAAATAATTTTTAGTGACGGAAGAGAATTTTATAAATCTAGTATGTAAATATTATATTAAGTATTTTTTCAAAATTGGGGTTTACATTGTGAGGAATACCGTCGGTGTCGTATGTAGCTATAGGAAGATTAATTCCTTTGAATACACATTCAAAGTCAAATGTATGTGGTTCTGGTATAAAACTTTCAAGTTCTATAAAAAATTGTCTCAATTCTTGTATAAATGTTTCAAACTTTGATTTATAAGGTTCAAGATTGATGTCTATGATTCCATATTCTTTTTCAGTTGGAGTATCAGAATCATATACATCCCCTTTGTAGTATTGTACAATTTTACCTTTTGTCATTCTCATAACTAGAAGATATCCAAAAAGTTGATAAAGGTCATACTCGTTTTTTCTTATATTCTGAGGTTTCATTCTAGTTTTGATTTCAATAACAATGTCTTTATCAGTTGCATCATGAAAACCTTTTATTACCCAATTGTCTTCAGAATAAGAATACATTCTATTATTACCTTTCTTGTACATTTTTTTAGAAATTACTGCACTTTCGTTATTTGTTCCGCAGTCTTTTTTCATAGAACTTTCTAAAAACTTTTCTGCATAATTTATATCAGATTCTTTGACATTGGGTTTTTGTTTTAATTCATCAATAAGTCTTTTCTTATTACATTCAAAAGTTTTTGGGTCTTTGATATCTCTTTTAATTTCCTTGTACATACTCTTAAGTTCTGTATCATAACATAAAATACCTGGTTCCATTTTTTGAATTATACCTTGATCTATAAATACATCCTTATACAGATCAGGATATTTTTTACATAATAAAGTTAACATTACTTTAGATCTTGGTTCATATTGATTTTTACCACACGCTGCAGAAACACTTGATATTTCAAGATGATGCATTTAATAATTACATTTTAATAAGTTAATTTTTTAAATACTTTATTTTTTTGTAATATTACTTCTTAGATTTTTTCTTATTATTTTTCTTTTTTGTGGGCACAGCTACTGGTTCAGACTCTTCAGCTACTGGTTCAGACTCTTCAGCTACTGGTTCAGACTCTTCAGCTACTGGTTCTTCTATTTTAGAAATCACACTAGATGTAAAGCTTTTAAGTACATCAAAAACTTTTTCTTTTGGAACTAGTTGTATTTCATCTGCATCAGCTACTGGTTCGGGAACTGGTTCTTCTTCAGCTACTGGTTCGGGAACTGGTTCTTCTTCAGCTACTGGTTCGGGAACTGGTTCTTCTTCAGCTACTGGTTCTTCTTCAGCTACTGGTTCGGGAACTGGTTCAGGCTCTTCAGCTACTGGTTCAGGAACTGGTTCTTCTTCAGCTACTGGTTCAGGCTCTTCAGCTACTGATTGATTTAATTTATTATTCCGCATTCTCCCTAAATATCTTCTTCCTAATAGTCTTCTCTGATTAACCATTTATTATAATATATCTTACATTTTATTATTTTATTATTTTAAATACATTAATTGTTAAAAAATAATAAATGTAAGATATATTATAATAAATGACCAATATGGAAACTGCTATTATAGAGTCTATGAATATGGGGATGTTTTTAAGAAATACAATTATTGATCCAAAAATAATAAATGAAGTTCCCTTCTTTAAAAAAATACTTCAGGATAATATGTATAATACTGAAGTATTTCATGGATATATTAATAAAATTAATGACATCTGGGGTGTTATTCTTACTGCTCAATTTAAGAAATTAATAAAGATGTATAATGAAAAATACATAATAAATCAAATAAAAGAAAGAGAACGTCAAAATGACATGATTAATATGGCAAATGCAATGGCGGCTGAACAATTGTATTCAGAACTTGAAAACTTAGCAGTATCTCCAAGTTTAAGTTCGATAACAAGTGGTCTTAGTAGATCTGCTATATCAAAGAAAAAACCTTCTAGAAAATTAAGAAAACAGTAAGTCTTCTTCAGTGTCTTCTTCTATGTCTTCTAGTTCACCAAATCTACCAACACCAGTATTTACAGATGGTTTTCCTTGAAACTCTGTAAATATGGGTCTTTCAATTTCTTCAAAACTAGAATCTCTAGATGGACATGGTTTTTCACATTCACATTTCTTAACGTATTTAACATTTTGAACACCTAATGCATTCGTGTATTTAACAGCTTCGTGATCCATTGAAAATTGAGTTCCAAATAATTCTACCATTCTTTCATCCAATTCTGCCTGTGTCATCTCTGATACTTTTTTCTTTCGAGATTGTTTTTTCATTATAACAGGCACATCTTCCATAGGAGTACCAGAATCTGGCATTTCTGGAATATCCACGAAACTTTCTTGACTCGCTAAAAGAGGTTCTGACATCATTGATACATTTAAATCTTCAAAATCGTCTTCAAGAGCTCCAAAGAAGTTAATCCCAGATTGTTTAGCTGTTGTGTAAATGTATGCAATCTTATTTTTAATATCTCCTTCGGGAAGTTCTGCATTTAATTGCTGTGGTATACCAGGAGATGGAATGTAAAGTCCGGCTGCCATTGCATCGCCAATTGCTTTTAAAACTTTCTTAAACTTGCTATTTAGTAGAGCTTTATTAGATATATCTTGTACTAAAACTAGTTTTCCATCTTGAACAACTGCTGACATGAAAAGTACATTATTACCTTCTGAGCCATAAATAAATACTGGGAACATAGTCATTCCATTATCATAAAGTAAAGGATAAGTCTGTTGAATAAATGATCCAGATTCTTGTTGTATTTTAAGAGCTTTCATAATGGATTCTGTAATGTCTACTACAGTTTCAACGGGTGTTGGAGCAATAGGTTCTGTTACTGTAGCAGTTATTTGCATATCCGGAATTGGAGATGGAAATCCATTATTAATGTAATCAGCTACAATTTCTTGAACTTCTACGGGAGGTGTATTAAATGTTTCAGGAGATTCTTCTTTTAGTAATTCTAATATTTCACGATCTTCATCTGTGCAGTATGTCTTAAATTGTGAAAGAGGAGTTTCCTTTAGAACCCAATTTATATTTCCAACAGATAAACCAGGATTCATAGCTACGTCTTCATCTTCTACTTCTTTGAATTGATAATATGTAACTCCTTCTTTGGTAACACTTTTAATGAGGTACGTAGTTCCATTACACATTTTACGATACTTGTCTGTAAACATTTTAATTGCACCTCCAGTTTTCTTAGGAGTTGGTTCAATTTGCTGCTGAGTTCCATCTAGTAAAGTAACAGTTTGAATTGGTCCAGATCCGGCTGCAGCTGCTGCAATAGATGGTCCAGTATCAGAGCTTGGTCCCGCTCCAGGAGATACACTAGTATCAGGAATACCAGATTGATCTAAACACATTCTAATTTGATCCTCGGTTAGATGACTTAACATCCAATTAATTATAGCCTCGGTAGATTTATCTTCAAAAAACTTTAATGTTTCTGTACTCATTTAGTATATTATTTATATTTTATTTTGCAAAAATAATTTTTATTTTTTACTCATTTGTTTAAGAGTTTCGTTTATAATGTCAGGTCTTTCTACGGCCAACTGTAATAGATCTTCAAGATAACTTTCTGGGTATATATTATATTTATAAATAAGATCTAATACTTTTTGATTCATTTGCTGTTTTTGACTTTCTTTTGTAAACTCTTTGTTTATTTGTTTTTTAGTATCTATTGATACGAGATTTTGTTTTGCTAATTCTTTAATACACTTTATTAAATTAATTCTGGCTAATGTATTTTCTTTGAACTTTAATACATCTCCTCCAGATTCTTTAAAATAATTTTTTCTAAGTACAGGCAAGAGTTCATAGTTTTTATATAATTTATTTGTATACATTTTAACATTTTCTGGTAATTGTAATTGAGTAAATGTCTTTTCAGACTTCCAAGGTTCAATTTGCTCAAGAATATTTAAATCTGAATTAATCTGTGGTTCAGTTAGAACCTCTGAATCAGAGAATGGTTTAAATAAACCAGATGTATCTTGTGCCGCTTCTATAAACTTAATTGGAAAGTCTTTATTTGGAAAAGAATACTTACGCGTGTAAATGTCATCAAAAGTAACTACTTGCGGTATTCCTTCGCGAATATAAAGTCTACCATTAGATGGATTTTTATAGAATATCTGATAATAACCCCCATTTGGAATAACATTTTCTTCAAGTCTGATTATGTTTCCATTTTTATTAAGTTCTGCATCTATAGCACAGCTTTTAAGAATTAATTCTAATTCTGTATTAATAGCTTGTTTCTTAATAGATGACATTAACATTTTTTGTTCTATTCCAAAAGTAGCAAGCTGTCTAAAATTACTTGTAATATTAATGTCTGTAAACATAGCCATAACATCTGGATCTTCTGCAGATGGAAGAACACTATAATGACGATATATGTCTACAAATTGCTCATCTGTTGGTAAATTAGAATGACTACAAAAACGAGAAGCACGCGCTAAGATTTGTTCAATGCGCGATTCATTCCACCAAGGTTCTGTTATATGTACTTGTTTTACATTTCTAAATGATACGCCCTCCATAACAGAGCGTGTACCTAAAATTACTTTTAAAAGTTCTCCGTTTCTATTTTCAAAAGAGTTAAATGTATTTCTTGCCTTTTTAATTAAAGTTCCGTCTTTGTCTTTTGTTTTTGTTTCAGAACTCCAGATGAAGTATTTACCATTGACACCCGGAGCTTGTTTATCAAAAGATGCAAGTCCGCAGGCTTCTAAAATAGCAGCTAATGGTTCTACACCATATGTTAGCCAATTTGAGAAGATAAATACAGGGCCATTAGAGTTAAGAGTAAGTTCAATTATACTCGCGAACTTTGATGAAAATTGTTTAGTGTATTCTATTACTTCTTGTATTGGTCTTCCTTTTAGAGCAAGTATATTTCTTCTAAATAAAACAAGAGCCTGTTTTTTCTCCGCAACTGTTCTATTAATATTTTCACCTACCTTTGGTAAAAATACATTCGAGTACTGCTGTGTAGTTACATACATACCTGATACTTTATCTTCATCTGGACTGTTGTAATCTCCCAATAGTACACTTTCATAAGCTCCTAATGTATCATTAGCTTTCTTAGCCTGTTTGTCTCTTGAAACATCAGACTTTAAAGCACTAATGTACTCTGATTTATGCGATGCACTAAATGTATGCTCCATTGTTATTATTCTTTTGTATGGATAGGCATTTGGATTACCTCCTTTGAAATATGAAACATAGCCTGAACATATGTATCTTATAAGATCTTTATTTAATATACATGAGTCTTCTTGAATCCAATCTACATTACTGGGAATACACTTATCATCTTCACCAAAGATACCTACAAAAAATGAATAAAACTCTTTTTTATCAACAGGAAACGGTATTCTGGGGCGTAATAAATTAATTGTTAATGCTAATTCATAAGGATTATCATAAATTGGAGTAGCAGATAAAAGTGCTATACGAAGCTGTGGATGAAAATAATACTTAATAGCATTGTATAATTTCTTATAGAATATACCTCCAGCACTTACAAGTCGTTGAATCTCGTCAATAATTAGCAGACCGTTTTTATGAAATAAAGCAGAATCTTCTAATAATCGTGTATTTTTAATTAATTGACCGTCTTTTCCGGTTTTATAAATACTTTCAATGAAAGTTTGATGGCTAACAATTTCAAAAGTTCTAATTATATTACCTCTAAGTTCTTGTTGATAAGTTTTAACCTGTCTTTTAATTATATTAACTTTATTCTGTTGATCTGCAAATCTTTTAGCAGTAGCTGGAGAAGAATCTCCAAGATCTATTTCCCTTTCGATGTCAAATAATTTATTAGATTCTATTTCTACCTGTCGAAGTTTTGCTTGTAGAAGCGCATTTTTTGGCTGAGATATATAAAAATCTCTTTCATAATTTCCATCCTTGTATATCAGGCAAAAAGATGGACAGGCAAAAAACTTTCCATTTCTAATTTCACCTGTAATTTCTTCAAAGTACTGTTCGATAAGAGGTGCTGGAACCGCATAAAGAAGTCTTTGGTTTGAAGCATTTTTAAGAGCTTCACCGATGACTATACTTGTGCATGATTTACCAGAACCAAGACCATGAAAAACTAGACAGTTATTAAAATTAGTTCCTGGTCCCATAAGTTGTCCCATAAACTTTTGTTGAGGAGCTAATGACATTTCTGCAGATTTACATATTTCTGTATTTGATAATGAAATATACTCTTGTTTAAACTCAAATGGAGAGTTTTCTGGAAATGCTTCGGATGAATATTCTCTATTAATAAACCCAAGTAGATCTTTATTGTTAAACTTTTCTACATTATTTAAATCTGGAAATACTTTTCCTTGACAATTAATTTTGTATTTTTCAGCATCTTCTGGATTTTCATAGTAATATTGTAAACAATCCATCATTATTAATATGAAAATAAAATAATTAATTTTTTTTTCCACCGGGATCTCTATTTATAAACTAAATGGTTTTGTTTATAAATGTCATGTAAGGCGGACATACATTACATTACAATGATGTAATTACATAATTATTTTTCTTGACGATCCTCATCCAAATGAGAACATACTCATTTTCTTTGGAAGAACAGTGTCATCATCTGGTTTTTGTCAGGATCCAAACTTATTCTTACTAAGTTTACGACTGATGTCATTCATTAAGCGAGTATAACCTTTGTATATGTATCCGCGTAGTTTAGATTTATACATAAGCTTAATATTGTATTTTTTAGCACGTAATTGCAAGTTCTTGAACATCATAGCTTTCTTTTCCATTTCTTTACGTGTAAGAGGAAGTCTTTTTCCTTTAGAGCTTAATTTTGTTACATTTATACCTACTGAATGTAATTTTCTTTTAAGTTCTTCGTTTGACATACTACTTAATTTGTTAGATTTTTTACCAAAAGAAGAAATATCCATTGCTCCTGGAGAAGTTTGAATCATTGATGGGTTACTATAACTTCTAGGAAGTCTAACGAGACTTTCTACCGCCTCCCGCTCTGTTTCTGTTCGTGCACGCTTTTTACTGTCAATATTAAAAGCTTTTCTAGAATAACTAGCTAGAGTTACGGCTGCAACCATATCTTCTCTTAAATATATACTTATACCCGATACTAAAGAGTTTGAACCTTTCTCACTTGTTTCTCCTACAACAAATCTAGAAAAAATACTTCCCATCTCATAACATATTATATCAAATGAAATAAAAGCTGTTATACTATTTACAAGTTCCGGTGTTACATCTCTAAAATCTTGGCACTTATTTTCTAGACATAAAAATGTTACTAGTTGTAAAAAGTCTCCCATAGTTTTAAACATACTTAAGCTATAAAAAGACTTCATAACCAGTCCTCCATCTACTCGGTCAGCAGTAGTTGAAGTATTATACTTCTCAACCATTTTTAAAGCAAGCGTGTTAACGCTATTATTTTTTTGCGAACCTACAGAGTCATTTGATTTAATAATTGGCGTTGTAAAAGTCTCATTAAAAAATTTTTTAATAGATAACTGTACTGTTTCATTCCCAAATAATTTTAAAGTACAATCAATTATTTGTTCCTCTCCTATTCTAATATCATAATCTAAAGTGCTATCTATGCTTTTTAAAATTAAACCCTGGTCACGAAAAAATTTAGTTAATTGATCTACACTTGAAGGATCATATAAAGTACTGAGATCTTCTATTAATTTTATAGTTGGAATATTTGGACATTCACTCTTAAATTTTCTATAATTTTCCAATACACCAGAATAAATTGGAAGTAGATTCATTGGATTAGAAGTTGCATCGATTTTTATGTTATAACTAGGGTTAGTAACACGTCGACCTTGTACATTTTCTTGAACTCTAGTTAGAATATCCAACATTCTAAAAAAAGATGGACTATTGTCACATTCTCCTTCTGATACAGCAGATAGAGATATTTTCCGTAATTGCATTATTTTAAGAATAGCTCCTACCACTTCTTTAGCAGATGCATCTCCTCTAATAAATGAATCCGGTGCTTCTGGGTTATCATAACTTAATTTCCTTTTTATAGTTCCTTTAAAAACACCGCTCTCATTTAATAGTTTATCACATTTCTTTGTCATATCTGGATTTATAGTATTTAAATCATTTATCAAATGATACATTGTAGTTCTTAAGAAAAATTTCTTCTGGTCAAGCTGACTCCTACTATCAAATGCCCTTTCTCCTAGAAAATCATGTACAGCATCACATGCTAAAATAATTCTTATAAAAGCTTTAAAAATGCCAATTTCTGTAAAACCAGGACTAACTGGTAAACTTAGTCCATTAGATTTAAATAACGAATATAAGTCTATTTTCATATTTTAATAAATACAATACATTTTAATTTAGTTTTAATTTAGTTTTAATTTCCATTCAAGGTAGTATCTTACTTGACCAGGTGTATTAAGATCAGTGTATTTAAAAAATACATAAGCATTTTCAGTTAGATTTATAATGTATTCTTTAAAAAGGTCTAATTCTGAATTACTATCAATGTAGTAAGGATTTTCTATTATACATTTAGTATTGAATACCCTTTTTGAATGTTGTAATTCAAAAAGACCTATGTACTTTGGTCCATGATTAGTAATTATACTATCAGGAAAAAAACCTAAGTAAAAATACTCCGAAGATGTATACATATTTGACATTCCCTTCATAGTAAAATAATCTAGATAGTAATGATCATCGTATTCTATTCCAGAGTTTGCTATAAACATAACCCAGTCATGAGCCCAATTTTCTGCATTAAGATATGTCAAAAGTTTAAGTTCTCCTCCCGAAGGAGGTTCTAAAGACATTTCTAGAGTACTGTTTGATTCTAAATATGGAATATTAGTTCTACACGAGTATTTACAATAAAATAAATTAGGTACACGAATGAATGAAGATA
>Ga0310343_10000613_pt1 | contig 17241 bp, 15 predicted proteins | sample HC15DNA2025_MG_FD_203519 | JGI IMG/M metagenome (GOLD analysis project Ga0310343, IMG submission 203519) | Marine microbial communities from station ALOHA, North Pacific Subtropical Gyre - HC15-DNA-20-25_MG | ecosystem: Environmental > Aquatic > Marine > Oceanic | place: Pacific Ocean: North... | reverse complement strand
AACCATAGTTACTCCAGATGATTGGGGTGAAAGAGATATTTACAAAGGTGCAGTTTTCAATCTAGCACATGGATTAGACCAAATGCTCTGGAGGAGGCCACAAAATAGATTTGAAGAGTTTGATGATCTATTCCTAGTCGGTGGAGGAACACATCCCGGAAGTGGATTACCCACCATATTTGAAAGCGGAAGAATAAGTGCCAAATTGATTTGTTCCGATTTAGGAATGGAACCAGATTGGAATGGTGTAGACACTTGGTTTCCCGATTTGAAGAAGCAAAAGGCGAGCAGATAGAACCTATGGAGGTCGGAAATTGTCGGTTGTATGGGTATTAGGTGCTGCAGGGGGAGTAGGCAGTATTGTTTGCCAAAACCTTTCGAACCAAGGCTGGAAAGTCGTAGGAAGCGGAAGAACTGAGGAGAAACTTCAGCACCTTAGTTCTCAGATAGACGATCTCGATGTCTTGCCTGTCGACGCAAGAGATGATGTTGCAATGAAGCAGGCTGTGGCGAATATCGTAAAAACTCATGGTCGTCTAGATGCAGTAGTTGTCGCTGTAGGGTCAATCCTACTCAGACCGTTGCACGCTACCTCCGCCGAACAAGTGCAGGATACCATTGAGCAAAACTTCACCACTGCATTCAATGCAGTTAGATCGGCAGCTGTTCCAATGATGCGTGGTGACGGAGGAAGAATTGTTCTGTTTTCTTCTGTGGCGGCATCTCATGGTATGACAAATCACGCCGCTATTGCCGCAGCAAAAGGAGCCGTTGAAGGATTGACTCGAGCCTCTGCTGCAGACTATGCAAAGCGAGGTATTAGAGTAAACGCGATTGCGCCTGCAATGACCGATACGCCAATGTCTGAAAATCTACTGAAAAGTGAGGCTAGTCGAAAAATCAGTGATTCGATGCATCCAGTAGGACGAATTGGAGAAGCAAAAGAGATTGCAGATGTTGCTTCTTGGCTCGTTGATGGAGCGCCTGAATGGATGACAGGGCAAATTATCGGAGTCAATGGTGGATTGGGTACCATAAAACCTCAGGAATCAATCAAGGTTTAATTTGGAGGTTTGGGTATGAGAAAAGTCAGTGGTCTTTTACTAACCTTAATTCTACTATCTGCTTCAGCGGGATGTTTGGCTGAAGAAATTCAAGAAGAATTGGAAAAGGAGGAGGTTGATGATAAGAGATACACCTTCGCACTCCCTACTTTAGGAAGAGATGTAGATGGCGGTTCTATGTTAGATCTGACTGCTGAATTAGAGCAACAACCGATTCTATTGTTTTGGGTAAGTTCACAATGTCAAGGTTGCCATGAATGGGCAGAAGGCATCAGAGATAGTAGTCTCAACTACAGCATTATGCAACCAATCACAATCCACAGATATGGTAACTTCGAATCGGAAGACAAGATTATGCAAGTCTACGGGAATAATTCAAGCGAACACTATTCACCATGGCCAGTGGTTACTGAGGCCCATTCGCGTTTAGCACTAGATTTCGATACTCGGGAGCCTTCGGAACTATCTGTTGTTGAGGCCTTTGGAAATCTTCCAACTCCGTCTGTGATTTTACTCGACAAAAACGGTAATATTGTTTGGGAAGCGTCGTCATATTGGTATTCTGCTGACCAATTGCAAGAAGCAGGAGAAATTGCAGCCGGATTAAGTGAATGATATGGAGCCTATTTACACAGTATTATTTCTAATTCCAACGATATGGGTTGGTCCCTTTTGGCTACTAATGTTGGTTGAGCCTGATTCTGAAAGAACCTCAAAATGGGTAGAGGGTAACTTGTTATTTCTTGGGCCATTACTTGCTTATTTTGCCACCATATTCGTAGAACCTAACGGGATGATCGATCTATTCTCTGGAAACCCCGCTGAAATTATGGATACGATGGTCGAGCTTCTCGGAACCGAATCCGGAACAGTTCTCGCTTGGGCGCATTTTGTTGCAGGAGACATCATCGCTACTAGGTGGATGTGGCGTAAGGCTGTTGAGAATGAGATTGGGCTAAATCAAACTCGAGCCATTGTCTTCTTTGGAGTAATGCTGATGCCGGTTGGTTTGTTACTTCATATTGCCCTAAATAGAGAATAATCTCTCAAGATACATGATTTAGGCAGTTTCTTACCTATCCACACCCCGCTAGGGGTGTGAGTCGGGCTATAACTGCCGCTTTCTTAGTGGGTTTTCTGCTACTAGCAATGATTCCGGTTGACAATAATGAGAATCTGAAGGAGAACTCAATAATATCCTACAGAACTAACTCTAACGATGGTTACAGTGCGATTGAGTATACTGATGAACACACTACTGTGAGTATTGGGCCGTCGGATCGCCAGGCAAATCTCAGAATGCCTGGAAATCACGATTACAGCAGACCTTTGCCTGTGGTAGTTTCGTTGCATGGATATAGTGGGAATGGTTTGTCTAATGCAGCATATATGCATCATTTTGACAGTATTCACGAAAATGAGCATCTTTTGATTTATCCTGATGGCACGACTAATTGGTTGGGAATGCGTTATTGGAATGCTACTGATGCATGTTGCCAAAATGTCGTCTGGGCTACCCCAGTAGATGATGTGAGTTATATTCTGAGTCTTATCGACGAAGCGATTCAGAACTATGGAGCAGATCCTGATGGTGTTGTAATAACTGGACTTTCAAATGGTGGCTTCATGAGCCATAGAATGGCCTGTGAAGCAGGAGGCTCTATTCGTGCAATCGTGGCTCTTAACGGAGTTACGTGGGATGATTTCAGTAAATGTCCAGATACAGGCAGGCCTGATATTCTTCATATTCATTCTACTGCTGATGGTGTAATTGGCTACAATGGAGGAGCAATTGGAGGAATAGATTATCCTTCTGCTACGGAGACTATTGACTACTGGGCAGATAGATCCGGATGTGATACAACGTGGACTAGTCTTGGAACAAGAGATCTATCTGGAGACGATGGGAATGATGATACCGATGAGTTTGAATTCCTAAATTGTAACTCTGGAAATAGGGTTGCCCATTGGAGAATAAACGATGGTTCTCATGTGCCCCCACTAAACGACCCCGGTTGGTCTGACCAAACAATTGGTTGGGCGCTTTCTGGATTTATCCGAGACTCGGATGGCGATGGATATAGAGACGATGTTGATGTTTTCATTTACAATCCGAATGAATGGTCGGATGCTGATGGAGACTTGGTCGGAGATAACACTGACCAATGCGACCAAGACTCCAATGGCTGGGATGATTCTGATGGAGATGGGGTCTGTTTGCCTGCCGACTTATTCCCTAACGATCCTAACGAATGGTCGGATGCTGACGGTGATGGAATAGGAGATAGAGGCGACCCAGACGATGACAATGACGGCTTAGACGATGGAATAGATGTCTTTCCACTAGACCCAACTGAGTGGGATGATTTCGATGATGATGGTGTTGGAGATAACGCTGACTTGGATGATGACAACGATGGTTGGCTTGACACAGAGGAGATCACTTGTCAGTCCAATCCAAATGATAGTTCCCACACACCTCTTGATTTCGATGATGACGGAATTTGCGACATAGTGGATCCGGATGATGATAATGATAGAGTTGATGATTCGGAAGATGTTTTTCCACTAGACCCAACTGAGTGGGGTGATTTCGATGAGGATGGAATAGGAGATAACGCTGACTTGGATGATGATAACGATGGTTGGCTTGACTTAGACGAGCTAGCCTGTCAGACCAAACCAAACGATAATTCTCACAGACCTCTTGATTCCGATAATGATGGACTCTGCAACATAGTAGATTCTGATGATGACAATGATGGAGTGGAAGACTCCGAGGATGTTTTTCCCACACGTCCTTCGGAATGGATGGATACGGATGGAGATGGATTCGGAGATAACTCAGATGCTTTTCCAAGCGATGGATCCGAATGGTTCGATTCGGACGAAGATGGATTCGGAGATAATTTGGATGCTTTTCCTAATGACTCTGCAGAATGGATCGATAGCGATGGGGACGGCATAGGAGAAAATGCTGATGAATTCCCTGAAGATAGTAAAGAATGGCTTGATTCTGATGGAGACGGGATAGGAGATAATAGTGATGCATTTCCAAAGGATTCGAAGGAATATATTGATTCTGATGGAGACGGTGTTGGAGATAATTCCGATGTATTCCCCACTCACCCTACAGAATGGAGGGATTCGGATGGCGATGGATTCGGAGATAATTCAGATACCTTTCCTGGAGACCCCGAAGAGTGGTTAGATAGCGATGGAGACGGCTATGGTGATAATCGAGATTGGGCTCCATTCGATGCAGAAGTTTGGGATGAGCCTACAGATTACAAATTCGTTATTTTCGGAGTAGTTGCAGTGATTTTGGTTGTGATTCAATCCAACACGACTAGGCGTCATAATTGAGTGCCTAATTGCACTTCATCTATCATGAGTTGGCTAAACCTACTGGGCAAAGGGTTGTTTTCCGGAGCGGTAATTGTGACTGCTAGTGAGATAGCAAAGAAATCAACAGTGTTCGGAGCACTCGTGATTTCTCTGCCCTTGGCGAGTATAATGTCGCTAACATGGTTATACAACGATACGAAGGATACCGCTCAGGTAGCTGACTTTGCAGAGAGTATTCTGTGGTTGGTAATCCCAGCAATGCTGCTGTTCATGATCTTACCATATCTACTCAGACGCGGTTGGGGTTTCGAGGCTGCCATGACTGTAGGAATAGTATCTACAATCATCGCCTATAGTCTGGGCATCTGGGCTGCACAGACATTTGGTCAAGTCGGTTAGGTTGTGAGAATCTGAGGCCTTCGCATATGCTGTAGGTGTAGTTCTAGCAAAGTCGATCGGGGATTTGTCTTGAGGCGACTGTAAGCGGAATTTCGCATCCGGATTCCGAACTATTATGAAGAAAAGGTAGGACCGCGGGTCATGCCTGGAGCGTATGACCGAAGTCGCAATGCTGCAGTCGTCCGCGAGATTTCCGCTAACTTCGAGGCTGCTGTGTCTAGCTTCTTTGGAACTAGAACTCCTAACCGAGATGCGGCGCAGGGTGCACACGACGCATATGTTGCGGCTCTTCGTGCTCACGGCACTGATGTGACTGTTCTACCGGGATTAGATGAACATCCAGATTGCTGCTTTGTCGAAGACACTGCAGTGATGGTAGATGGAAAGGCGATTATTCCGAACATGGGTCATCGCTCCAGAGAAGGAGAACAAGTTGCTGTCGCTGAACATCTCTCTTCCAGTGCTGAAATTATCAAGATGCCAGAGGGCGCTACACTCGATGGTGGCGATGTTGTATTCTTCGATGATCGCTACTTGATAGGGGTTTCAACTAGAACGAATAAGGAGGGGGCTGACTTTCTTGCGAGTCATGTTCGAGAAGACGGTTTTGATTGTGAGTTCATCGATATACCAAGTTCAACTCTACACCTTACAACCGTATGCTCATCGCCTCGCCCTGGCCTGATTATTGCCGCAGAAGGGCACCTTACTGCATCTCAATTGGAGCCACTAGCAGAGAGTGTGATTTGGGTGCCGAATAGGGAGAGTTACGCCGCGAACACAATCGGGTACAAAGGCGATAGGGCCATCATTGCTGATGGTTTTCCTGTAGTTCGACAAACCATGCTCGATGAGGGTTTCAAGATTACAAGCGTGGATATGAAGGAAATCATGCAGGCTGACGGTTCGTTGACTTGTCTCTCGGTTTTTAACGCCTGAATTGGTCTAAACCAAAAGGCGGCGAGTTCAACAACGGACCTATGGTCCGTTGGCTATGTGCTCACGCGAGTTAGCGGCGTTCTCTATGGTGCTAATCTTGCTGCTAACTCCAATTAGCGGCTGCTTTGGAAGCGAGGATTCGAGTGTCGATGCAGGTGACTTGCAAATTAGTTCTGATTCAATGTCTGCGGGTTTTTTCCAAACCCTAGAGTTGACTGCATCTAACAAGATGTCAGTGTTTGTTCCATTTTTGATTAAGGACCCGGAATCTGGATTTGTCCAAAACTCTACTGTTATCGATATAGATAATGGCGATACTGTTTCTCTAGAGGTATTGTTTCCCCCCCGTTCAGAAGGAATCTATCTTCTGCTGGGCGAATATGGTCGAGGACATTGGCCGGTTAGAGAAGAAGTTGAATCATGGACTTCTTGGTATGCAAGAGGAGGGCATCTAGGAGAAGATAATCTTGGTGCGATTAGGGTGCCGGCAAATAATACGACTTACGATACTCTAGAAGTGTATCCTGCCGTAATGCCGGGTTCTGTTGAGGTTAAATTCGTCCAATCGATTAGGGAATCTACTGTGTCGTGGGATGAAGGTGGCGGACATTCAAGTGGAATGCTCCATGGTAGAATAGTATACGAACGGCTATACGAGTTATCTGACCCTACTGATACCTTGGATCCAGTGGACGGAAAAGCGGGATACTACGATAGATGGGCAGGGCAAGGGAACCCTGCGTACGAAGATGCGGCCCTGTATATCATTGGAGAATTGGAAAGTTTTGGTCTAGAAGTCATTGCCCACAGATACGAGTATACAGACATAATGAATGTACAGAATCCTGAGGCATACAACATATGTGCGTACAAATGGGGGTCCGTTATTCGAGACGAATGGATGGTTTTTGGCGCTCACTTTGATGTCGCCCCTCCTGCTAATGCTGTCCTGCTCGACCCTCACATTGTAGGATTCAGAACGTACGGCACTAGGGCGGGTGCGTATGACAACTCTGCTGGGACTGCTATGGTCATGGAAACTGCTAGAGCTCTTGCAGATTTTGATACCAGGAGAACCATGGTGTTCTGCCTATGGTCTGGTGAAGAAGGTGGGAAGAGGGGGTCGGATTATTGGACGGAGTACCACGTAAAGGAAGACAATCCCCAAGTGACTGTGATGAATTACATCAATCTCGACATGGCTGGAGTTAATTGGCCCGGTGGAGGTGGTGCACCTCATGGTGATCCTGATCCTCAAATCGACGAAGATGGTTATCCGAAAGACAGTGAAGTGTGGCCTTTGAGAGTATACATTGGTCCGGGTCCAAATCATGACCAACTGGATCAGCCAGAGATGGTTGGTCTCTCGAATTGGATAGGTTCTGATGCACTGGGGCTAGAAGAACAAATGGGAACGTTAGTTGGTACAAACTACAGTGCAGATACTTGGAAAACTTCTGTTTGGCTAGATATGGATAGGCCGGAAGTAATCGTCTATGAAGATACTACAGCAAGGAGCGATCATGCTAGTTTCCAAGACAACTTAGGTACTGTGACCATTGGCTTTGGTGGATTAGTAGATGGCTATTGGTGCTATCATCAGGTCTGTGATACGCTAGAAGAAATGGAAGATTGGATGGATACTACTGGCAAGAATTACGGGGAAGAAAATACTGGGCTTGCCAATGTTGTAAACAGTCTTGATATGATTACTTGGTGGGCCATGTTGACATTTTTCCATTGTGATGAGCAGCCTATTTTCAACGCTCTTCTCTAAACATTCCATTCTAATGGGATATGAATCTCATTCCTGCGAAGGAATGGTAGAGTAGACATTGGATTGTCATATACTGCTAGTTTAGCATTACCAGAAGTTGTAAGCCCCTCCGCTTCGACAAGTTTGCGTAGCTTCTTCTGTAGTCTCAGTGACTTGCTTGGGCGAGAGAGACCTGAAAATTTCAGAACTGCAACCACCTCTCCTTCCACATGGAGCAATTCAACACCTGAATCGTTTGGTTTCGGGAGATCTTCTATTTTGTGTTCTGATGGCATTGTGAAGGCCATGAGAGATTCGTTACCAGATTCCCACATGTGAACGGGGGCAGTCATTGCGATGCTTTGTTGCCGTTCATTACCACCAAATATGTAGCCAGCGATTCTCCTGAATGGTCTAGCGGATTCGCCATAATTCATTCCTTCGGTTGAGACTCTAGCTTGTATCGTATCTGTGTATTTACGTACCTCGAAGCCATGATATTTGTGAAGTAACTCATACTCGGGTTCCTCGTAATTTGGTGCCATAGTTTCACTTTCGTATAATATCCGCTAGGTTTAGTATTCAGGATTGGGTTTTAGAAAAGTCAGAGAGGAAATTCCACATTAACTCATAGGTGGGTGTTCCATCAATTTCCTCTGGCCAATTGTGATCACGTACTTCCAAACCGTAGTGTTCTATTCTAACGTCATCGATACAATCACTGTGGACTATATGCTCGGTGAAAAAACTAGAATCTATTGCATCGGATTCACATCCTGATTTTTCCGCCCAGTAGTCGATGAGTGCTGGAACTTCGCTCATTGTTCCAACGCCTTCATGCTCTCCTTCTTTCCAATCCCAGTCGGTGTGATAATAGATGATATAATCCAATTTTCCATGAATGTGCATAACCCCCATGCCCAAAACTAGGTCGCAGGTTTCTGGATTAACCGGCATAGTCCCGGCGAAGGATGCGACGGCTGCGAATCTATGGTTCAACTGACAGGCAATCTCGTAAGTGAACATCGCTCCCAAAGAATATCCGATGGCATACAACCTAGTTTGGTCTAGACAATACAACGAAGATAAATTATCTACGATTGCCTCTGAGAAATTATTGTCGTCTCTCGAGGTTGCAGCGGTATTCAGGAACCATTCTCCTTCGGCTTCCGTCCTATCTTGTTTTGCAATAGCGTAAGCCATGATGAATTTCTGTTGTTCCCCCAATTGGTCGAATTGTGCTTGTTGGGCGAAATCCTCTTCTGAATCAGTACCTCCATGGAATGCAATAATCAGAGCCAGTTTTGTTCCAGCTTCAGAACTTGGAGCGGAGAGTCTGAAAATTCGCTCTTCACCATCTACTATTATTGTTATTTCCTCTTGTAAGATTGCTTCCGATGAAGAAATGCAAGGGTCATTTACTGATGTGATTAGATCTGATGTTGATTCTTGGGTTGATGAGGAAATGCCCATACACCCACTAATCGAACTCACTATTATCACAAATGCAAGAAGTATTTTTGTCGACTTATTAGGCATACTTAATCCTCAAGAAACGTTAGGTAAGAGCTCCGGTAGGATGTTCATGTTAAACCAAAACAAGCCTGCAAAAACTGAAACCCATATCCAATAAACAGTGCTGGACCAAGTCTTGACCTTTCTTCCATCAAGTGGCCCGAATGGTATCATATTGAAAGCGCCAAGTCCAACATTAACCCAACACCAATAGTAGAATAGGCCATTGTCTCCATAGGTGAATTCTGTCGATTCAAGACCGAGAGATATCAATCCAAGTCCGACCGCCCAGAGCATGATGTTGCTGAGCGGTCCTGCAAGTGCTATCTTACCGAATTGACTCTTTGTTGTGTTACCCATTACCATTACTGCACCGGGGGCCATGAAAACTATTCCAAGTAAGGCGGCGAGAATTACACCAAATCGAAGGCCGCCGGGTGATGCTCTAAATTCGGCCCAGCAACCATAGTGACGGGCAGATACTTTGTGGGCCAATTCGTGAACTATGAAAGCGGGAGCAGCGGGAATCATCCAGAATAAACCACCCATCAAAAACGCGCTAGGAGAATTCAGAGCTCCGAATATGCCGCCTACTGACATGAATGCCAGAGCTACCGAAAAAGCGAGTGTGGCTTGAAAGAGATGTTCGATTTCGATTTTTGAAAAATGCCATATTGAGCCCTTGTGAACATACACTCTTCGTGGCTGTGGTTCCTCTCCAAACACTCTGAAGAAGGGTTGGCCGCCTTGGCCATTATTTGCGAATACAACCCTTACATGGGGCTGTCTCCAATTGCCATCGTCTCTCGCCTTAGTGTGACTTGCGGGTGAGCGTACGCGTTCGAATGGATCGTCTTCCAAGCGCGAGGCGCGAGGGTCTCTCTCCGCTGCCATTGCTTATCTCACTCTTCTCGTCTCGTTTGAAGGCTCGTTATTGTCAATTCTCATCGAGTAATTCTCCAACCTCATCCAACAAATCTTCCCATGTCGGCGCTTCAGGCCTTGTTGCAGTACCGAACATTTGCAACATTTCCTCTCTCTCATCAGCGTCTGGAGCGCGTTCAGCCCAGGGGTTCTGATTTGCAACTTCACGAATAATCGACTTGTCCTTCTTGGCTCTCTGTGCGGCGAATCGCGCCTCTACTTGTTCCATCGTTATGACTTGCTCTACTCCCTGATGAGCGTCAATAAGGCGGACATAATTTAGCATGAATTCTCCATGTTCACTGTCGTCGATATATTTGCCGGGATTTGCTAACATGGTTACCTGCTCGCGTGCTAGGCGTTCTGCCTTCGTAGTCGCAGGTCCAGAAGTCAATTTGTCTCGTGCCTTTGCGTGTGAATCTATGCACTGTCTACAACGCTCGCTTCCTGCGATGTCCGGGGCATCGCAAGTAAGGCAGCAAACTGCGAATCCCATTTGCTCCATAGCTCGTCGTGGTAATGACATGGGCAGGGGTCGCTATAGGCTCTGAAAGATGAATGCTCCCGCCCGGTGATATCTCAAGCCTCTCTCTGAGGTGTGATTAGGACATTTGAGCCATCTCTATCGATCAGTGGAAGAGATAGGGTGCTGTCGTCGATAATGTGTACGTGGACTGGGCAAGCCGCACCGCAAGCCGGAGCGAGGTAGTCCTTGCCTGAAGTTGTCATCACCAATTTGATTCCGTTGCCGGCTGGAAGTAAGTGATCTATGCCTTGGAATTCCATCATCATGGTGACTGTCTGGCCTGGTATTATTCCTGTTGGTTCATTACCGCCGGAATGGTATCGAATATCCATTGTGGCATGACCAATTCTAATCCCTGTGACTGAGTCTTGTATCTCAACGAATACTTGACCGCCGTCATATACTGCACTTGCTAACATGTGTAATCTAACTAGGCCGGCTATATGCACATCCTCGTCGAATGCGGGGCACTCTACTATGACTTCACTGACACCTCCAATAACAGGGGCCCCTCCAACCCAAGAGTTGCCTTGGTTGGTACAATTACCTAGAGAAACATCAGCCCATACGATGTCTCTCGGAGGCCATGTTTCCTCAATACGCCACTCGCCATCCGAACGCTGTATCTGGGCGGTTAGGTCTGGCTTCGGACCAATTCCTTTGAGATAGTACTCGAACCATTCAAACAAATCCTGAGCCCAATCCCATCTAGTCATGTTATGTCTCGCCTCAAGCCCGTTGCCACTACCTATCCCATCGTGACTACTGACTTGATCTGGGTAGTGATGACCCCATTGGCCGAGAATGCCTCTAACATCGTAGCCTGCATCGATGTATTCCTGATACCAATTAACTCCAATTGGGCCTCCGAAGACTTGGTGAGGATCTACATTCCAATCCTGCATCCCCTGAACCCAGTAAATACTGCCATTCCATTTCCCAAATGCCTTGTCAATATGGCTTCGTTCATCGTAATAATTCTCCATGTATGGGTCCATTTCTCCGCCGATGTAAGTTACTGGACCTGCAAATAGCCCTTCAGCGATATCAGGACATACGTTGTCTAAATCATCCTCATTGTAGTCCACTGTGCTTGAAAAATAATTCATGTGCATAACTTGGCTTCGTGCCTCTGCACTTCCATTTTTGTATAGAAGTGGGTGGAGGGCAGTAGTTCCCGATATTGGTACAATTGTCTTGAGGTATTCACTTGCTTGTGCCGCGGCCTCCCATTGAGTAGCTCCCTCGTAGGACTTGCCGTAAAGACCGACGTGCCCATTGCTCCATTCTTGCGAACCGAGCCATTCCACTGCGTGATGGATTCCCCAGCCTTCGCCTGCCCCTCTGTAATCGAAACATCCGCTAGACAATTCGGTTCCAAAGACCGCCACTTGGGCTAAGGCATATCCGTGTGGAACAAAATTGCGGAAGATGAACTCACCGCGTCCAGCACTTACCACGTTTGTTGGTGAGGATTCACTTCCTTGTGCACCGTAGTCATAGTATGGGCTGATGATCGCAATTACTGGTACTTGTTTGCCTTCTAGGGTATTGTTTGGAAGCCAATAGGAAAGATGGACTGTAGACTGCGAAGGGCCAGTTTCCCAGACATCACTGGTATCCACCTCGATGAAAGCTTCCTCGACGTCAAGGGCATGGTATGGGCCAGATTCCAGAAGGTACGACATCGTGTCATTGGTCTGCCATTCTAGAGTATGTCTTTCCCAAATCGAAGGATAGGAGGTTTCTACGACTTTTTCTGTGGCTTCCTCGCTACCCCAGAACATGCAGCCTGAGAGGCTCATGGTCAACAGTAGCAAAACTGCCGCCCCCGCGTACGTACGCCGCCTCATAGAGGCGGCCTGAAGGGGGTGATATCTCAAACCTGCGTATTCAAAGACCCAGTGCAACCGGTTAAACTGTGGATGATGAAACGGTTCACCGACGCCGCTGGGCAATTCTCGGCGTAATGAGTATGAGTCTTGTTATTGTAATGCTGAATAATGTGACATTGAATGTCGCACTTCCTGAACTCTCAAAGGACCTGAAAGCAGACAATACAGAACTTCAGTGGATTCTAGATGCTTACGCTTTGGTGTTTGGTGGGCTGCTCCTTGTGATGGGTGCCTTGGGAGATAGATTTGGGCGGAAAGCGGCCTTACAAATCGGACTTTTGTTGGTTGCAACCGCCTCGGCACTTACCGCAACTTATGCAACTACTTCTGGAGAGGTGATTGCGGCTCGGGCAGTGATGGGGATTGGTGCTGCTCTTGTAATGCCGGCCACCCTCTCTGTGGTAGTTGTTGTATTTCCTCCGGAAGAAAGGGGGAAGGCAGTAGGAATATGGGCAGCGATGGCCGGAATTGGCGCACCGATTGGATTACTTGTTGGCGGATGGGCTGTTGAGAATTATGACTGGCAAATGGTCTTCTGGATTAATGTACCAATTATTGCTCTGGCACTACTTCTTGGTCTATTTCTGGTTCCTAAATCCAGGGATAATCAGGAGCGTCCTCTAGACCCTATAGGGGCGCTTCTATCCATAGGTGCCTTGGGTTCGATTCTCTACTCAATAATCGAGGCCCCTAGCCACGGTTGGACATCTGTAGAAACTCTCGGGGTTGCAGCACTCGGATTACTATTCACGCTGGCATTCATTCGATGGGAGAAGCGTGTTGAACATCCAATGTTGCCCATAGAGTTCTTCTCATCGCCTGGATTTTCCATGGGTTTGGTTGCGATAATGCTGGCTTTTTTCGTGATGTTTTCTTTCATGTTCACGCAAATGCTTCACTTCCAGCTGGTAAGGGGGCATGGTGCATTAGATGCAGCGCTCAGATTCTTGCCACTACCGTTGGGACTAATGCCTGCGGCAGCTAATTCAGACCGTTTGGTTGCTAAATTTGGAAGTTCTAGAATAGTAAGTACTGGACTAACTCTTGTCGCTCTTGGTATGATTCTTTTCACAACCGTTACGATTGAAACAGAATATATTCAGATCGCTGTGACTTTCTTTCTTCTTGGGTTTGGCATGGGGCTAACTATGGCTCCATCTACTACACTAGTAATGGATTCAATACCCTCAGACAAGGCAGGTGTAGGGAGTGCTACAAACGATGCTAGTCGAGAAATCGGAGGGGCGCTTGGAATAGCCATTGGTGGTTCGGTGTTAAACGAATATTACCAACGTAGCCTACAGGTACCTGAGGGGCTAGAAGAGCTTGATTTAGTTCTCAGAGAATCCTTTCCTGCTGCTATGAGGATTGGAGGAGATATGGTGTCAGAAGGTAACATGTTAGGCGCCGAATTAATCCAATCTGCGCAACTTGCATTCGTAGACGGTATGATTGCTTCCGCGTGGGTTGGAGCGATTATCGCCTTGACAAATGCAATTCTGGTTTGGAGATATATGCCCTCAAGAGCTATCTATGAGGGTGAGTGATTCACTTCATCCAACTAGGAGCCCACCAATTCGCCTTGCCTAGCAACCTCATGGTCGAAGGTACGACGATTGCCCTAACGATTGTTGCATCGACTATTACTGCAACCATCAATGCTAAACCAATTGATTTGATGATTAGTACATCCGCTAGCACGAATCCAAAGAATACTGCGACCATGATTGCGGCGGCTCCTGTAATCAGGCTACCGGAGGCTTGTAGGCCCTCCGCAACAGCCTGGGTATTATCGCCTGTCTCTTCCCATGCCTCGTGAATTCTAGAAAGCATTAGTACCTCGTAATCCATCGATAATCCAAAGGCTATTCCGAATACTAGAGGTGGTACCGTTAGGTCAATTGGTTGGGCGGAATAATTTAGCAGTCCGGTTAACAAACCGTCTTGGAATACTAGGACGATTATTCCGAAGGATGCGGATACGGAGAGGATATTCATCATGATTGCTTTTACAGGCACTAGAATTGATTTGACTTGAAAGAAGACGAGGAGGACCGTTAGGCCTAGTACGAATGCAAGAACGGCTGGAATACGCTCTACAAGATGGTCTTTGAGTTCAACCTCGAATGCACTCCATCCTCCAATTAGTGCTTCGAAATCTTCCCCATCTGAGATTTCAATCATATCACGGACGATTCTTTCTGACTCGTCAGAACCACTTCGATATTGTATCGGTACTGACATTCGTAGGATGTTTTCAGATACAGAAGCAAGCCATACCTCTTGGGTCTCGATTGGCCATTCTGTAAATTCCTGTTCAAATAATTCTGTGTTGCAGATTGGATGATTCACGCCGATTACACCTTCTATTTCTGCGATATTTTGGCAATATGGAGAAACGCGCTCAGAATATTCAACGCTCAGTGGATCGTCGTCGTCGGCGAATACGATAACGATGGGAATGCTGGATGCTGTGTAGGCTGGAAATTCTTCTTCCAGTATCTCAAAGCCTATTCTAGATTCCATATCTGGAGGTAGTGCTTCTATTCCACCAGCACTCATTTCTACTCTTAGGAAAGGTGAGGCGGCTAGTAGCAGAACAACAAGGGCGGGAATTAACCACCTGAGTGGTTTGTCCATGACCTTAATTGAGAGTTTTTTCCAAAATTCAGTCTTACGATTGGCTCCAGGAATTGGGACAGGCAACGAATTGATTTTTGGGCCTAAGTATGACAACAGCGCAGGTAGCACAGTAAACGAATAGAGCATTGCAGCAGCGACCGCGAGGAATGCACCCAGTCCCATGGAAGGCATATGTGTTGCATCGAAGTAGAATAAGCTGCAGAGTCCAACGGCGACTGTTGCACCGGAATACATCACCGCTCTTCCTGCGGTATCCATCATTGTTGCAATTGCACTTTCTGTTGATTCTCCTTTTGCGATTTCTTCGCGGAATCGGCTAATCATGAATAGACTGTAATCGATTGAGACTGCTATGCCGATTAGTGAAATCATACTCACTGAGTATTCCGTTAGACCGAAGAACCACCAGTCTGACATCCAGTAACTTATCCCTGTTGCTAGTGCAATCATCAACAGTGCAATGAGAAGTGGTAAAACCGCTGCAGTAAATGTCCCGAAGACGAATAGAAGGATTATGAGAGAAAGTGGTAGACCTACTACTTCGGCCCTAATTGTGTCATTTTTCATTGCGTTATCAAAGTCATTTCCTATGATTAGGCTGCCTGTTACGGTTACATCGAGTGTTTCGCTATCGAGTTTCTTGAGTGATGGGATTTCGTCTGTGAGATCGGCCTCACTTCCCGCAAGAGAGACGTAAACTGCCGTCTTCTTACCGTCCAAGGAACTATGTGTGGCAATTACTTGTTGATTTGTTGCGTCGTCATAAATAGTCGATATACTGACTATGTCGAGATTCATTTCTCTAATATCCGAGACAAATGACTCTACTGCAATTTGGAATTCATCTTCTTGCCAAGTCATTTCTTGGTGAGAGAGAATATATGTTACGGAGTTTGAGGCTGAGACTGTAAGTTGTTCATCGATTAGGTCCAGAGCTCTTCCAGAATCTGTTGTAGGTGGAGGCGCGTTTCCATCTATGAATTGCTCTCCCTGACTGAGAAGGCCTACTGAAAATAGAAGCGATGCTACTGCAAAAACTACCACTGCCTTACGGTTATCGTGGACGTAGAGACCAAAATTGTAGAGGCGTGTCATGTTACGATTCTTTTGCGAACAAATTGTAGTTATAAGCGAATGTTTTTCAGTTTCAAAATTCAGTTGTAGCGCCTATTCAATTCTGAAAATAATTGGCTTGGTATTTCCGAACCAATAGTCATACGTTCGCCGTCTGGATGATTGAATGAAAGAGAGGTTGCATGGAGGCATAATCTGTTTACGCTCGCTTTTCCAAATCCATGTCTAGTATCCCCTGCAACTGGACAACCTAGATGTTGCATATGGAGTCGAATTTGAGCCCTCCTTCCTGTGTCTATTTTGATGCGGATTAGACTATGTTCGGGGCCCACTTTTTCCTTCTGCCAATGTGTTATGGCTTCTCTACCACCTCGTCTACCTTTCTCCACCAGTCTGACTCTTTTGTCCTTAGTTTCAAGAATGCGGAGATTGATTGTTCCGCTTTCCTGTGAAGGTTCTCGATGAACCACTGCGTGATAGATTCGCTCTACTGAGCGGTCTTTGAATTGTTTTTGAAGGATGTCTTTGGTTTCTGCAGAACGCGCGAATATCATACATCCTGAAGTCTCTCTATCGAGTCTGTGAACTAAGTGTGTTCGGGTTCTTCCACTTTCCCATGCCCATTTTGCGACTCTGTCGAACATCGTATCTAGTTCGCCTCTGTCGGTAGCAACGGAAAGAAGTCCAGCTGGTTTGTTGGAGAGAATTACTTCTTTATCGAAATACAATATCTCAGGTTCAGGAATTGTTTCTTTTGGTTGAGTCAGAGGTTTGTCACCATCTGCTTTCGAAAGCACTTCTACCAACGAGCCTTTTGGGACTTTCATGTTTGCACGAGTTGCCTTATCTCCATCAACTCGGACTCGGCCGTGATCCACCATTCTACGAAGGGAGTTTCGTTTGGCTGTGGGATGAAGTGATGCCAGAACCTCAAGGAGGATTGTTTCCTCTGTGGTTTCGACACTGGGGTCGGGCATATGCTCCGCAGGGGCAAAATCAATTCAAACTGACTGTTTAGTCAAATATTCACGCTACTCGGTCATTTGTGCTATACGGTCACTCAGTAGTAGAAGCGCCGAAGCCCAAAGGCCGACAAATATCCCTAACGATTCGTCACCGTTGAAATATATGCCAATGCTTCCGAATATAGACGCTAAG
>Ga0310343_10000610_pt1 | contig 17257 bp, 15 predicted proteins | sample HC15DNA2025_MG_FD_203519 | JGI IMG/M metagenome (GOLD analysis project Ga0310343, IMG submission 203519) | Marine microbial communities from station ALOHA, North Pacific Subtropical Gyre - HC15-DNA-20-25_MG | ecosystem: Environmental > Aquatic > Marine > Oceanic | place: Pacific Ocean: North... | reverse complement strand
CTAACATGGCCGATGGGCCAATATGTTCAAGTTTTTCCGTTCCGTCTATTGCAGCAATTAAACCAAAGTACCACGGATCCGGTAGTGCGTGAACACGTATCCTTATTTTTTTACGAAAATCCAGAAAAATATAAAACGATTAATCTAATTGCCCCAAACCAATGGCGTTATCCGAGTTGGCGACTCCAGTTGGATTATCCTGAGGACTTGAAGTTTCAAAATGAAATACATCTTAAGCTTGCGCCAGATTTTGGGGATTGCTTTGGGATAGAAGAAACAGTTGCTGTATTGAATAAGTTTCCGGACCTATTAAAAATAAACGCACAGTGCGTCGAAAAAAGTTCGCGGTGAGTTCGTTTAAGTCAGTACTTTTAGGTTTCGGCAAGATTGGTGCGGGTTATTCGGACGATAAGTGTATGGAAAAATATTATCCTTACGCTACTCATGCCCAAGTACTGACGGACCATTCAGCCTTTGACTGGATTGGAGTAGTTGAACCGTCTCAAGAGAAATTAAACTCAGCCAAGATGTGGGGCGTCAAAAATGTAGCCTCAACTTTGAGCGAACTTGAAAGGAGGGAAGAAGTTCAAATAGCGGTTTTAGCAACACCCCCAGAAGCTAGGATAGCTGCGTTAGACTTTTTTCCAAACTTAATCGGAGTGATAGTTGAAAAACCACTAGGTAACACCTTCAAAGAATCTGCAGAATTCGTAGCTGCCTGTGGTCGGAGAGATATTGCAATTGGGGTGAATTTATTTCGAAGATACAGTCAGGCTTACCAAGATTTGGCGAGACACCTCACAAGTCAAATAGGGGTGCCGCAACTAGCCTTTCTCACATATGGAAATGGTCTTAAAAATAACGGAGTACATATGATAGATCTAGTACACATGTTATTAGGACCGACTAAAATAGAACAATCACTATTTAACAAAGCATCATTTTTCGAAAGTCCGATGAAAAATGACACTAATTTACCTTTTGCACTGCATTTAGAATCGGCTGTAACAGTGTTGGCGGCTCCATTAAAATTCTCAAATTACCGTGAAGTGGGCTTGGATATATGGGGTAGTAGTGGGCGACTCCAATTGCTAAATGAGGGATTAATCTCAATTTTCACGCCGAATGGGCCTAATAGAGCGATGACAGGCCAAAGCGAATTAGTGAATGACAAGATGGAAATTAATTTAACTGATTTGGGAACGGCCATGTACAATATGTATGATAATTTAGCTAATTTCCTCAATAACGGTGAAGCGCTGTGCTGTGATGGAGGTACTGCGTTACGAGCAGAAAAGGTGATCGAAAAGCTTCTTTTGGATTAGGCATCGCCAAAAAAAAGGGAAGTTGCGCATATAAATGACGGATATCCTGGTACATGTAGAAGATCCCGGGGCCGCAAATATGGTTATTGGGTTACCTAAAGTAGTTGGTGATTTGGGGTACGAGTGCAAAATATACGCGAGTTGTCATGCGAAAGATCATCTAACTAAAGCCGGACAATCTTACAAAGAAGTAACAACATCATCATCCGAAATACTAGATCTAGAGAAGCCCAAGTTAATTCTGGTAGGAACTTCAGAAGACAAAGAGTCATTCAGTATATCATTAACCCGTTCCGCGAAGGAAAAAAATATTCTATCTGTCGCAGTGGTAGACATGGCATGTAATGCTTCTTTGCGCTTTCGGGGAACGGGCGACGACTCGTTGAAGTATGTGACCGATTTTCTAATTGTTCCAGACGAATTAACAGCAAACTCATATAGAGAAATTGGATTACCTGATGATAGGATCAACGTTATCGGGCATCCGATATATGAAAGAGCTTATAAATATCGCCAAAATATCTCGCCTCATAAAACTCAGAAAAAACAAAGGGAGAAGAAAATACTTTTCATTGCAGAGGGTGTTGACCAACTCGATGCACACCAGTCTTATGTATCAAAAAATTATACCCTTCAAGGAAGGGGAGGTAGCGGTTGGCGTACGGCTATCGTTTTAGAAGAGATACTCGATGCAATATCGTTTAATTCGAATCTAATAGCCGACGTCATTGTTAGGCGTCACCCAAAAATGTCGCCACTTAGTTTAAATATATATAGCTCTGAAGTGACTTTTGATAGTGGTCCAGCATACGATTCAATTAATAATGCAGACGCAGTTGTTGGTATGACATCCATTCTTCTCGTAGAGGCAGCAATTATAGGTAGGCCTGTATTATCCGTTCTGCCTAGCCCAGATGAAAAAGAGTGGTTGGCGCCCATAAAAGCGGATGTCATAAAATCAGTTACGTCCAGAAGCGAGTTGCCGGAGGCTTTAATGGGGCTTTTTGACGGGAAATGCCAAGTTGATTGCCGAAATTTTAAAATCAAAAATTCCACATTGAATATGGCAAACTATATCTTATCGAAGTTCAAAAAGTAATGAGAAGGAGACTAAAGTTTGCAATCGTTGCCACAATAAACGATCCCTTACTCCCTCTAATAATACAAAAATTTTTGGATTTAAAAATACAACCGGAATTTATAATTTGTGATAGTAATGAAATTGATAGCAAACTTGTGAAGTGCGTTCACGATCGTGTAGGAAACTATATGTCATTGGACAGCATTTACAATATTAGGCCGCCAATTCCTTTTTACTTTGTGGATTTTCATAACTCAAAATATACGTGTGATTTTATCAAAAGTAAGGATGTGGATTTACTAGTCAATGGTGGAGTAAATTGTATCTTACAAAAATCTATTATTAATGCTACGCAAGGAATAATTTCCTGTCACCCTGGGTTAATTCCAGATTACAGAGGCTGTTCAAATGTCGAGTGGGCTATTTTGAATGATGATCCGGTCGGTAATACCGTGTACTCAATGAGCGATAGAATCGATCAAGGCCCAATACTGGCGCAGCGGGCACTAACTTTCGAGAATGAAACTGATTATCAATCAGTTCGGGCAAAGGTTTACGACGATGGATTTAGACTTTTGGCTGAGGTTATGCGTGATGTGTCAATGGGTATATTAAAAACTGAAAATGCTAAGGCGCCGGGCAGGGAAGGGAACTATTATAAGAATATGCCCGCGAACTTAGTTGGTGAAGTGAAAGCAAAAATAAGATCGAAAAAATATAAGTTTCAATATACACATGAAGAGTAAGTTCCGAATTGTTGCAGAATAACATAAAAAGGGTAATAGAAGGCATAGGAAGGCTATCAAGTTCTTTTAACTTCATAGGGAAATACTTTTTGAGGCGAGAGCGCGAGGATTTCGAGGGCCATTTGAGGGGGCTTCCGAGCAACTCGCGGTCCTTAATACAAGGAAGCGTGTTATTGGACGGAACTTTTGATAATCCTAATTTTTGGTTCCGCACAATACTGCTATTAAAAGCTCTAGGCGTAAACGAGCCAGATAAGTTGATCGGTTTGTTGGGTCCCTACAGGGCGAATGAACAAGCTAACACTCTGAGGAGTATGGGTGCCCATTTTTTCGAGGAAATGATCCCAGTGCCCTCTAATTCCTCAAAAAAACTTTCAAATGAAATGTGGGTTGCTCTGGAGAGCCCCGATGAAATTTTGAAGTGGGATCTTCCTGAAGGTATTCCTGCCGGGTTACTATACGATCATATATTAAAGAGACAAAAGTCCGAAACAGTTAAGATTAAAGAACCGAAAGGAAGAAAGTGCGTTGAAGAATTCATCTCAGCAGCTTCTAGTGCGAAAAAATTCTTCACGGCCGAAAAGCCCGCATTATTTATTGCTAGCCATGCGGTTGGGGTCAGTAGTGCGTGGGTTTGGATCGCTTTACAGCATGGAGTTCGGGTGATAGTTCCGTTCGGTTACGATGGATTATGCAGATTCTGGTCTTTATCCCAGGTAACCGACATCTTCGATTTTGGACATTTGCTGAATCCTCATTCCTTCAAAAGTTTACCCAAAAAGCAGCAAGAATATTTTGAATGTCAGGGTGAAAAGCGCTTGTCAATGCGGTTTGAAGGACTAGCCAAAGATATTGGCGCCGTACATGCCTATGACAAAAAAGTTGAAAAACCAACAAAGGAAATGATTTGTCAGAAGCATGGATGGAGCAAAGAAAAACCCATTGTGGGTTTTTTTTCTTCTAACTGGCACGATTATCCACATGCGTTTGGCATGAAAAGATTCAGGGATCACTTTGACTTCGCGCAAACGGTTTTAGGCGTAGCCAAGAAAGCCAAGAGGTTCAATTGGTTAATCAAGGGCCATCCCCTGGACAACTTTTATGGCTCACAGGAAATTGAAAAACTATTCCACGATGCAGAGTGCGATCACATAAAATTCAGTAATCAACCGTGTCTTTTTCATGCAATTGATGCAGCAGTTACATGTCATGGGACAATTGGGGTGGAGGCTGTGGCTATGGGGAGACCAGTACTAGTTGGTGATAGGGGGTGGTATGATGATATGGGATTTGTGTTGAAGGCAGATAATAAAAAGCATTTCATAGAATTATTGGGGACTGAGTGGTGGAGTGATGGGGACCGAGAAGAAAACGCACGTCTAGCTCGCAGGTTTGCCGGTATTTTATGGGGAATTCCCGAAAACCAAGGGGAATTCTTCTTAGAAGATGATTCCAAGCAATGGGAATTGTATGGAAAAAATATATCATTGATAAAAAACCATGGGGGCCCGATTGAAGACGAGATGGAAAAGATTAGGCAGTGGTATAATTCGGAAGCCCCAAACTATCATGTACATAAAGTTATGAATACATTCAATTTATGATGGCAAGATGATAGGGATACTAAAAAAAATTAATGATCTGATATGGTTTGAGGTGCTAAAAAAATACCGAACGAGGGCGGGTTGGCTTGTTGGCAGGAAATTTTATGAATATCATATAAATGCGCAAAACTCTGTTTGCCATAAAACAGAGGATGCCGGGAGCATCGCTCGAGCGGCTATGGATTATAAAAAAAATGGTTGGGCCTCATTTACCAACACGGCACTTAATGAGCTAGCTTCAATAATATTTCAGCGATTAAAAGCCGAAAAAAACAAAATATGGGATGCTAATGGGTCATATATTTATGGGGATATTTGGCAGGAATATCCTGAAATAGAGAGTGCATTTAAAAGTGGGATAAAACAGTTTGTGGAACAGTCTTTTAATTCCCAATTTAAAATATTTTACGGCAAAATGTTTCGGAGCTCAGCGCAAGCCAAGAAGCCAGAAGGCTCGCAATTATGGCACGCGGATGGCGGACCCGGTACATGCATGAATCTGATGTTTTGTATTTCTGATGTCGATGAAGGGAATGGTGCTATGGAGTTACTGGACTGGACTGATTCGTTAACTATAATGAAAAATGAGCGGTCTTGGGTTCGTGAAACCCATAGGAAGAAATCAGAATCCAGTTCTGGGGACCAATATGATAGGGAGCAATTTAGAGCCGATAGGGCAAGCTGGTACCAGCGAATGATGACTGAGAAGAAAATTCGTGTTCACCAACCCGTAGGGGAGAAAGGAATGGTTCTGGCTTTTAATAATAATCTGCTTCACAAGGGTGGCTTTTCTTTCACTAAGAAGGAGAGGGTAGTATGTATATTCCATATATATCCTTCAAAAAGCGTCGTTGAATTCGATTATTATCGCCAGAATGGAATTGCGAAGGTGAGTTCTTATCCAGAGAGCCCTGATTTCTAATACGTTATGGATTCGGTAAAAATTATAAGAAACAAAAATTCTTGGAGTGAATCATGGTTCTCTAATGTTTTAAGAAAAGTTCTTCAAATCGAAACAGGCACTCCCGAGGCCGCGTTCTTACAAAACCGTCTAGACCAGGGAGCGGATTCGATTGATTCCCTTCTCAATGAGGACGTCAATTTAACAGAATCTCTAAAAACAAAACTCCTCACTCTGAAAGAGCGGTTGATTTTTAGTGAGAGCTGTTATTATCGAAAATCTGCGGATTTCACGCGTGTAATACAATGGCCAAACAACCCAAAAACCAAAATCGAAGAACCAAATTATTTTTTTGATATACATAAAGACCTACCTTACCGCAATAAGTATCCCTGGATCGATCCCGATACAGCGATAGGAAGTGCAGGCTCATGTTTTGCAATGCGAATTGCGCATCAATTACAGGCTTGGAAATATAATTACATCATTGAGGAAGATGATTTGCCATCTAATCTATCAGGAGATGAGTATTTGAATACCTCTTTTAGAATGGGTTCAGCCCGCAGCGGAACGTTGTTCAATGTCCCGAGTATGCGTCAAATGGTGCAAAGAGCATTTGGAGAATGGGAGCCAGAAAAAATCTTAGTAGAGACAAAGGGGAAACTCAGGGATCCCTTCAGAAGTATTAAACCCTTGTACACCGACGTAGACGGCTTTTTACGAGATTATTGTGAACATACTCAGGCTCTTAATCGCGCGTTATCAAAATGCGAAGTATTTATTTTTACATTAGGTCTTTCCGAAGCTTGGAAATTTTCTCATTCGGGGGAGTATGTTAGTGTAGCCCCACACAATGTTGATGGTTTTCTAGTCGAACCACACAATTTGAATGTCGATGAGAACGTTGCTGAGCTTGAGCTTCTATATAGTGTCTTTAGAAGACATAACCCACGTATAAAGCTTATTATCAGCGTTTCTCCTGTTCCGTTAAATAAAACATATTCCAAAGAGCATCATGTTGTAGTAGCCAATTCTCTCTCTAAGGCAACATTGCGAGTTGCTGCCGAAGTTTTTTGTAATAGGCATCCTCAAAACACGGCGTATTTTCCGTCTTACGAAGTCGTTACAAATTGTACGCGAAACCCATGGGAGGCGGATATGCGGCACGTATCACCGCACGCGGTAGAACGAGTTATGTCAACCTTCGGGAAAATGTTTTTGAAAGGGAAAAGTCCCGTAATTCCAACAATCTTTCATGAACCAGAAACACCGGCCACCGGTTCATTGCAGTCACTTAGGGGACGAACGAAGCAAATTCTTAATGCAATAGGCGGGGAGAGCCTTGTTAATTTTTTCCGCAGGTGAAATCCAGTTTGTAGCTACTCAAGTTTACAAAAAAGATTTGGATTAAATGTCCAACTTACATTGGAGAAATCTATACGAAGTACATCACCAGAGATGGGATGATTTTGTGAGGGAGCATATTCCTGAAGCTAGACTCGTAAAGGATGGGTTTCACAATCGAGTTTATAGGAATGCGGATAGAGCTTATAAAGTTTACCTGAACTCAAATGATGATGACAGAGGAACTCATCAGGCGCTTCAGAGTGAGTTTGAAATATACCAAATGTGTGAAGGAAATCTTTGGAGCATTAATCCAAAATATTCCCATAAAAAAGGGGAATGGGAAGTAATGGCCATGAACTGGCTTAGCGGTCCGACAATGAACGTTCTGATTGAAAATCAGGAGGCCAACAAAATAAGTTTTTTAAGTTTAGTGAAGTGTTTATTTGTTCTAGGTTGGAATGGGGTGAGGTATAAGCAATTTAGAGGGCGGCATATATACTTGAGTGAAAACAGACAGCCTATATTCATAGATTTTGGAGACTCGGTGCGAACTAGTCCTATAGTAGCTTTAATCAAAAATATGTCCCCTGTAGCAAAGACCAACAAGGGGTGGGGATTATCTAGTTTTGGTTATATTGGGGCTGTGATGTTTAGGGAGAAATTCAGAAAAAAATCCCAGTCTAAAAATATAAACTACATCAACATGAGGCCTCATGAATCATTTTCAGAAAATGTCATTAAGCAACAGCACGAGAAAAACAAAAATGAAGCTTGGAAAGCTTTGAAACTAGGGCGCGTTGCACAGTCAAAAGATTTTAAAGAATGGAAAAAATCAATTTGTCAATGGATTGAAAAAAACCCTGAGTTTGGATGTGACCTTTTAAGGTGGGAATACGAAGAAGGCGCTATTGTTTGGGGAGGAGAGAGCTGGGGTGTAATCTGGGATCAGATTCGAAGTCACATTGATTTTAAGGATAAGACTGTAATTGAAGTAGGTTGTGGTATGGGCTTGGCTGCAGTCCACGCACGCCTTGCTGGCGCGAGTTACATCCATTCATTTTGGATCGATTCTGCTGATAAAGATGTCGGGCAAAAGGCAGTTAATTTTTTTGATGTTGATTGTGTTGAGATATCATCAATTCAAAATAGGGCAAAGGCTTCCACAACTGAAGATGATGTTATTGGATTAGCTTTATCAATTTACACTAATGAAAATCACTGGAGCCAAGTTTGCGAATCTTTAAAGAATTGTTCTATAATAGCAAAACGTTCCCGTAAGGGAATAGACTTCATAACACAATAATTCGCCTTAAATTGACTGTAAATAATAGTCCCCCCAAAAAAGCATTCCCGGGAATCCTCATGGATAGCCCATTAACACGGCATCTTTGTCATTGGGATGAAAGTCTTTGGATGGGATTGACTGGAGATGATGCGCAAAGAGTTTATGATTGGATCGATAGCGATATATATACTCAATTGGAACAAGCTCAATTGATTCCCAAATTCAGTGCGGAGTGGAATTCATTGCCGGGATATGATCTCGGTTTGAGGTTCGAGTCGCACTTCCTTCCGCTTAGGCAGTCAGAGCTTTCTATGGAAATGCTCAAACATTTTGCCAGAAGTGTATTAAAAATATCTATTGAGCTAGATAAAAGTGAATGGTGTTTAACCCTCTTGGAGCCGGGGCAATTTGGCGTGGATCAGCACGGTCGCCCACTATTCATCGGAATCCCAGCAATCTACAAAAAAGATAATCTAAAATTTCCATTTTCTGATTTCGCTTCATGTTTCTTATGCCCTCTGGAGCTTGTTGCCAAGCAACCTCAACTCGCTGGTCTCGCTAGGCGAGCAAGCAATCTAGAATTAGGTGAATATCGTTCGTTAGTAACCCCTATACTTTACAAGTTTTACCAACTCGCACACTTGAATCAGTTTATCGACCTCTCGCCGTTTGGGGGACTGTACCACACAGGTCAGTACATAAAATTAGTAAAGGCAGCGCTCAAAGAAAAAATACACCGTCGTCGTACCGGGGCGCCAGCGCCAGCCCCTTGGACGATAGATTTGTTAGAAAAAATTCAGGAAAGGATTGATGGCTTAAATCTTTCTGGGATAAATGAAAAATGGTCTAACTATCATAACGATCACAATATTCAATCTTTGTGCGAGGATGAATTTAATTGGCGGGACCATTGTGAGGGGCAGCATACTGAACAGATTATAACAGTTTTGGAATCGGAAAAACGTGGCACTCTGCTGGACTTGGGGGCTAATCAGGGTTTTTTCTCCGCGATCGGGGCCCAACTCGGATATGAGGTAACGGCTTTAGATACTGACTCAGGGGCAATTGATCAACTCTATCTATCTCTATTGAAGTCTAACTTTTTCCTTCCGATTCGTCCAGCGGTCGTCAATTTTGTTGAGCTAAATGATGAAGAGACAAGTCGGTTTGCCTCGGACGTAGTATTGGCACTAGGCTTCACGCATCATATGCGGTTAGTTCAAGGATTGAGTTGGGATGATATTGCGACGACACTTGCCGGATTAACCAGGAATCTACTTGTTACAGAGTTTAAGATGGAAACTAAAGCGCGGAACAAGAGAGGAAAAATTTCAAAACACGTCGAGGCGGATTATAAAATAGAGAAATTTCTAGATTCTTTAAAACTTCATTTCTCTGACGTGCGCCTCGGTGATTTGACAAAGAAAGAAGTCAGCGGAGGGGGACGGCAGTTAATCCTCTGTTCCGGAAAAAAGTAAGCGTATTTTTGATTACGGAACGGAAAATTAAAAATTGGAGACAATTGATTCCGGCAGCGTATCGTTTGCTCACGCCTAGTGAAAAACGAAGAGCTCTCCTGATTTCATTCTTACTGGTCGGCGCTAACTTACTGGATTCTATTGCTTTGGTGGGAGTAATGCCGTTGATAGGGGTAGTCGTTGAGCCGGAAATGGTGACTACAAATAAGGGTATTGCTTGGCTGCATCAGCTAGCGGGACAGCCGGGGATGGGGCAGTTTGTGCCAATGTTAGTCATGGGAGCACTTGTGCTGCTAGTCGGTGGAAAGATGGGGCAATTCATAATGCAAGAATATGTTCGTAGGTTTGTTCTTTCCTGTCAGAATAGGATGTCCGGTGAACTTATGGCTCGGGCAATAGAGGCTCCCTATCAATGGCATCTAAATCGAAGTGTAGCTATTTCAGCTCACCATTTATCAACTGATATATTAACGTGGGCTAACGACGCAATTCTTAGAACACTAAATGCGATAGGTTACGGATCACTATTTTTAGCAAGCATGGGAATTTTTGTATTCTGCGCCCCTTTAGTCGGATCACTTGGGCTAATTGGTGTTGCCGTGCTTGCCATTTTAATACTCGCATTGATAAATAAACCAATACTAAAAATAAATGAACGCCGGCGGGAAGCGGGGGCAAGATATACCGCATCTGCTCAGCAAATATTCTCTGGAATTAAAGATATCAAGTTGAGCGGTCAGGAAAAAACTTTTTTAGACTATTATAGGAAAGATTTTAATAGATATGGTCTTAATGGGGTAAAGTTAAGATTCATGCAGTCTTTATCGCCAACCGGTTTAATAATATTAGGTCAATCTACGCTGATCGTTATGGTTTTTATACTATGGCAAGGTGGCTCTTCTAGTGGTGAGATATCAGCTCAAATGGCCTTGATGGTTTTAGTCACTTCGCGAGCAATTCCAGGGGCAAATAGGTTTATAAGCGAAGCAAGCGGGATGCAGGCGGCAGTACCAAGTGTTCAAGCTATAATAGATTTTAATGAGGAGTGGAAATTTAGTAGAGATAAAATGAAAGCCCGAAACAACGATAATAACCCATCACTTGAGGAGTGGCAGGAAGTCGGGTTATCCAAAGTATCTTATCGGTATCCGGCATCAGATATATACGCGTTAAGGGACGTGTCTCTGACATTGAACCGCAATCTTTTCTACGGTGTCGTTGGTGCGTCTGGCTCCGGTAAGAGTACACTATTAGACCTACTTGTAGGATTGCTGGAGCCAACACAGGGGCACATTTATATAGATTCACAGAAAACAACCAATCTGAATACAAGAATATGGAGGTCACAAATTGGTTTTGTGCCGCAGGATCCCTATATAGCAGATGATACATTGAGGGCTAACGTGGCGTTTGGTATCCACAAGGCTGATGTGGACGATACTAGAGTTCGCGAGTGTTTATACTTGGCCGGCCTAGAGTCATATTTATTACAATTAAAAGGTGGACTAGATTCAGGCTGCGGCGGTTACGGGGATCAAATGTCAGGTGGTCAAAAACAAAGAATGGCAATTGCTCGGGCGTTATACCAGAAACCCATAATACTTGTTTTAGATGAAGCCACGAGTGCGCTTGATATAGAGACCGAAAGAGGAATTCTAAAGACTATAGAAAGTTTATCGGAAAATATTACTATTGTATCAATATCGCACCGCGTAAGGTCACTGGTGTCTTGCGACAAACTATTTGTTCTGGAAAACGGAGAATTAATAGCTGCGGGAAAATTTAAAGAACTTATGGAATCAAATTCAGTATTTCGAACCTTTGCTGGAGAGGGTATGGATCATGATAAGGTGTAAAATTATTGGAGCAGGATCTATTGGGAACCATTTAGCGCATGCATCGCGGGTTATGGGATGGGAGGTAGTAGTGTGTGATTCAAGTAAAGAATCACTTCGTCGTATGCGTGAAGAAATATACCCATCAAGGTACCAAGCCTGGGATAAAAAAATTAAATTGTACTCAGTTGAAGAAGTCCCAAAGGGCGGTTTTGATCTAATTTTAATAGGAACGCCACCCGATACTCATTTGCCTTTAGCTATTGAAGCGGTTAATGAATTGCCAAAGGCTGTTTTAATAGAAAAGCCTTTATGCGAGCCCTCGATGACCGGACTGGATGACTTAGTTATCAATGCCCAATCGAAAAAAGTAAAAATTTTTACAGGCTACAATCATGCTGTTGGTCGTTCTTTTAATAAGATAAGAGATATTATTTATGAAAATAGATTTGGGAAAGCTCTCACCGTGGATGTAGAATTCAGAGAGCATTGGGGGGGGATTTTCAACGCGCATCCTTGGCTGGAAGGGCCACATGACTCGTATTTGGGTTTTTGGGACCGAGGCGGCGGCGCCTCAGGCGAGCATTCTCACGCCATCCATCTTTGGCAAACAATTGCTCACTGGATACAGGCAGGTAAAGTTAAAGAGGTGCAGGCTTCGCTTGATTATGTTGATGATGGGGAATCCAATTATGATCAATTATGCTCCATTAATCTGCGGTCAGAGACAGGCTTAGTCGGTCGTGTCATACAAGATGTCGTAACGAAACCGACACGCAAGTGGGCGAGAATACAATATTCGGATGGATTTATTGAATGGGAATGCGGCAAACCTGATGGAAAAGATGCAGTTCGATGGGGTGAAGGTGAAGATTTCTACCAAGAGGAACATGAAAAAAATCGACCCGAAGATTTTATAGAAGAGCTGCGACATATCTCCGATACGTTGGATTCGGGAGAATATCTAAAATCACCGATTACTCTCGATAAAGGAATTGACGCAATGCTGGTTATTAGAGCGGCGCATAAGTCCCATAAAAATAAAACTAGTATTATTATATAGATACTATTGAAAGCTAATGATATAGACAGGTGGTTATTAAATCATATTTTTGATAGAAATAGGGTTTTCAAAATCGCAATAAGGAATTGCTACTGTGAATACGCTGGGTGGTTCGGAAGGGAATCGGGACATTTTCTAACTCGAGCCCTAGAAGCAGGTCCAAATGAAGCTGCTATGAGGGATGTTTTAAGAGAGCATTACTCAGCTCACAGTATACAATCTTTTAATGAAACAATTGGAAGTGATATTAACCATCCGTATGGTGATAAATATTTTTTGCCATGGGAATCCGATCGGGTGCGGCCACTTAACAAGTTCCTTTTGTCGCATAAGATAGGCCCTACACCCGAAACCAGATTGCCAATTATTTTAGGCAGATTAAACGGTGTGGTAAATTCGATAAAAAAAAATGGTTTCAAACAAGTATGGAGAAAAGCTGGCTATATAAGATTAATCCGCATAGTAGATATAGATAATAAGGAGTTATATATGGTAAGGGACGGCAACCACCGGTTGGCGGGTCTTTCGTTTTTAAAGTTTACCCATGCTATGGCTGGCTTAGAGACGAGGCATTGGGAAAATTCGGTCCCTTTCAGATTCGTGGCTCGAATTACAGGGCGTAAGTCGCCATCCATTGTGGCAGACCCGACAGTTCGTGAATCCGAGGTCGAGGAGTGGCCTCACGTTAGATCCGGAGTGGTGACCCCTGATGATGCAATAAAATTTTTTAGAGCAAAATTTTCTGAGGCTTTTAAAGAGGATACTCAATAAGAAAAAGAATTTCAGTTATACTTAGAAAAACTGGGCTATACAGTTTTATCATTCGTTATGGGCTATATAATCAAATGGTAATGGCCCTATGGAATTGTTTCAATTGGGTTCGATGGAGGCAAGTTGACTTAACAGTAATATTATGGCCTCCATCTAATGAGTATTTTGAAGAAATTACCGAAATGCTCGCACGAAACTCCGAAATACTGACAGTCAGAACTGTTAATATCCGTGAGGACAGCTTTAGAAAATTTGTGACAGAATTGTATGCAATAGATTACGCGGATCCAAAAAAGATCGCTCGAAAAATCCAGCGTTTAGAGCAGCCTCCGCATCGTATCCAAGTTTTAAAAATTCGATTAAGTAATCCCAAGTTTACGGCGCAAGACACTTTAAATCGAGTTCGGTGCGAGACAATAGGAGATATAAAAGACGAAATTAGGAGAAAATATAGAGGGCTTATAAAAGATTACGTATATGACATAATCATTCATTCAACGGAGACTGATTATCAAAGTGTAGAATTCGAAAATCTAATGCTGAAATATTTGAAAGATTCAAAGGTAGCGTATGATTGATAATATTAAGCATTTAGAGGGATTGGTTTCTGCGGGCTTAGAGCCCAACGAGTACGTGATTATAAACAGTGCGTGGCTCACTCTTATGGGAATACGTGCAAACAATGACTTAGACTTAATATTGAGTTCTCGGTTGTGGAAAAGTCAGTTTAGTGAGTATCCACCACACAAGAGCTTTGGTTTGCCTGGCCCGCTCAACAAGCGAATTAGGGTTCACTCTTTAAATGAAGGGAATTATGTCAATTTTACCGATATACAAAGCAATGACGAGGCGGTGTACCATCATCGAATAGTTTTAGAGGGACTCCCTTTTATTGAGCCGAGATTTTATTTTCAGTATTTGCTCGCTCGACTAAAAATAAACCGGGATAAAATTAAAGGAATATCGTGGTGGCGTAAAAATTTGGTTGTTAGTAAAAATACAAAAAAAATGAAAAATAAAATGGCTAAAGACATCAAAACCGTCAAATCCCTCAAAAAATATTTCCGCAGTGCATCCTATAAAGTAGGTTTCTTAAAGCATATTACCTCCGCTCAATGGGGAAAAAATTGTAATGAATTGGACGAAATTTTCGGATAGCACATATATTATATAATATGGAAACGTACAATTTCAATAATATTTTTGTTTTCGATTTAGCGAATAATCATCAAGGTTGTGTTTCTCATGCAAAGAAAATTATAAATGAGGTGGGGTCTGTCGTAAGCCGTAATAAGGTGCGAGGGGCACTTAAATTCCAATTCCGGCAGCTAGATAGCTTTGTTCATCCTGATCACCAGGAAAAAAGTGAGTCGAAACATATTCAAAGATTTTTATCTACGCGTTTAGAGCGCGCAGATTATGAACAACTCCTCAGTCAGGTTAAGAAGCAAGGTATGATTGCAATGTGTACACCTTTTGACGAGGCGTCAGTAGGCATCATTTGTAAAATGGGATTTGACGTCATTAAGGTTGCCAGTTGTTCGGCTAGGGATTGGCCGTTATTGGAGGCAGTGGCTGCTTCTGATTTGCCTGTCATATGCTCAACTGGTGGGTTGAGTATGAGAGAAATTGATGATTTGGTAAGTTTTCTTGAGCATCGTGCTGTAGATTTTGCTCTTATGCATTGTGTTTCAATTTACCCTACTCCCCCTGAAAAGTGCCAATTAAACCAAATTGATGCCATGCGTAGCCGTTATCCGGACCGAGTGATAGGCTGGTCGACGCATGAAGATCCCGATTCTATATCTCCGGTCCAAATCGCAGTAGCGAAGGGAGCAAGAATGTTTGAGCGACATGTTGGAATAGAAACAGAAACGATTAAGCTTAATAGCTACTCATCCACTCCTGAAAAGGTGGAGACCTGGATTATCGCTCACAACAAAGCTTTGGAATTATGTGGTCAAATTGAGCGTATATCTGATGATGGAGAAATAGAATCTCTAAACTCACTAAAACGAGGTGTATATGCCAAAAAAAATATTGAAAAGGGCCAATGCATTCAGCGAGCAGATGTGTTTTTTGCGATGCCTTTTGAGGACGGGCAACTTGCCTCTGGCCAGTGGTGCGAAGGGATAATCGCACAAGCTGATTTCTCTCAAAATAAATCTATTGGAATTGATGCAATTCAAGTGCCGCCGAGACATGAAGCCCATGTCATTAAAGATGCTGTACATGAGGTAAAGGCACTATTGAATGAAGCGAGAATCCCTCTTAGCTCTGAATTCGAAGTAGAATACTCGCATCATTATGGAATCCCGAAATTCAGAGATTATGGTGCCGTGATTATAAATTGTATAAATCGCGAGTATTGTAAAAAAATCGTTATACAAATCCCCAACCAAAAACATCCAGCACATTACCACAAGCTGAAAGAGGAAACCTTTCAGGTATTATACGGAGTTCTTCATCTTAATAGGGATGGGCAAGAAAGAACTTTTTATCCAGGTGATACTTGCTTAGTTATGCCTGGAGTGTGGCACAGTTTTTGGACTGATACTGGTTGTGTCTTTGAAGAGATATCCACAACTCATCACAACCATGATTCTATATACCGTGATACTTCCATTAACGATCTGCCTCGAGAGGAGAGAAAAACAAAAGTAGACCATTGGGGACGTTTCCAGCTACCAAGCATAGGCTGTGCTCCTGATAAAAAATGTGACTGATATGGCTGTGCAGGTGGTAGATTATTGGGCCATGTTCAAAATGTCTCGGGCGAACATGTATTCATTGAACATTGCCTAATTTATCACGATTGGTCTGGCCGCGTAAAAGTGGCTTTGAGTGTTCATATGGTGGAGAATTTCTTTAATTGCCAAGCTTTTCCGGGGGAAATAGGAGTTCTCATGGCGTTAGGCCACAAATTGGGATTAGTTACACCAAACCGTAGAGATCTACTGCTCGATCCACTAACCGGATATTCATCGGATTTTTTTACCGTGTAGTGCACCGTTGGATTTTTCGATGCTGTTAGTCTAGGGAATTATGATCGTAGGGCGGGCAGGGAGATAGAGTCAGTGCAGAGTGTATAAAGATATTAAATGGCTAAGATGTTATACTGTCTAGTTGATAAAATCCTATATGGTAATAAAGGATTGCCCGATATCAACGCGGAAGCTGATGCTTAGTGGGAAAACTATAAGGAAACAAAGTTGAGAGCGGAGTGCCTGTATTTTATTTCAAGAAATATTTATATCTAGTGTTTTAATATGAGAGGGTTAGTTTTCATAGAGCACAATGCAGTGGCTCGACATTTTCTTCACAACAACACTTTTGATTTGTTGGGTAGTACCCATGATATAAAATATATCTTTCCTGAAAAGAATCATCGAAGAATTTCTCAATTAGAGCCCGAGGCTCTAAATTTGAATGGAGACTTTGAACACCTTCCTATTCCGCCACATCGTCAAAAAATATGGAAATGGCTCTACCTTGTTGATCAGTTGAGATGGAAGCCTGGGGCACAGGCTAGGGCACTGCGAAAATTACACCGTTCTGGAGTCGGTTTTAAAGCATCATTATTATTAAGCTTACTTGGATTACCAGGTGTCAGAAAAATCTTTAAGTCTTTTTCACACAATAGACTGCGCTCAAAACCCTTTAAAGGGTTGCGTGCTTTACTAGAAAGAGAGAGGCCTGACCTATTGATTCACCCCTGTGTCCTCGAAGGGCTTTTTATAAATGACCTTATAGAAGAGTCAAAGCGGATGGGCATTCCGCTAGTAATTATTATGAATTCGTGGGATAACCCTAGCACAAAG
>Ga0310343_10000606_pt1 | contig 17281 bp, 14 predicted proteins | sample HC15DNA2025_MG_FD_203519 | JGI IMG/M metagenome (GOLD analysis project Ga0310343, IMG submission 203519) | Marine microbial communities from station ALOHA, North Pacific Subtropical Gyre - HC15-DNA-20-25_MG | ecosystem: Environmental > Aquatic > Marine > Oceanic | place: Pacific Ocean: North... | reverse complement strand
AAATAATAATGAGGAAGATTTTGATGACCCAAGAATAGATTTGGCAAAAAAATTAATTGAATATCAAAAATTTAAAACAATTTCGAATGATTTGAAAAAAATGCATAAATATCAATCAAATTTTTATGGGTTTAATTATTATCCTAATGAAAAAGATGTGGATTTAAAAACTTTTAATTTGCATAATATTTCTTTGTTTGAGTTTGCAATATTATTTAAAAAGTTAATAGAAAAAAAACCAATTAAAATTAATTATGACTTAAAAAAAGAAAAAATAAGAGTAAAAGAAAAAATTTCATTTATTTTGAAAAAACTATTTAATTTTCCAAAAATAGTTTTTTCAAAACTATTTAATAGAAAGTCAAAAAAAAATGATGTCGTAGTTACTTTTATCGCAATTTTAGAACTTATACAGAATAGAAAAATTAAAGTAACACAAAAAAATAATTTTGATGAAATTTTAATCGAAAAATTAAATATAAAATAAAAATGGATGATTTAAGAATTATTGAAGCTCTTCTTTTTTCTTGTGAAGACATTTTAACCCAAAAAAAAGTTGATTTATGCTTTGATGATTTAAATTCTCCTGATTTAGATAAAACAGTTAGAATTTTGAATACAGAATATGAACAATCAAATAGGTCTTTTTTTATTCAAAAAATCTCATCTGGATTTAGAATTGTTACTCACCCTATCTATTCTGAATGGATAAAAAAAATGTATAAAGACAATTCAAATCTTTCTCAACCTGCATTAGAAACATTAGCAATTATTGCCTATAAGGGGCCTGTAACCAGATCAGATATTGAAAGTATTAGAGGTGTTGGTTGTGTTGGAGTTTTGAAAACTCTTTTAGACAGAAAATTAATAAAAATTAATGGTAGATCTAAAGATATCGGTAAGCCTTTAATTTATGTTGTAACAAATGAATTTTTAATTGCATTTGGAATAGGCTCAGTATCTGAACTACCTAAATTAAAAGAGGTAAATGAAATAATTAATCAAAATCCTGCGAGTTGATTTTTTGCGATGCGTTTAATTAAATATTTGTCAAATTCTGGAATTGCTTCAAGAAGAAAATGTGAAATTATAATTCGAGAAGGAAGGGTTAAAGTAAATAAAGAATTAAATGAAAATCCTTTCTTTGAGATTAATTCAAATGATTTAGTAGAATTAGATAACAAAATAGTTGTTCCAGAATTAAAAAAAAAAATCATAAAAATAAATAAGCCGAGCAATATTATTACATCAACAAAAGATACTCATAATAGAAGAACAGTATTGGATTTATTGCCAAAAAAAGAAAAAAAACTTTTTCCTGTGGGGAGATTAGATAAAAACACAACTGGTGTTTTGCTATTAACAAATGATGGTGACTTAGCTTATAAATTAACTCATCCTAAGTTTAAAGTATTTAAAATTTATTCTGCTGTTTCTTCAAAAAAATTTGATTTGTCTCAGATAAAAATAATTGAAAATGGAATAAATATTGGGGATGGTGAATTTGGATATGCAGAAATAATATCTCAAAAAAAAATTGATAAATTTTTTGAAGTTAAATTAAAATTAGCTCATGGCAAAAAAAGAGAAATCAGAAGAATATTTAAATCTTTAAAAGTAAAATTAATTTCTTTGAGAAGGTTGTCTTTTGCTGGTATTTCTGCTGATGATTTAAAATTAGGTGATTATAAAACATTAACTAAATCTGAAATTAAATTATTAAAATCAAGTATAAAAAAACAATTTTAAAAAATCTTATTATTTTACTTAAAAACTTTTATTTAAATTACTAGGCTAAAATAAGATTAGTTTTATGATAATTGCTATTGATGGACTAGCTGGTTCAGGAAAAAGTTCTACGGCAAAAGGTGTCGCAAAAAAATTAGGTTTTTTTTATTTAGATACTGGGGCTATGTATAGAGCTGTAACTTATGGATTAATAAAATCATCAATAAAATTTGATGAATTTAAAAAAATTGAATTTTTTTTAGATAATTCTAAAATTAATTTTAATTTAGATGGTTCGGAAATTAATTTAAATGGTAGCAATATTACCAACGATATTCGAAAAAATTTAGTTACGTTGAATGTAAGCGAGGTAAGTAGTTTAAAATTAGTTAGAGAAAAAATGGTTTATTTGCAAAAAAAAATTGTTAAAAACAAAAATTTTGTTGTTGAAGGAAGAGATATTGGAACAATTGTTTTCCCAGAAGCCGATTTCAAATTTTTTTTAAAAGCAAACATTAAACAAAGAGCAATCAGAAGAAAAAATCAGAATTTTAAACAGGGTAATGATAACAATATTAATGAAATTACTTCAGAATTGAAGCATAGAGATAATAAAGATTCTTCAAGAGAAATATCACCTTTAGTAAAAGCAAAGGACGCTATTACCATAGATACATCTAACATTACTTTAAATGATCAAATTTCATTAATTTGTAATTATATTAATAACTTTAATTAAGTCAGGAGATAAAGGATACCAGTGAGTAAGGATAAAAAAGAAAATCAATTAAAAAATAATTTAAATAATTCAAAAGAGACAAATGAGTCATTTGATGAAAAAATCGAAAAAGAAACTCTAGAAACTGAAGATTTAGCAGAAGAAACAACTGTAGAACAAAAATTAGAAACTGAAGATTTAATTAAAGATATTGTTGAAAATGAAATAAATGAAACTGAAGATATAAATAATGACAAAAGTAATGATTTAAATATTAAAGAAGATATAAAAAACTATTTAGATAAAAATATCTTTGAAGATATTAAAACAATTGAAGAATCTGATATTTCAAATCATGAAGAGTATGTTTTAGATGATGAAAAAATGAATAAATACGTAAGCACCTTTTCAGATATTGCTCAAAATCAAATAATAAATGGAACAGTTATAGGTCAAAATGAAAAAGAAATTATAATGGATATTGGTTTTAAGTCTGAGGGAATAATTCCACGAACAGAATTTAGTACTGTATCCATACCAGATCTAGGTGAAAACATGGACGTTTATCTTGAAAAAATTGAAGATAAAAATGGCCAAACTATCTTGTCTGTTGAAAAAGCGGTTTGGATGAAGGGTTGGATGAAGTTAATGCAAATTCAAAAAGAAGATAAAACAGTTATGGGTAAGGTAATAAGAAGAATCAAAGGAGGAGTAATTGTTGATGTAGAAGGTATCCAAGCTTTTTTACCTGGATCGCAAATTGATGTGAGGCCTGTTCAAGATTTTGATAATTTATTAGGAAAAGAATTAGAATTTAAAATTGTGAAAATTAATCAACTTAGAAAAAATGTTGTATTATCAAGAAAAGCATTATTAAGTAATTCAATGAAAGAGCAGAGAGATCAACTTTTTGAAAATATTGAAGAAGGACAAATAATGCAGGGAGTTGTTAAAAACATAACTGATTTTGGTGTTTTTGTTGATTTAGGAGGATTAGACGGTCTTTTGCATATTACTGATTTATCTTGGGGGAGGGTTAATCATCCATCAGAAATAACTTCTATAGGTGAAACAATTAATGTAAAAATAATTGAAATAGATTTAAAAAAACAAAGAATATCACTTGGATTGAAGCAGTTAGTTCCTCACCCATGGGATAATGTTGAAGATAAATTTCCTATAGGATCATCTATTAAAGGTAAAGTAGTTAGTTTAACTAACTATGGAGCTTTTGTTGAACTAGATACGGGTGTTGAGGGCTTAGTACACGTTTCTGAGATGTCATGGACAAAAAATATTAGAAGGCCAGATGAGGTTGTTCAGCTTGGTCAAGAAGTTGAAGCTCAAGTACTTTCAATAGATTTATCTGATCGAAAAATAGCACTTGGTTTTAAGCAATTACAAAATGATCCTTGGCAGGAAGTTCAAGAAAAATACGAAGTGGGTTCAACATTAAAAGGAGATGTTCGCAATCTTACTCAATTTGGTGCTTTTGTTGAACTAGAGGATGGAATTGATGGATTAATTCATGTTTCAGATTTATCTTGGACTAAAAATATAAACCATCCCAAAGAAATTTTAAAAAAAGGTGATAACGTTGAAGTGAAAGTTTTAGAAGTTTCTAAAGAAAATCATAGGATTGCACTTGGTTTAAAGCAAATGCAAGAAGATCCTTGGGATGAAATTAAATCTAGCTTTTCAGTTGGAAATAAAGTTGATGGTAAACTATTAAAAATTTTAGATAAAGGTTTGATTTTTGATTTAGATCTAGATACTGAGGGAATAATTAAAACTGATGAAATGAGCGATGAAAATAAAGTGATTATTAAAGATTCAGTTGAAATTGGACAAACATTAGAGTGCAAAGTCGTAGATGTAAATCAAGATGATAAGAAAATAATTTTAAGTTTTTTTGATGAAAAAAAATTTATAGAGAAAATAAAAAATGATATTGAAAAACCATCAAAAGAAAAATAAAATTTTAACAAATTATTTAAAGATTTTTTAAAATTTTTATGAATAAAATTTCCAAGAACTCAAAAAAAGGTCATCTATCAACATTGCTAGGTGCCTTTTTTTTTGCTATTATACTATGGTTATTTGTTATTTCTGAAAAAAATTATAGCTATGTTTTTGAAATGCCAATTGAAGTAAGAAATATTAGGGAGGGTAAAACTTTAGGTGGGGAAGTTTCTCCAACCGCAGACGTAAGATTTAAAGGAACTGGAAGAGAATTGCTAAAAGCATTGTTACTAAAATCAATCTCAGATTTTAAATTGGTGCTTGATTTAGAAAGAGTTAATACAAATTACGATTTTTATTTGAATGATTATTTTGAGAGATATAATCAAAAAGTTGTAATTCCTAATAGCTTTAATATAGAATATGTTGAAATAATTAGACCCGAGTCAATTCAAATATCTTTAGATGATTACATGGTTAAGATGGTAAAAGTAAAATCAAAGGTTTCTGTAGAAGTTTCTCCAGGATACATAATTGTTGGAGAATTTAATATCTTGCCAGAGTTGCTTGAATTTAAAGGTCCCAAAGAAATAATTGAAAATTTGGATTCTATTGAAACTATTTCAAAACAATTTAAATCAGTAAAAGCACCTATTAATGAAAAAGTTCCTGTTTCGTTTAATTTTACAAGGGTAGTTGAATCTTCAGATTCATTAATAACTTTTAAAGCTAATATTCAAAGTATTGGTGAGAGAATTCTTTCTGAAATACCAGTTAAAATTTTAAATGTTCCAGATAATATTCAAGCATTCCCTAATCCTTCAACCGTTTCTTTAAATATTTCTGGAGGAGTTGAATTTATTGCGTCTTTAAAACCAAATGATATTGATGTTTATATTGATTATAAAGATTTTACTAAAAATGATATTTCAAATGAACCAATAATACAAGTTCCTAATGATGTTATTGAATGGCGAGATTTATCGCCAAAATTCATTGAATTAACTATAAGAAGATTACCTGAATGAATGTTTTAGGTATTGAAACATCATGTGATGAGACCGCAGTTTCGATTTGTTCTGAGGGAAAGATTGTTTCATCTATTGTTGCATCTCAACAAAATCACTCAAAATTTGGGGGAGTAGTTCCTGAAGTTGCTTCAAGAATGCATGAGAAATTAATATTAAATACTATGATAAAATGTTTAGATGATGCAAAAATATCAAAAAATAAAATTGATGCTTTAGCTGTTACAATAGGCCCAGGTTTAATGGGAGCATTGCTAACGGGAGTAAGTTTTGCTAAAGGTTTATCTGTAGGTTTAAATATTCCATTAATTGGAGTGAATCATATGGAAGCACATTTATTCTCAAATTTTATTGAATATCCAGATTTAAAATTTCCCTTTTTATGCTTATTAGTATCAGGTGGACATACTCAAATTTGGAAAGTAAAAGATTTTAGAAATTATAAATTGTTAGGTGATACTAGAGATGACGCTGCAGGCGAAGCTTTTGATAAGGGTGCAAGATTATTAGGCTTGTCCTATCCTGGAGGAGTTGAAATTGAAAAAAAATCTATCAATGGAAATCCAAATAAATATGATTTTCCTTTAGCTCTTTTTAACTCAAAAGAGATTGAATTTAGTTTTAGCGGATTGAAATCATCATTATTAAGATTTTCTGAAAAATTTAATGGGGAAATACCCAAAAATATCATTCCTGATGTAGCAGCGAGTTATCAAAAAGCAATTGTAAATTCATTATTAAATAAATTGAAATTAGCTTATGAAAAAACAAATATTAAAACTATTGTAATAGGTGGTGGAGTTGCTGCAAATAAAAGTTTGAGGGAGAAAACATCATTAATTTTCAAAGATTCAACTGTCTTATTCCCAAGTCTTCAATTATGTACTGATAATGCTGCCATGATTGCATTTCTTGGCGAAAAGTTAATAAAAAAAGGATTTAAATCTAATCTTTCTATAGGTGTATATCCTAATTTGAAGCTTGATGAGTCTTTAAAATAATAATGTCTCCAATATTAAATCCATGGTATTTATTTTTTATTTTAATCTTTACATTTATTGTAATTTTTATTAGTTACAAGCCTTTACTAACACGTTCAAAGAGGTATTTTACATTATTATTTATTTTTCGATTTTTTTCAATTTCAATAATATTATTTCTATTATTAAATGTCAGTATTTTTAGAACAAAAATTTTAGTTAAAACTCCATTAACTAAAGTATACTTTGATAATTCTGTTTCTGCTCAATATCATCAATCAATATCAAAAGAGTCACTAATTAATAGTTATAATGATATTTTAGCAAGTTTAAATTTTAATGATAAAAATCTTAAATTTAATCCACAAATAAAATCATATAGCTTTGGTGAAAGAGTAAATCTAATTGACTCTCCATTAGATATGAAAATTAATGAATCATCTACTAATTTTTCTTCAATAATTTCAACATTTGATGAAAACTCTGTTTATGAAGATCTTCAAAATATTATTATTTTAACAGATGGTCAATCAACTCTTGGTGATGATCCAATTATTTCATTTAAAAATATAAACACTCCAATATATACAATTGGTATTGGAGAAAATTATAAATTGGTTGATTTGAAAATAAATAAGGTCAATGTTCCAACATATGCTATTGAGGGTGATCCAGTAAATGCAGAGGTAATGATAAATTTTAAAGGAGAAATTAACCAAAGAATTAATGTTTCTTTAGAAAATAGTAAAGAACTTATTGGTACTCAAATAATTTCATCAGGTAGAGATGGTTCAAATAAAATAGTACGGTTTCAATTTAATGCAACACAAAGTGGATTAAATGAATATTTAGTGAAAGTTTCTACTGTTAGAGATGAAATTAACATAGATAACAATAACTATAAATTCAATATGAATATTATAAAAAAAAAATTTAAGATCGCAATTTTAACTGGTTCTGCATCATTTAATACCAGATTAATTAAATTGTTATTATCTGAAGAATCTAAATATTCTATCGATCATTATGTAAAAACATCAGAATTTTGGAATAATCCAATTTCTAATTTTTGGAAAAAAAAATATGATTTAATTATTCTGGATAATTTTCCAACATCATCTATATCTGAAAGATGGTCTTCTGATTTAGATAGAAAAATAAATAATGAAAATTCATCACTAGCTTTTTTCCCTGGTAATAATACAAATAATAAGAATTTAAAATCTTTTTTGGAAATCCTTGATCTTGAAATTGACAATTCAATTTCTCCAAAAAATAATGACTCAACTAGATTTTCTATAGTAGCAAATAATAATAATAATAATAATCCATTAATAATTAATCAAATAAACTGGGAATTAATGCCATCAATTACACCAAAATTTAATTTGAATTACAATCAAAATAGTATGTTTACACCTGCTTTTTTTGATCAACAATATTTGCTTAATCCGATTTTTTTAATTGGTAAAGATTCAAATAAAGACTTTAAAAAATTTATTGTTAACTCTTCAAATTTATGGACTTTATATTTTAAAGATTATGATGAATTTCTTAAAAATAATTTAGATTTGTATTTTAAAGAAGTTTTTAAATGGTTAGTATCAACTGCAGGTGAAGATAATAGGTATTTTAGATTATCTAATCAAACATCAATTCAAATCGGTGAAGAAATTATACTAGAAGGTAATTTTTTAGATATTTCAGAAGAAATATTAAAAAATAATATTTGGTGGAGAATTTTATTACCTTCAAATAAAGTAAAACTTGTTCCACTAATAAAAGAGCAAGATGATGTTTGGAGAGCAAGATTTATAACTACAGAGAAAGGTCTACATAACTATTGGATTGTTTTTGAAAATGAGGAGTATAATTTATTGAATTCTTTTACGTTTAATGTAAATGAAGGACTTTTAGAGTTAAAAAATGTTTTTCTTAATAAAGAAATACTTCAAAATATATCCAGTAAATCAAATGGAGTTTATTTGCCTTGGAAGGACAAAAATAAAATAAGCAAAATAATAAATTATTCCGTTAAAAAAGAAAATTTATCAAACATGATTTCATTTTCTCATTTGAAGGAACTTTTATTTTTACTTTTAGTTTTATTAACTGTTGAATGGGTTTTAAGAAGAAAAATAGGTTTGCAATAAAATAATAATAAAGTAATGAATTGGCTATGAATTAATATGGAGCTAATTTAGACTAGGTGTTAAATGAAAAAAATCACAATAATTGGGACAGGTTATGTTGGTTTAGTTAGTGGATCAGGGTTAGCTGACTTTGGTAATGATGTAACTTGCTTAGATGTAAATTCTCAAAGAATAAAAATTTTATCTGAAGGTAAAATTCCTTTTTTTGAGCCCGGGCTTTCTGAATTAGTTAAAAGAAATGTAGATGCTAATCGATTACATTTTTCTACAGACCTTGATAAATCACTTTACGATTCTGATGTGATTTTTATTGCTGTTGGAACACCGATGGATGATTCTGGTGCTTCAGACATTTCAGCTGTAGAGAAAGTTGCGGTTGATATAGCTAAAAAAATTACTTCATACAAAGTTATAGCAATAAAAAGTACTGTTCCAATAGGAACATGTAAAAAAATTGAATTAATGATTAAATCAAAGTTAAAAAAAAATATTAATATAGATATTGTTTCAAATCCAGAATTCTTAAGAGAGGGTGCAGCTGTAAGAGATTTTCTAATACCTGATAGAGTGGTAATAGGGTCAAATTCGAAAATTTCGCTTGAAATAATGAAGGAAGTATATAGGCCTTTGTTTTTGAATGAAACCCCTCAAATAATTACAGACTTACAAACTGCTGAAACAATAAAATATGCCTCAAATTCATTTTTGGCTGTTAAAATTTCATTTATTAATGAAATAGCTAACCTTTGTGATAAGACTGGAGCAGATGTTCATGTGGTTGCTAGAGCGATGGGTTTGGATGGAAGAATCAGCCCTAAATTTTTACATCCAGGTCCAGGATTTGGCGGTTCCTGTTTTCCAAAAGATACTGAAGCGTTAATTAATGTTGCTGAGAAATTTAATGTTGATCTTAAAGTTGTAAAAGCTGCATCAGATACTAATAAACTTCAAATAAAAAAAATTATTGAAAAACTTGATAAACATATTAAAAGTTACAAAAAAAAGAAAATTGGAATTTTAGGTTTAGCCTTTAAAGCAAACACTGATGATGTTCGTGAATCAAAATCAATTCAACTTATAGAACATCTTATTTCAAAAAAAGTTGAAATAGCCGCTTATGATCCTGTTGCAATTGAAAATATGAGAAATCTTTTTCCAACTGTAAATTATAAAAATACAATGAATGAAGTAATTAAAAATGCATCTGCGATAGTTATCATGACTGATTGGAACGAATTTCGTGCATTGGATCTTGAAAAAGTTGGTAAAATAATGAAAGAAAAAATTATAATTGATTCAAGAAATTTATTGAGTAGAGATGATTTATTTAATAACGAATTTATATTCGAGGGAGTTGGAAGACCATTTCAAAAAAAATATGATTGATGGAGTTAAAATAAAAAACCTAATTGTTCATCAAGATGTTCCTGATACAAAAGATGAAAATTCTAAAAAAGGTTTTTTAGTTGAAGTTTTAAGAAATGATGATGAATTATTAGATAAATTTGGCCAATCAACTTTTACAATAGCATACCACAATACAATTAAAGCGTTTCATTGGCATAAAAAACAAGATGATTTATGGTTCATTTCATCTGGTAAGGCATTTGTTGTATTGTATGATCTTAGACAAAAATCACCAACATATGCAAAAAAACAAATAATTAGTGCAGGAAAAGATGATTATAAATTAATTTTAATTCCTCGTGGTGTTTGTCACGGTTATAAAGTTGTAAGTAAAGAACCTGTCGCTTTATTTTATCATACCACTGAGAATTATAATGTTGATAAACCAGATGAATATAGAATACCATATGATGATCAAAAAATAGGTGTTGATTGGGATTCATTAAAATGAAAACTTTTTTAATCACTGGTGGATTAGGTTTTATTGGTAGTAACTATATAAAAAATATAATTAGCCAGAAGAAAGAATGTAGAATTATTAATTTAGATAAAATGACTTATGCTGGAAACCCTGAGAATCTTAAAGAAATAGAAAATCTGAGTAATTATGTTTTCATTCAGGGCGATATTTGTGATGATCAAATTGTTGACAAAATATTTTCTAAATACTCACCAAGTATAATTATAAATTTTGCCGCTGAAACTCACGTTGATAGGTCAATATATAATCCTAGGGAATTTATTTCTACTGATGTTTTTGGTGTTTATAATCTTTTATTTCATGCAAATAAATATAATATTGAACTTTTTATTCAAATTAGTACTGATGAGGTATATGGTAGTATAGAATCCGGTAGTTTTCGCGAGGAAGATAATCTTTTACCAAGTAGTCCTTATTCAGCTAGTAAATGTGGAGGTGACAGGTTAGCATATTCATATTTTAAAACTTATGATTTGCCAGTTATAATAACCAGAGCTAGTAATAATTTTGGTGCTTTTCAGTACCCTGAAAAATTAATTCCTCTTTTTGTGACAAATGCTATTGATAATTTAAAATTACCAGTATATGGAAATGGTTTAAACGTAAGAGATTGGTTATATGTTGATGATCATTGTGATGCAATAAACTTTTTAATAAATAAAGGTAAACCTGGTGAAGTTTATAATATCGGTGGAAATAATGAATTTTCAAATCTTGATATAACTTATAGAATACTTGACCAATTAAATAAACCCAAAGAATTAATTACATTTATTGATGATAGAAAAGGCCATGATTTAAGATATTCTTTAGATTGTTCAAAAATTAATCAACTAGGATGGACTCCAAACAATAGTTTTGACGAAGCACTAGAAAAATCTATTGATTGGTATAAAAAAAATAAATTGTGGTGGGATCCAATTAAAAACGGAAATTTTAAAAAATTTTATAAGAGTCAGTATAAAATATGAAAAATTTAAGTTGTTTTTTATTAATAATATTTTTTTCAGTGAATTTATTTTCACAAGTAAATACACAAAGGTCTTTGTTGCCAAATGGTGGAGATCAACTTGAAAAATCATTATTGTATAGGGAGTATGATACGGTTCCATTTGCACTTGAGGGACCTATTGACCCAAAAAACTATATTCTTGGACCTGGTGATAGGTTAAGGATAAATATAAGTGGGGGTGTATTTGAAAAACCAACGACAAGTGAATGGTCATCTGAAAATATTGATAACTATATTTTGGTAGACCCTACAGGTAATCTAATTATACCTAGATTTGGATCGATTAATGTATTGAATACTACTATAGATAATTTAGAAAAAAAATTGAATGAAATTTCAAAAGACAGGGTTTATAAAAATGCAATAATTGGAGTAAATCTAATACGACTCAGATCTTTTAGAATTTTAGTTTACGGCGCTGTAAATCAACCAGGTTTTGTAACGGTAACTCCAGTTACTAGACTTTTAGATTGTTTAAGATATGCGAAAGGTTTAAATAAATATGCAAACATAAACTTAGTGCAACTTATTCGTGATAAGAAGATGTTAGAAATTGATCCAAAATTATTTTTAGTTAATGGGAATTTAAACAGCAACCCAATAGTTAAAGAGGGTGATAAAATTTACATTCCCTTTAATCAAAATGTAAAAAATGAAAAAGAAAATTTGGTTGAATATAGTAGTACTGATATTATTGTTACAGGTTTTGTAAGAACTCCAAAAAGATTTGCTCATGTTACTGGTTATACGGCAAGAGATTACATTGCCTTAGCTGGAGGAACATTAGATATTGGTAATGAAAAGAATTCAAAAATAATACAACCTAATGGAAATCAAATAAACAATGCACTAAATACGATTGTAAAACCTGGAGATATAATCAATGTACCAGAAGCCAGCAGAAGTAAACTTTTCAAAAATATGGGTGCAATCCAATCTCTCACAAGTGTAGCAAGTTTGATTTTAGCTTGGATGGCAATTGATCAAAGAGCAAATTAATATGAATACATTGACTGACCACGAAAAAAAGATTCTTGATTTAATTAAACAAAACCCTAAAATTATTTCTGATAGATCTCTCAGAGAAAAAATTGCTAAAGATAATAATATTTCAGAAAAAACACTCAGAAACAGAATTGCAGAATTTAAAAGGTTTGGACTAATTCAAAGTGACTCTTTGGAGGCTTCAGAAAAATATAAAAATTTCTTTATATTATGGTCTAGAAAAAAATTAATTTTCATAAATTGCATTTCTGTTACTTTAATTTCGATTGTTATATCTTTGTTGATGCCAAAATGGTATGAATCAAAAGCAGTAATTTTATCTTCAAGTGCTGGTAAAATTAATTTAGCATCTGCTTTTTCTGATTTACCTTTAAATCAATTTGGATTTTCCCCAGTAAGTGAAGATATATCTAGTTTTATATCAATATTAGTTAGTAGAAATGTCAAAGAGAAAATGGTTGAGAGATTTAATTTAATCGATGTTTATGATTCAAGAGATGTTGAGTACGCAATTAAAGATTTTGAATCGAATATGAATTTAAAAGTAACAGATGAAGGAGCTTTATCTATAAGTATTTTTGATAAGAATCCTGCGCTGGCTCACAAAATGGTTGCTGAATCTTTAGTTTTATTAGATTCAATTAATAGAGAGTTAAGCAGAGAACAAGGTCTTTTTAATAGAAAATTTTTAGAAAAGAGATTAAATGAAAATAAAAGAGATCTTTCAATGGCAGAAGAACAGTTAAAAATTTTTCAACAAAAGACAGGAGTAGTTGATGTTTTAACTCAAGTGACGTCGCAAATGGAAGCTTTTTCTCAATTACACTCTCAAGAATTGCAAGCATATACCTCATTGTATAGTGCAAGAGCTCAAACAAAAGTACAGTTAAATACTTTAAAAGCTACTTTAAATAAAGATAATCCAAGTATTAAACATTATGAGGTAATGTATGATGAACAAAATAAAGAGTTGGATGAACTTAGATCTAAGCTTGACAAAGAACTGGAGGGTTTATTACTAGACTCTGATGAAAAAACAAAAAATGATAAAGTCTGGGTTTCGATGTCATCATTTCCAGATTTAGCAATGACTAGTGCTAGATTATTAAGAGAGGTTTCAGTTCAAAGTAAGCTTTTAGAAATTTTAGTACCCCAATATGAACAAGCCAGAATGGAGGAGAATAAAAATATTCCAACTTTGCAAATTCTTGATGAACCTAAAATACCATTAAATAAATCAAAACCTAAAAGATTATATATTGTTCTTGGCTCTTTTTTTATGTCAATTATTCTTTCTTTTTTGTTAATTTTCTTTGAGTATTATTCTCGAGATTTGAGAAAAACTATTGCTTCATTCAATTAATTTTAAAGATCAATTATTTCTCATTCTCAGTTTGATATTTTTACAAATTGCATCAACTTTTCTTGCATTAAAACTTGATCCAATTTTATTTTTTTTAATTCCCTTTTTGCTTTTATTTTTTTATTACCTAATTATAAAGCCTCAAATAACTTTATTATTAATAGGGTTCATAAGTATTATTAAAGGTTTTTTCATTGAGCAATTTGAAATTTTTCAAACGTTAGATCTAACTTTATTATTGGTTGTATTCATTTGGATAAGTTTATTATTTTATTTTTTAAAAGGTGAGCTTGTTTTTCCTAATTGGAGTATTAAATTAATTACAAGTTTTTTCTTGTTTACATTATTTTTCATTTTTTCAGGTCTTTATTCAGTTTCGCCAAATTATGGTTGGTTGAAAATCCTGAGATTTTCAATTTTATCATCAACATTATTTATTACTCCTATTATTTTTTTGAAAAATAATAGAGATTCTAAATCAATGTTGGATTTTTTTAAAATTATTTCAACAATGATTTTAGTTGGTATGTTAATCAATTTAATATATTTGTTTTATACGGGTGAATTGATTTCATATTTAATTAGAGTTTCAATACTTGGAGCAAACCCAATAGCTTTAAGTAGAACATTAGCTACAATAGCAGCTATGGTTTTAGTAATTGGAATTAGGAGGAAAGGGTTTCAGCATTTTATTTCGCTTTTAATTTTAATACCTATTTTACTAGCAATAGTTTCAACAGGTTCCAGAGGTCCTCTATTAAGTTTGTTTTTAGGAATGCTTATTTTTACAATTTTATTTGAAATAAAAGAATTTAAATATCGTTCTTTTTTTTCCATTTTGGTATCTATTTTATTTGTAATGATTCTTTTTAATATACTTCCTGAAAATCTAACATCAAGGTTTGTCAATTTTTCTCAAGGAGATAATATTTTAAGTTCAACAGGCTTTAATAATGTAAATACAATTAATTCAAGATTTGATTTTTATTTAATGTCAATCAATACTTGGTTGTCAGATTTTAAAACTTTTTTTATAGGTTTAGGATCAGGTGGATTTAGTTCTTTGTTTCTTTGGAGAGATTTTAGATGGTACCCTCATAATATTTTCCTTGAAATTTTAGTTGAATTAGGTGTTGTTGGATTAATTTTGATTTCTAGCTTAATTTATTTTTCAATCAAACAATTGTTTAGCTATAAAAATTATAATTATTTATCTGAAAACTCGGCAGTTTGGATATCAGGTACTTTGGTAATGTTTTTTTCAGCACAATTTTCTGGAGATTTAAATGATAATAGAATTTTATTAATGTTTCTTTCAATATCACTTACAAGTATTAATTTAGATAAAAATCCAAAACTAGAAAAAATTGTTTAAAAAAAATTTAAGTGTTAAAAATGATTTTATTGTAACATTTTTTAATGGCTTAGCAACAGTTTGTGGCATTTTTCTTGTTACTGGAATAATAGCAAGAAATTTTGGTTTAGACCAACTGGGTGAATTTTTATTAATTAGAAGAATAATTACTGCATCTGTAGGAATTATTTTGATAGGTTCAAATATTTCACTTCCCAGTATTTTTCCAAGAAATCAAGATTCATCATTCATATTTATAAGTATAGTTCTATTTTTTCTGTTTTCATTCCCTTTAATAATTATACTTTCATATCAATTAAATTATTATATAAATAACTCTTCTAGTTTTTTATCATATTTTGTTTATTTATTTGGTTTTACGCTTATGACATTATGTTATTCATTATATCGTTCGCAAATGAAAATTTTAGGAGCAAATGCATTACAATTTTTAAGCTTAACCTTATTTTCATTAATTTTTGTTTTCTTGAGCGATTCAATTGAGAATTTGTTTTTTTTAACAGGTATTTCAATGATCATTTTTGGGCTTATATTTTTTTATTATGGATTACCAAGCTTCAAAAAATTTAGAATAAATAAAGAAAAAATATTAAAATTTTTCAATTTTGGATTTGTCAGAACTCCTGGTATTTTTTTTCAATTTCTTTTGCTGGCTGGAATACCATTGATTTCAATATCTTATTTGAATTTAACTGATCAAGCTTTTTTAAATGCTGGAATAAGTTTAGTTAGAATTTTTTTAGTTGTCGTAGGACCATTGGGCGTAATATTATTACCAAGAATTTCCAAGGACTTTAAATTAAATAAAAACAATTTTAAACACACAGAAAATATATCAATTCTTTTAAATATTACTTTTTATTATTCATTAATTTCAACTTATGTTTTAATATTGATAAATAATCAATTATTAAATCTTTGGTTAGGTTCTTTTACTAATCAAACTAATTTAAATATCGCAATAATTCTTAGTTCAGCACCTTTTTTTATATTGTCTGCAGTTTTAAGAAGTCCAATTGATGCATTATCTAATTATGGTTATAATTCAATAATTTATGGAATTTCTTCAACAACAATGATCTTATGTTTTTTTATTTTAACTAGTTTTAAAATAGAGCCATTTTTAATTGGTTCATTATCTTTTTGGTTGGGAAATTTTTTAAGTGGAATGCTTAGTTTTTATTATATTAAAAAATTAATAAATGTAAATTTTTTAAATCTAAAATCAATTTATCAACTTGTATTCATTTTAGTATTTTTGTTTTTTTTAATCGAATTGATAAAATTTTATTTAGATGATATTTTAACTATAATTGTTTCTATTTTAAGTTTATCAATTGTTTTAATTTTTCATTTTTTATATTCAAAGTTAAATTGGATTAGTTTAGCAAGAGCTTTAATTTTAAAAAAATGAAAAAAAAAAAAATTTTATTTGCTTCATCTGTTCACCGTTTTAATGATATAAGAATTTATCATAAAGAAATATTGTCACTTCACAATGATTACAATATAGATTTAATAGCTACAAAAAGTAATTCTCTAAGAAATGATAATTTAAATATAAGAATAAAATTATTACCTCATCCATCAAATTTTTATATAAGAATTTATAATAATATTAAAATTCTTTTTCAAGGTATGAAAAAACAATATGAAGGTTTCCATTTCCATGACCCTGAATTACTTATTGTTGCTTTTATATTAAAAATTTTTAAAAAAAAAATAATTTTTGATATTCATGAAGATAATTTAGAGGTTATAAAAATGAGAAGATGGATTCCATCATTTTTAAAACCTATTTTGATTAAAATATTTTCTTATTTTGAAAAACTATCTGTCAAAAAGTTTGATGGTGTGATTCTTGCGGAAGATTCGTATAAAAAAAAATTTATTCAGTCAAAAAAAATAATTACTGTGCGAAATTATGTGAAATTATTAAGTAAATCGATTCAAAGAGATTCTAGTAATAGAAATATTTTATATGTTGGTTCTATAACAATTCAAAGGGGAATTTTGGACTTAATCAAATCTCTTAAACTTTTGCAACGAAATAATAATAATATAGGTTT